>Ga0137410_10000446_pt1 | contig 29093 bp, 23 predicted proteins | sample CZODoug1_16funga_FD_108878 | JGI IMG/M metagenome (GOLD analysis project Ga0137410, IMG submission 108878) | Vadose zone soil fungal communities from Angelo Coast Range Reserve, California, USA - CZODoug1_16fungal (Illumina Assembly) | ecosystem: Environmental > Terrestrial > Soil > Vadose zone... | reverse complement strand
TGCCGGCAGGTGACGCATCTCAATCACCTCCACGCCAAATTTCTTCACCTGCTCGCGCTGATGGCCATTCAAAGTGCGAATGCCGACCTGGATCAGCCTTGTCGCCGCCCCGTCCTCCATGATGCGAGCGAAGGGACACGCATGCGAATGCCGGTTGCCTTCCAGTTGGTCGTACAAATCGGGGTGCGCATCGAAGTGGATGATGGTCAGTCCCGGCACACGCTTGCCGAAAGCACGCACGATCGGCAATGTGATGGAATGATCTCCGCCCAGCGAAACCACGCGCAGGCCTTTGTCGAGCAATTCTCCCACCCTGTTCTCGATGGCCGCGAAGGGTTCGTGAAAAGTGAATTTCAGGTCGCCCGCGTCGCAGTAAGCGCCCTCCGCGCCCAGATCGACGCCGGTTTCTGTCCACGAATTCGACGAATCGGAGCGGAACGAGACACGAATAATCGGTGGCGCGCCGGCGGCACCTCGTAACCAGGAAGAGTTAGCGTCGAATGGAATGCCGAGGATGACCGGCGTTCCCGGTTTGGCAGTGGCGGGAAGCGATGGCATGGAATCCCCCCTCCTGTAATGAATAGCACGGAGTATTATGCGCCGGCTCTGACCGGAAACACGGATTTTTGTTCGGCCTTGGACGGCTGAATCGGCCACAGAGTTCCGATCATCCGTTATCCTATAGAAGATCTTTTATGGCTACTTCAACTCGGAATAAGGCTCGGGCCGGCGCGGCCACCGGAATCATAGAAAACCTTGAACGGGAACGGACTCTTGATCTGTTCCGCCAGTGGGGATACCTGGAAGCCGAACTGAACCCGCTCGGGTTGCAGCCTCCGCCACCACATCCCGACCTCCGGATCGACAACGAATGGGTGCAGGAAGCGCGCCGGATTTACTGCGGAAGCGTGGGCGCCGAGTTCATGCATATCGCCGACCCGGCGCGGCGGCGCTGGATTCAGGAACACCTGGAGGGCGAGCCCGAGCACGTCGAACAGGAACTGGCGCTCGATCTGCTGATCCAGGCTGATCTCTTTGAGCAGACATTGCAACAGCGATATCTCGGCAACAAGCGCTTCTCGCTCGAAGGCAGCACTTCGTTGTTGCCTTTTTTGGACGAAGTCCTCGACGTGGCGGGCGAGAAGGGCGCGGTGGAACTCGTCATGGGGATGAGCCATCGCGGACGCCTGAACGTCATCATTCACATCGCAAGGCGACCCGCGGAAGAAGTGTTCGCCGAGTTTGAAGATGTCGATCCGCGCAGCGTGCTGGGCTCGGGCGACGTGAAGTATCACATGGGCGCGACTGGTGAGTACGTCACCAAGAGTGGCGCCAAGATTCACATCCACCTGGCCTCAAACCCCAGTCACCTCGAGGCGGTGGATCCAGTCACGGTCGGACGCACGCGCGCCAAGCAGGATCGCGCGGGAGAAGGCGGCAAGGCCAAGTATCTTCCGTTACTTGTTCACGGCGACGCCGCGTTTGCGGGACAAGGTGTCACTGCCGAAACGCTAAACTTTGCCGATCTTGAAGGTTACACCGTGGGTGGAACCATCCATGTGATCGTGAACAACCTGGTTGGATTCACAACCAACGATCGCGACGAACATTCGTCCCACTTTTCAGCTCAACTGGCGCGGCGGCAGCCGATTCCGATCTTTCATGTAAACGGCGAAGATGTAGACGCCGTGCTGCGCATCGCGCGCATCGCCGCCCAATATCGCTACAAATTTGGCAGCGATGTAGTGGTAGACCTGATCGGCTATCGGCGTCACGGTCACAGCGAAGTGGACGATCCTACCGTCACCCAGCCGCTTATGTACAAGGCGATCAAAGCACACCCGCCACTTTGGGAAATCTACGCTAAACACGTCGGCGTTGGAGACGTTGCGGCACGGGTGCAAACTATCAAGAGTGAGTTCGAAGCCGCCCAGAAGCGCGCTGCGCAGCTCACCAAAAAGCCCGTGTTGCGCGAGCTTCCCAAATATTGGGACGACTACTTCGGCGGCCGTTACAAGCTGGATTACGAAGTACCCACTGGCATTGCTCCCGAAGAGTTGCAGGAACTCACCGAGCGCCTGACGACTTATCCGGAAGGCTTCCATATCCATCCAAAAGTAAAGAAGTTGCTGGAACAGCGCGCCGAGATGGGCAGTAGCAAGAAGCCGCTCGATTACGGCATGGCCGAGGCGCTGGCTTTTGCCGGCTTGGTGAAACAGGGTATTCCCGTCCGGCTCAGTGGACAAGACTCGCGCCGCGCGACCTTCAATCAGCGGCACTCGGTGCTGATCGATACCGAAGACGAATCTGAATTCGTGCCGCTGCGTCACATCGCACCGGACCAGGCTCCCTGCGACATCTACAACTCCACGCTTTCTGAAGCGGGCGTGATGGGTTTCGAATACGGCTACAGCCGCGATTACCCGGAAGCTCTCGTTCTATGGGAAGCACAGTTCGGCGACTTCGCCAACGTCGCGCAGGCGGTGATTGACCAGTTTGTGTGCGCAGGAGAAGACAAGTGGGGCTTGCTCTCCGGACTCGTGCTGCTGCTGCCGCACGGCTATGAAGGACAGGGCCCCGAACATTCCAGTGCGCGCGTCGAACGCTTCCTCCAACTTGCGGCGCGGGACAATATCCAGATCTGTCAGCCCTCCAATGCTGCACAGTATTTTCATCTGCTGCGGCGGCAGGGGCTGCGCAAATGGCGCAAGCCGCTGGTGGTTTTCACTCCGAAGAGCATGTTGCGGCATCCCGATGCGTTGTCTTCGCTGGAAGATCTGACGCATCAGAAGTTTCTGTCAGTTTTCCCCGACAACGAAGCCCGGGACACCAAGCGCATCCTGATCTCGACCGGAAAAATTGGCCATGAGCTGCGAGTCGAGCGCAAAAAGCGCAACGACTACGACACCGCAATCATCTTCCTGGAACAGATGTATCCGTTTCCCGAAGCAGAGTTGGCGGCGGAGTTGGAACGTCATGGTGCGGCTCGCGACATCGTGTGGGTGCAGGAAGAGCCGGCCAACATGGGTGCTCTGTTCTACATGCTGCCGCGCTTGCGGCGGATCGCGAATAACCGGCCCGTCCTGTCGGTGAAGCGTTCCGCAAGCGCGAGTCCGGCTACCGGGTCCGCGAAGGCGCACGAGGTCGAGCAGAAAACGCTGCTGGCGCTGGCATTCACGACGCAAGGGTAATTCGCGACTAGCGACTGGAAACAGCGGAAGTGAAGTCGCATCACGCGCGGCCGAACATTTCGACAAGCGTCTCGGAGGCCGCTTGGGCAATGCTTGCCGGGATCGTACCGAGCCTCCGCACCAAGCGCTGCCGGTCGATGGCCCGCAGCTGATCCAACGCAACTTGCCCGCGCTTGCCCTGAAACCGCACCTCGACTCTCGTCGGGTAGGATCTCGTGACGGCAGTCATGGGAGCAACGATAACGGTCTGCAAATGATCGTTCATCTCCTCGGGAGAGATCACCAGGCACGGACAGGTCTTCTTAATCTCAGCCCCTTGGGTCGGATCGAGAGTTACCAGCCAGACCTCATCTCGTTGCGGCGGCCGACTCACCACTGCCATTCCTCGCGATCAAACTCGTTCTGTTCTGTGCCCTCCAGCAAGAGTTCGTCATGTTTGGCCGGACCCGCCGCTCGGAACGATTCTCCCCAGTCTTGCCGCGGCTGACGTCCTGAAGAAATGACCAGGCAATTATTGTCGACACGAAGATCAACCGTGTCCCCCAGCCCGCACTGCTCGATGAGCGGCTTCGGGATGCGGATGCCGCGAGAATTGCCGATGCGAACCAAATCTGCTTTCATAGGTGCCTTCGAAGTAATTACATTGTAATCACATTATGTGGAGTTGCGCAAGCGTGCTTCCTGCTCTGTTACTTGACGCGTAATGAGCTGGCTTCGAAACAAAAAAGCCCAGGCTTATCGCCTGAGCTGTGTTTTTCGGCAGACTGATTCTGCTTACGGCCAGCGCTTGGCCGCGTCTTCCCACCCAGCAGCGCGCGCGGGAGCATTAACCGCGGCCGCCACGGCGGGCGACGGGATGCGGATGGGCTGTTGCGGCGCAGTCGCAGTCAGGGTCGGCTTGGGCGGTTCCGCCATGGACTCCTTCATCTCTTCCGAGAGCAAGGGGGCAGCAATGCGCAGGGCTTCAACTTCTTTTTCCAACCGGGTCAGTTCCAGCTCTTTTTGCCTTAACACTTCATACACATTCTTCATTCTGGTCACCTGTGGAGACGCAACAACCAATTAAGCGAAATGTATGGCTAAGTTGCGGAATTGTCAAGGAAAACAGGCACTCCCGAGTGCAGGCGCCTATCGGAAAACAACCACTGCAACCACGATGGAGAGAATCAGCACCACCACGGCCAGCACATTGACATGGTTGGCCAGCCATGACTCGTTCGGGGGTGCCGAAGAATTGAGAAAGGCGGGGACAAACTCGGGTGGCACCGGCTCGGCTGATTCGGGCTGGAGGTGGCGCTTGTTCTCGCAGTCCACACAGAGAGTGCGTCCTTTAGAAACGGGGAATCCGCAGGAGGCGCATTTCTGGATGCGACGCATCGCCTCCGGCACGGGGGCTAACGGCGGCTCCGGGACCACATCTTGAAATAAAGCCGAATGCACTTGAGCAGTGCCAAGAGGCCGATCAGTTGGGGGCATAGATATGTCAACTGAATCGGATGGGAATGTCTGTCCTACACCAATACCCGGCGAGTCGTCCGCTAACGCGGGATGCGTGGCGGTATCTGCCAGAGACGGAGATGCTGGCATTACCGGCTCCACGCTGCTTTCGTCAGCGCGGGACGCGGTAGCCGTCGCAATCGTCTCTGAGCTCGGCGGAGCGTCCACCATCCGCGGCCGCCTTTCCGCCAAATCGAGGGCAGTCAGCGTCAAGTCGGCCATGCGCTCGAGAGCGATCAGGTCGCGCTCTTCGAAGGCATAGGCATGGTCAGAGAACAACTCGAACACGCCACCAACCTCGCCGCTGCGCGTCAGCAGCGGCAACACGACGATGGAAGCAATACCAAGTTGGCGGCAGGTTTCGAGATTCACACGCGGATCGGTCTCCGCGTTGTCGCAGCGCAGGAGTTGTTTGCGGGAAATGCTCTCACCGCTTAGCCCCGACCGAACTTGAAGGCGCGCTCCAACTGCGGGACCCGACGAACCAGCGCTCGCGCGGCATACCATCTCTTCACCCTGGGCAAGGGCGAGCGCGGCGCCGGTCGCTCCCGTGATGTATTGAGCGCGCTCCACCAATAACTGGAGCGCGGCTTCCAGTTCGTGCCCTTCGAAACTCCCGTTGTTGGGTGGGCTACCTGCTATGGGATCCTTTTCCGCCGCCACCTCTTTCTGAGGAGGAAACGGAGACTCGGGTTGGGCGAATCCGAACATGGTCAAACTCTCACTCCCAGCGACGAGCAGCGCGAAAAAGACTTTCACCGAGTCTCGCTTCCGGCAGTGTCAGTGTCAAGCGAGGATCGGAAACGCCTCAAGTCTCGGAGGGACAACTGAAAATAGCCCGGCGTTTCAACGCTTGGAGAAATCGCAGATGTTTGAGATGCGAGTCCCGGCAAGGGGACGACTGATACCGCCAGAGTGCGGGTCAGGTCCCAGTCGTGCCTCCGGCACTTGCTCCGCGTCACCGTTCGCAAATCCCGCTAGTGAACTAGCGGGCTATTGTCGGTGGTCTCTCCGGGACCAGGTCCGCTCCACCTTGTCTTGAATAATGTGGAGGAACTACTGCGCCCTTTCGTCCTTGTGGCGGAGCCAATCGATGAACATCTGCTCCAGAGGTTTGTCGTAGGCCATGAGCAAGTGGCGGACACTGCGTCCGCTGACGAAGTGGCAGACTTCTTCCGCGAGGTTCTTGGCGTGGTCGCCGGCGCGCTCCAAGGACTGTGTCATGAAAATGACCTGGAGGCTGGCCTGGCGCGCGATGTTTTCGGGATTCTCGATGTGGCGCATGAAAATCAGGTTGCGCAAGCGGTCCATTTCTGCATCCGCGCGCAACACTTCGATGGCTTTCTTCACGTCCCGTTGGGAGAAAGACTGACCGACATCGGCGAGCATTTTTTCAAGCAGAGTGGCCATCTGCGTCAGCTCACGGGCGTCTTCGGAATCGAGACGGCTGCCGGCGGCCTGCGCACTGTTGGCAAAGCTCAACAAAAGATCGCCGATACGTTCCAGTCCGATGACAACTTTCATGCAGGCGAGCAACTGCCGGGCTTCGTCTTCGGAAACTTGTGCAATGGCTGAAGTCACGCCCGAGTCGATTTCCGTGTCGATGGCGTCCAGTTCCCGCTCGCACTGGCGGATGTTGTTCAGGCGGGACATGGAACCGGTTGCGATGCCTTCGGCTGCAATAGCCGCGGCCTCGCGCGCCAATTCGCACGCCTCCACGGTTCGCCGGATCAGGCGCGCGCAGGCCGGTTCAGGAGCGGGCACTTTCAGACTGGCAGTGCTCATAGGCTCGATACAAACGGTAAGATGACGTTCCGCTCCGCAACAAGCAAGACCGATTCGCTTGCTGAACCGGCACACCACTTCGAGTAAAGCATAGACTCTTTAATAGTCGAACGGGTTAAGAATCTGTGAATTCATGCCCAAAAATGGAATTAGCTGGGGCTGGAGTCACGGTTCGACGCGCTCGGGAGCGTGAACAGGAAGGTGGAACCGTGGTTGAGTTCGCTCTCGGCGCGAATCGTCCCGCCGTGTGCCAGAACGATATGCTTGGCGATCGCCAGTCCCAGTCCCGTGCCCCCGGATTCGCGGGAGCGTGCTTTATCCACCCGGTAAAACCGCTCAAATAACCGCGGGAGATGCTCAGAAGAAATTCCAGGCCCGAAGTCGAGAACGTAGAATTCGACGCTGCTGTCGGCCTCCCGTGCTCCCAGCACAACCTTCTTGCCAGCGGCGCCGTACTTGAAGGCGTTTTCAATCAAGTTGGAAAAGACCTGATGAATGGCTTCCCGGTCGGCATCCACCGTCCGGTGAAGCGCCGCGTTTTCTTCCAATAGTTCGACTCCATAGGATCGCGCCACCTCGCGGAAGCTCTCCAGCGCATCCTGAAGGAGTTCGTCGGCGCTGACTTCCTGAATATCGAAACGTTGCTCGCCCGATTCCACTCGTGCCAGGGTCAACAGATCCTCGGTTAGGCGGGACATGCGGGCGGCGTTCTTGCGGATAATCTCGAGAAACTCCCGCACATGATTGTTCTCGGACGTGCTGTCGAGCAGTGTCTCGGCATAGCCCTGGATGGACGTGAGGGGTGTCCGCAATTCGTGGGAAACGTTGGCGATGAAATCGCGGCGAGTTTTTTCCATGCGCTCGGTCTCCGTGAGATCGCGCAACACAGCGACCGCCCCGCCTCCCGGCATGGGGGCTGCGGTCACGTCGAAAGTGCGTCCCGGAACAATGGTGTTGGAGCGCGCGGAATTCACTACTTGACCCCGTACCGCTACTTGAATTGCGGCAAGAAAATCCGGGTCGCGGACGCTGTCCACAAGGGGAGCGTTCAGACGGGGCGCCCACGGTAATAGGCGGTTCATGCCCCGATTGGCCCACTGTACGCGCGTGTCTGCGTCCACCGCGATGACGGCATCCTGCATGCTGTTCAGCAGGGTTTCCAGTTCGTGCTGGCTGGTCTGCACGCGCCCGAAGCTCTCTTCGATGCGGCGAGTCGTTTTGTCGAGCGCGGATGCGACTTGCCCGATCTCGTCGCGCGAAGTCGACGCAATTCTCGCGGTCAGGTCGCCCGCCGCGACCCTCTCCGCAAAATCGACGATCCGTCCCAGACGGCGGGCGACATATTGCGAAGCCACTCCCGCAACCAGCATGGCGGCAACGAAGGCGATCAGCGATCCCCACAGTAGCGCCTTGTCTAGTTGCTGTGTGGTGGTATCAATCTCCGCCAAGCTGTAGGCCAGTCGCACCGCACCGCCAGAAACAGGGGCGGCTACGTACAGAAACGGAATGCCCAGAGTCTGGCTTTTGCGCCGGTCCATGCCGAGATGGCCCCCCAGGGCGGCAATAAACTCCGGGCGCTCGGTGTGATTCTCCATAGCGCGAGGATCGCCCTCGGAATCGGCCAGCACTTTGCCGGAGGAATCGATCACCGTTGCCCGGGCCCCCGCCGCCTGCGCTTCCTGGGCGGCGATATCCGTCAGGGCATGCTGGCGGTCGGTTTCCACGCGCTGCGCGAACATCAAAGTCTTTTCGCTGAGGTTGCGCTCGATCTGTTCGCGTAGAGTTTGCTCCCACATCCTGCGAATCGTGATTTGCAGAGTCAGAGTGGTGACACCAATTACGAGCAGGAAGACCAGCATCAACTTGAGGAAGATGCGACTTCTCAACGCGGAACCTCGAAGCGGTAGCCGGCTCCGCGGACCGTCTTCAAATAGCGCGGGTCTTCGGGATCCGGCTCAATCTTCTCGCGAATGCGGCGCACGTAGACATCAACCGAACGCGGAGTGACATAAGCGGTGTCACGCCAGACGGAATCAAGCAACTGGTCGCGCGTGAAGACCCGTCCTGCATGCCGCATGAAGTAGTCGAGAAGGCGGAATTCTGTGGCGGTCGTCGGCACGGCCTTGCCGCGCACCGTCAGGATCATCGCGGCGGGATCAATCTGGATTTCGTCGATCTTGGTGGGAAGAGGCGGCAAGGGCCGTTCGAAACGCCGGAGCACAGCCTTGACTCGAGCCACGAGCTCGCGCGGGCTGAAGGGCTTCGGGATATAGTCGTCCGCGCCCAGCTCAAGCCCGAGAACACGATCTCCTTCGCCGCTCTTGGCCGTCAGAAAAATGACCGGAACCGACGCCAGCGTTACCGACTGACGAATCTGACGGCAAAGCTCCAGACCATCCTTGCCGGGCACCATGATGTCCAGAAGAAACAACGCTGGACGCTGACGTTCCGCGTCCATGACCACCAGATTGCCGGTCGCATAGAGACGCGCATTAAAGCCCGCTCCCTCCAGGTGATGGCGTACCAGACGAGAGATATCCGGATCATCTTCTACGACAAAGATGGTTGGCTTCACGGCGACCATTGTAGCCGGACAGCCCGCGAATGCGAAAACCACGCCCAACCACACTCCAAGACAGCAAGAGCTCGCAGGCGAATCGGTCAGGTCCAGCGTAACATTTTCCAGCTATTGGCAATTGCCGTAGCCTGCGTGTAAGGTGTCGGAAACGCAAGCGTTGGAGGTAAATTTCACGCCGGAGAGCAAGGCAACATTATGACCTGGATTCGCACAATTCCTCTGGCCGAAGCCGATGAGGAACTCCGCAAGGCGATGGAAGGACAGAACGTCCTCTATCCGAAGGAATACTCCGTGCCCGTGCATCCGGTCGAGGGCGGCGGATCGCAGATCGCGGCTTCGCACTCGCTGATTCCGCAGGCGCTTTATCATGCTTTCGCCACCTTCGGGTCGCTGATGTCTCCCGACTTGCCACTCGAGCGGCGGCACCACGAAATGATCGCCACCATGGTCTCGGTAACCAACCGGTGCGTGTATTGAATCGAGTCCCACGCAGAGTTTCTGCGTCGCGTGACCCTGGATAAAGAGATGGTCGAGGCGCTGGAGCGCGACTACGCGACCGCCCCCATCACACCCCAAGAGCGCGTGATGCTGGACTATGTAATCAAACTGACCAAAGACGCCACCAAGGTCTGGAAAGACGATCACGTGGGCCTGCGCGCGGTGGGCTTTGACGACAAAGCCATTCTCCAGATTACGCTGATCGCCTCGTGGTTCAACTACATCAACCGCGTTGCCGATGCGCTCGGAGTGGGACGGGAGTAAATGGTAGAGACGCGGAGTGCCGCGTCTCCGCGGCGATGGTGCTGGCCATTGGAAGGGTTGACTTCTCTGATTCCCCCGACTGAACGGAATAACCCACTTTAGAACTGGAAATAACGATTACTGACCTCGCATTTTCCACTCTCCTGAACCCATCGCTCCATATTTCCCACATATTACTGGTCTGATCCTCCGACGCTCGGCCCATCTACACCATAAAGTGGCTGCCTCGGATGCCCCTCACGTCTGGCACTCAATTGGGCCCATATCAGATCGTTTCCCCGCTCGATGCGGGCAGGATGGGACAGCGGGGGAAACGAGCTTGAATTCCCCCGTGTTCCCGCGTCGTTAAGGGCTTTCCTCGTTAGATTAGGAGGTAAAATGGTCCGTGCCCATGAACAACTCATCCCTGTCCCGCCCACTCTATGAAGTCGATCCAGAGATCGCGACCGTGATCGACAACGAAGCCCGACGCCAGCATGAAGGTCTGGAGTTGATTGCCTCCGAGAATTTTGTCAGCGAGGCTGTGCTTGAAGCTGCCGGTTCGGTGTTCACCAATAAGTATGCGGAAGGGTATCCGGGCAAACGCTATTATGGCGGCTGTGAACTTACCGATGTCGTCGAGGAGCTGGCCCGCGAACGGGCGAAAAAGTTATTCGGCGCCGAGCATGCGAATGTTCAGCCGCATTCCGGATCGCAGGCCAATATGGGCGCTTATTTTGCGGTGCTTCAGCCCGGCGACACAATTCTGGGATTGAACCTAGCGCACGGCGGACACCTTACGCACGGGCATCATCTGAATTTTTCGGGGAAGACATACAAAGTTATCCCGTACGGTGTAACCAAAGAAACCGAGACCATCGACTACGACGAACTTGAGAAGATCGCAGAAAGGGAGCGCCCCAAGCTGATCATCGGTGGCGGCAGCGCGTATCCGCGGATCATCGATTTCGCTCGCATGCGCCAGATTGCCGACAAAATTGACGCGCGCTACCTCGTCGACATGGCGCATTTTGCGGGACTGGTCGCCGGTGGAGCGCATCCGTCGCCCGTACCGCATGCGCACATCGTGACTTCCACCACCCACAAAACTCTGCGCGGACCACGAGGCGGCATGATCCTCAGCAAACAGGAATTTGCCGCGCCCATCGACAAGGTCGTCTTCCCTGGAATCCAGGGCGGACCGCTAGTCCACATCGTGGCGGCGAAAGCTGTGTGTTTCCTGGAAGCGATGCAGCCCAGCTTCCGAGAGTACGCGCGGCAGGTTGTCGCCAACGCGAAAGTGGTGGCGGAACGACTGGCTGCGGAAGGTTTCCGCATCGTCTCTGGTGGAACCGATACGCACCTGATGCTGGTTGACGTATTCGCGAAAGGCATGTTCGGGAGCGAGGCCGAGAAAACATTGGGCGAGGCCGGAATTACGGTCAACAAAAATGCAATTCCGTTCGACGTTAATCCTCCGATGAAGCCGAGCGGCGTCCGCATCGGCACGCCTGCTGTCACAACGCGCGGAATGAAAGAGCCTGAGATGCGCCAGATTGCGCATTGGATTGCCGAGGCGCTCCATCAACGGAACGATGCGGCGGCACTGGTTAAGATCCGCAAGCAGGTATTGGATCTGGCGGAGGAGTTTCCGCTCTACGCAGAGCGGCGGGCTAAGGCGCAGGCGGAAGTGAAGGCCTAGAAATTCTCTGATCCAATCATTCCTTCCATGAAAGTCGCTCTCATTACCGGAGCTGCCCAAGGGATCGGGCGGCGTACCGCCGAAGTCCTTGCTCAGCGCGGGTTCTCACTTGCGCTGAACGACCTACGCTCTCCTACCGAAACGGTGGGCCAGGTCCGAGGCCACGGCGTGGATGTAATCGAAGTCCTGGGCGACGTCTCGGATGAAACCGCGGTGGCCAGAATGGCTGAGGCGCTGATGACACAGTTCGGACGCATCGACGTGCTCGTCAACAACGCCGGCATCAGTTCCATCACTCCGGCAGAGGACATCACCGCCACCGAATGGCAGCGCGTCATGGGCATCAATCTCATGGGACCGTTTCTCTGCTGCCGCGCCTTTGGACGGATCATGCTCCAGCAGCGGTCGGGCAGTATCATCAATGTGGCGTCTGTGGCCGGTCTGCTTGGCGTCGCGGATCGCGCCGCTTACAACGCGTCGAAACACGGCTTGATTGGATTGACTCGAACACTGGCTGCCGAGTGGGGAGGACGAGGTATCCGCTGCAATGCGGTGTGTCCGGGTTGGGTCAAGACGCCGATGGACGATTCGGCACAGGATGCCGGCCTCTATGCCGACAGCGACATTACGGGGCGTGTTCCGATGGCGCGCTTCGCTACTCCGGATGACATCGCGCAGGCAATTGCTTTTCTCGCCGATCCCGCCCAGAGCAGTTTCGTGAATGGTCACGCACTCTCGGTCGACGGCGGCTGGGCGTCGGATGGAAGCTGGGAGACCTTGCGGCTCCGCCATCGCTGATGGTCGCAAAGCAAACTATTGCCGGAAATCACTGTGTCCGCGGCTCCCACTGTGTTTAAATTCCCATCGTGAAAGTCGCCATCGACATCCGTCGCATGACGGAATTCGGGATTGGCACCTATATCCGCAACGTGGTCCGGACGCTCGCCGGTCTGGATCGCGAGAGCGACTATTTCCTGATCGGCTTGCCGGCCAGAGTTGCCGAGTGCGGACCGTTGCCGGAAAATTTCCGTTCGGTTCCGTTGGCCGATCTAGAGAACACGGTGAAAGGGTGCATTGAGTTTCGAGCCATCGTGTGGCGGTTGCATTGCGACGTGGTGCACATCCCCCATCCGTTCTGGATTCCACGCGGGCTGCCATGCCCGTATGTGTTGACGGTCCACGATCTGCTCGACCACATGTACGGCGCGCGAGACCGCTCCAATCTGCGCCGGAACCTCCAGCTAGAAATGACTCGGCGCGCATTGCGCAAGGCGGCGCGGCTGCTGGCCGTTTCACAATTTACGAAGAACGAAATCACGCGCAAGTTTGCCGTCCCGGTCGATCGCATCGAGGTGGTCTACAACGCGATCGACGAGCGCTTCCTGCGCGGCCACGCCAGCCAGGCCGACCGCGAACTGATAGCCGAGCGCTATCAAGTGAATTATCCATTTCTGCTTTATGCTGGCGCGATTCGGCCGCACAAAAACGTCGTGCGTATCATCGAAGCTTTTTCCGCGTTGAAGACTGAACTGGAGAAAGAACAACAGCTGCCCGACCTGAAGCTCATCATCATCGGCGACGATCTTTCTGGACATCCCGGCTTGCGGCGCACGGTCGTCCGCAGCGGCGTACAGAATGATGTGCGTTTTCTGGGCTTCGTGCCCATCGAAGTGCTGAGAATTTTTTACGATGTCGCCAAGATATTCGTCTTCCCGTCTCTCTACGAAGGCTTCGGATTGCCGCCGCTGGAAGCGATGGCACACGGAACTCCGGTGGTAACTTCGAACACGTCGAGTCTGCCGGAGGTGGCAGGAAACGCGGCGCTGCTGGTCAATCCTGAAAACGTTTTTGAAATTCAGCGGGCGCTCCAGCGGGCGTTGCTTGATCCAGTGCTCCGTGCCCGCATGAAGCAGCGTGGCTACGAGCAGGCGCAACGTTTTTCCTGGACTTGTTCAGTAGAGAGAATCCTGGCAATCTACCGCGAAGTGGCCGGCAGAGGTGCCGCGCGCGGCGTTGCGGCGGTCTGAGGAAGGTTTTCGTAGCGCCGGGCCCCAGCGGCTGTCGGGTAGTACATGCCCTGAGCTTGGCGAAGGCAACTTGCCCTCCGCTTTTCTTGCGCAACGGCGTTGCCGCAGTCGCGCTGCCTTATAATGAGCCTTCTCTCGATGACTCTCGCTGACGCCTCCGAACCTGAGCAGCAACCTACTGAATCCATGAATCGTCCGAACAGTCTGCTTTCGGACTGGAAGATCTCAGTCCTGATTCTCACGGCGCTGTGGTGCGTCATCTATATGACGGGCCTTTCCACGCCCGCCCTGCTTGACGACGCGGACACCGTACACGCCGAAGCGGCGCGCGAGATGGTCCAAAGACACGATTGGGTCACGCTCTACGCTAACGGCGTGCGTTATCTGGAAAAAGCGCCGCTCATGTATTGGAGCGTCGCCACCAGTTATACGGTGTTCGGTATCAGCGAGTGGAGCACCCGTTTCCCATTGATGCTAGGCGTGCTGGGGATGATCCTCGCCACCTATGGGCTGGGCCGCTGGGCATTTGGCGCAGAGGGCGGATTTGATTCTGGACTGGTGATGGCTACGGCTCTCGGTCCGTATCTGTTTACTCGCTTCCTCATTCCGGATGTGCCGGTCGGACTCTGGCTCACTCTGACGTACTGGCTGTTTCTCAAATCACTCGAAGAAGCTAAGCCCTCTCGCTGGGTATGCTGGGGACTGGCGGCGGTCTGCGCGCTGAATGTACTTACAAAGGGATTGATCGGGCTGGTGTTTCCGGTTGCGGCCATCTTTCTTTATCTGTTGCTGACTGGAAATCTCAAGCACCTGCTCAAGCTGCGCCTTTTTTCGAGCGGACTGGTTTTCTTTGCCATCGCGGCTCCGTGGCACATCCTCGCGGAGTTGGCGAATCCGGCGCAAGGGCAGGTTCGCGGATTTTTATGGTTTTACTTCGTCAATGAACATTTTCTGCGCTTCCTGAACAAACGAGTCCCGCGCGATTACGACACTGTCCCGCTCCTGCTGTTCTGGGGATTGTTGATTGTGTGGCTGGTGCCGTGGAGTGTCTTCGTTCCGCAAGGTTTGCTGGAAGTTCCGCGCCGCTGGCGCGAGTTTCGTTCGCAGATGTCGCGACGCCAGCGCGCCAATCTGCTTTTTCTTTTGTGGGCGGTGGTGATTGTCGGCTTTTTCAGTTTTTCCACACGCCAGGAGTACTACACAATCCCTGCGATTCCTGGGATGGCTCTCCTCATCGGGGGATGGCTCGGCCGCGAACGAACGTCCCCGGCGGGCAGCCCCGAACGGCGGACGGGGCGCATCTCAGCCGCGGTTCTGGTTTCGATTGGTGCGATCATTGGCGGCGTCGGAGTTGCGCTGCTCTTGTTTTCCAGGCCGCCAACACCGGGCACTGATCTCTCCGACCTGCTCAAGAAACATCCGCAGGACTATGCGCTTTCGTTCGGCCACTTCCTGGATTTGACACCTCAGGCGATGGGCGTGTTCCGAGGTCCGTTGCTGGGAGTTGCGCTCGGATTGCTGCTGGGCACTCTGGCAAATTGGATTTTCCGCCGCCGTGGCCAGGCCGGGGCGGGGAATGCCGCGTTGGCCCTGACGATGATCCTGGTGCTGGCCTGCGTACATTCTGCCTTCACGATTTTTTCTCCCATTCTTTCTTCGAAGGATCTGGCGCTCGCGATTCAGCGGCAGTACCGTCCGGGGGACGTGATTGTCGTAATCGGCAAATACGAAAACGCGTCCGCGCTGAATTTCTACACCGGTGTTCCACTACGAAGTCTGCGCGAGCCCGCCGGCAACATGTGGTATGGATCGAAGTTTCCGGATGCCCCGCGTGTGTTCGAGACTCCGGCGTCTTTCAAAGTTTTGTGGGAAGGTCCGCAGCGCGTGTTTCTGTGGGCTGAGGAAGATAGCCCCACGGAGTTGCGAGGCTTGACCTACTACGAACTGGCTCGCCGGGGAGGCAAGATCATCTTTACGAACCAGCCTTTTGCGCCTTCAGGGTCGTGACAGGCGCGGAATTTCCTGCTGGCTGGCGGTTTCAGCGGCAATTCTTTCCAGCCGCCCGTCTTTGAGATAGAACAGATCGCCCCGCCAAGAAATTCGATTCCCAGCCAGACCCACGACCCAGATCGCGGGGGCGATCAAATCGCGCACCGGCAATAGAAAGAGATCGCGCACCGCCTGATTGTCGCCGAGCACCGCTACTGCGGCCGTCAGCCCGACCGCGAGGCGAGCAACAACAGTCACGGCCAGCAGCGACCAGGCCCAGGCTGCTCCGCGCGCCGTCAGCAGCGTCAGGAGTGTCCACGGCAAGCCAAACGTCAGCGGAAGGCCGGCGTATCCCCAACTTCGCGCTCCTCGAACGCTGCGTGCCCAGCGCAGCTGGTGATCGACAAATTGACGAAGAGAATAGGCAGGAAGGAACGTTTCCACCACTACTTCACTGAGTTCAACTCGTTTCCCGAGCGCGGCGATGCGATGACCGAGTTCGTAATCGTCGGCAAGATAATCCAGCATCGCCTCGAAGCCGCCGATGGCTTGCAAGTCGCTTCGCCGGAAGGCTAGCGTAGATCCCAGTCCGAAGTGCAGTCCCTTTTCAATAAGCCTCGCGCTCAGTACGCCGGGGACAAAATCCGTGCTGATCCCGAGCGCTTCCAGCCGCGATCCAACAGTTGGGCTCGCGATCCCGCAGTACAGGCAGGTGACCATCCCAACCGACGCGTCCGACAGCGGTGCGATTACGCGACGCAAGTAATCGGGAGCTACGCGGATATCGCTGTCGTTGACCAGCAGAATTTCATGACATGCGGCGGGCAGCATTTGCGCCAGAGTGCTGAGTTTGCGATTCGTCCCGAGGTCGCGCTGGCACACTAGCAAGTCAATCTGCCTCTCGGGATATTTTTCCTGTAGCTTGCGCACGACTGCGATGGCAGGATCATCGGGATCGCTGACGCCGAAGACCAGCTGAAATTCGGGATAGTCCTGCTCGCAGTGACTGCAAAATGCTTCCCAAATTTGCGGATCGATTCCTTTGAGCGGTTTCAGGATCGAGACGTGAGGAAGGGAATCAATGGATGCAGACATCCCACGATTCCGTCGCCGCGAGTTTAAGAAGCTCGCGATTCCACAACCGGAAAGGATGTAGAAGCCCAAGCTGGCCAGGGTTCCCAGTACGGCGATCAGCTCGAACACGGGTCTTGCAGTCAGGTGCATTTGATCCTTGTAGCGCGGGCGTCCTGCCCGCCGCTACGGACTTCCAAACACGGCGTCGGGCCGTTTGGCGCACCCGCCGAGCGCGAGACGCCCTCGGGACAGCCGACAAGATGCCGGCGCTACTTACTCATATCGTAACGACTCGATGGGATCCAGGTTGGCAGCCTTCCATGCCGGATAAATCCCGAACACCAACCCCACTCCTGCCGATGCGCTGAAGGCGAACAGCGACCAGAACACCGACATCGTGGCCGGCAGAGATGGAAAGATCAAGGGAACGATTCCGGTAATGATCGCGCCCATCAGTAGCCCGATCACTCCTCCGACGGCAGTAAGCATTACCGCTTCCAGCGTGAATTGCAGCAGGATGTCGCGCTTACGCGCACCAATCGCTTTGCGCACTCCGATCTCTCGCGTGCGCTCGGTTACCGAGACCAGCATGATGTTCATCACGCCCACGCCCCCCACAATCAGGCCCACGCTCGACACCGCAAACATGAAAATAAAGATCATACCGGTCACCTGATTCCATACATCGGAGAGCGAATCCTGTGTGAAGACGGCGAAGTTGTCGGGCTTGTTGTTTGGGACTCGCCGCCGCCGGCGCAGCAGTTCACGTATTTCGTCGCTGGCCTTAGACATGTCGGCATGGGAGGTTGCCTTCACACCGATCCAGTGGGCTTTCTGCTCGGGGTGAAGCTTTCGGAAAGTGGCCAGCGGGAGGAAAACAATATTGTCGTCGGGATTCTTGCCGCCTCCGAATACACTTTTGCGCTGCGCGGCGACACCCACCACCGTGAACATCTGGCCTTCGATATTGATTTCCTTGCCGAGCGGCTCCTCGCCGGGAAACAGTTCGGCGGACGTGTCGTGGCCGATCACGATCACGGAGGAGCGTTGCTCGTCGTCCACTTCACTGAACCAGCGACCGGAGTCCAAGGAGATGTCGTACACATCCTTGACCGAGGCCATGTCGCCTTCAAGTATCGTCTGCTTCGTCTTGCGGTCTTTGTACTTCACCGCATACGTCCCGACGCCCAACTCTGGCCGAAAATAGCGCACACCGGCCGTGACCGCTTTCACGTGGGGCAGGCCTTTCATCGCCATCGCGTCGTCGTAGGTGAGTTCCTTGCGGGTGCGCATCTCTTCCGTCATGCGTCCGAAGGTGATTTCCTGGTGAAAGGCAAAGACAACGTTCGATCCGAGCGAACTTATGACCTGGCTGACATTGTCATTCAGACCGCGCACGATCGAAGAAATCCCAATGACTACGGTGACTCCAATCACGATGCCGAGGACAGTGAGCGACGAACGCAGCTTATTGCCGCGAATCGTGTCCACCGCCAGCTTCAGGACTTCGCCGAGTTCGCTTTTGCCAATCATTCGTTTGGTCCACCAAAACCGTTGAACCGCAGAGGTCGCTGAGATCGTCGAGAGGGTCGGGTTTGATTTTCCCCGTGTTCCTCCGTGACCCCCGTGGTTAAGGTTCTCCTTAGTTCTCAAAGCGCAGCGCTGCAATCGGGTCGAGCATCGCCGCCTTGCGGGCTGGATACACTCCGAAAAAAATTCCTACACTGGCCGCGAGTCCAACGCCCGCGCCCACTGCCCACAGTGGAACGGATGATGGCATGCCGATGAGGAAAGTGACGCCTTTCGCTACAGTGATCCCGCCAATCACACCAATCACTCCTCCGAGCATGGCCAGGGCCACTGACTCAATCAGGAATTGTCCTAAAATATCGTCTCGTTTTGCTCCGAGAGCTTTGCGGATCCCAATCTCGCGCGTCCGCTCCGTCACCGAAACCAACATGATGTTCATGATCACGATGCCACCCACCACCAGCGAAATTGCGGCAATGCCGATCATGGCAAAGAAGAATGTTTGGCTAAAATTGGCCCAGATACTGAGCAGGCTGGCATTGGTTTCGATATCGAAGCTGTCGTCGGCTCCCGGCCGGTCATGGCGGCGCGCGCGCAGGATGGCGCGGGTTTCATCCATCGCTTCATCCATCCCCGAACCGCTCACGGACGACTTGCCGGAAATGCGGATGCTGTCGTGCGAGCCGTGCTGCTTCTGAAAGGCTGTGACCGGGATCAAGGCATAGTTGTCCATGCTCTGGCCCAACGTCTTGCCTTTCGGTTTACCGACGCCGATGATGCGGTACTCCCACCCATCGATGCGGATCTCCTTGTCGATCGGGTCGGCGCCCGGCATCAGTGTATCGACCACTTCCGGCCCGACCACGGCTACGGCCGAATTGCGGCTGACATCGGTTTCATTCAGCATGCGCCCGGAGACCAGATCGATATCCAGAATTGGCACCATGGACGGAGTTACGCCGCGCACGATTGTGTCGTTGATCTGCTGCTCGCCGTAACGCGCGTGTCCTACATCGTTGCGCAGTGCCGCACCGATCCACTCGCAATGTTTGCAGGCGTCTCTTACCGCTTCGTAGTCTTCCATGGTGAGGTTCTTGCGCTTCTCACCATCGAGGAGTTTGTCGACGTTGCTGGTGACGGGAGAAACCTTGAAGACGATGAAGACGTCGGCGCCCAGATTGAAAATCTTGGTAGCAACGTAGCCGTTGATGCCCGCTACAAATGTGACCACCGCGATTACCGCCGCAATCCCGATCACAACGCCAAGCAGGGTCAGCGCCGAGCGCAGCTTATTCGCCCAGAGCGACTGGAACGCAATTCGAATGGCCTCGATGAAGTTCATAGCGCAGATGTCAGGTTGCAGGTGTCAGGTCTTAGGAAAAGAACATCGGTAGAGACGCGGCTTGCCGCGTCTCCGACCTTTCACCTTGGCTTTCAGTCTACCAGCCCAGCCCCCTTACCTATCAACGCCAAAACGAGGCCAGAAGTTCCCGCGATCCTAACCCCCGGAAAGCACAAAGTTCACGGTGATCTCAGTTTCGATCTCCACGGGCTCGTCATTCAGCAGGTAGGGCCGATAGCGCCATTGCCGGACTGCATCAATCGCGGCGCCGGCCAGCATGGGGTGTCCATTTTCGAGCGTAAGGTGCTCAATGGTTCCCGCCTTGCTGATGATGGCGCGTAGCTGCACAGCGCCCTGGATGCGTGCCTGGCGCGCCAGCGGTGGATATAGGGGTTGCACGCGATAGATGAGATTGCCCTCCGCCCAAATTGAGATTTTGATCGGATGCGCGGGTGCCGGCGGTTTTAAGGTGACCATCGGTGGTGCCGTGCCGATCGAATTCAAAATCCCAGCAGTCCTCGGACCGGTGGCGCCTAAAACCCCGGGGCCGAGATCGGGCGGGTCGATCGGGCCAATGTCGTGAATCACCGCGATAGTTGGGGGGATGGAAGGAGGCGTCAATATGTGCGTTCCGGCCATATTGCTTGAAGATGCGGTTTGCTGGTGTTGAATTGGCTGGGCGGGCGTCGGTGCCGCCATCGGCACCGTCAGGGGCTGTAACCACTGCAATCGGGGCGGCCCTTGCACCCAAAACATCGGGATCGCCAGGAGCAGGCTCAACGCCAGTGCTTGAAAGATGAACGAAGCGATCGCCGACCATCCCCGGCGGGCGGACCTATCCCAGGAACTTTCCAGTGTGCTGAACATGATGTCCTCCGGACGGGCCCGTTATTGCTACAGACACCTGCGCGGAGGAATTTGCTCCTGGAGAATCGGCGCGGTAAGAAATGAAAAAGGCCGCGTTGGCACGCGGCCCTGGGAACTATGTTGACGCGAACGGTGTCGCTACTGCTTCGGCGGATTGCTGGCCGGGGGTTTGGTCGCGGGTACGGTTGCCGGTTTGGTCGCGGGCTTCACGCCGCCGGTGGCGGGCTTCGCCGCCCCTGCGGATGCGGGCGGCGCGGGCACTCCGGACTTCACGTTGTAGGCTTCGATCACGGGCTGCGTGATATCCACTGCCTGTCCGTACCAGACGACCGGGCCTTGCGGCCAGGGTTGCGAGGTATCGATGATCACGCCAAAACCGTTCTCGCTGGCGTACTTCACGATCACGGGAGCCATCTTGCCAAGCACACGCTGCATGATCTCGCCTTGTTGACCCTGCGCCTCTTCGCGGGCGTCCTGCATGGAGCGCTCGAAGACCTTCTGCTTGGTTTCGATTTGCTTGCGCAGCGTGCCAGCGGCGTCTTCGTTCATCTTGTCGCCCTGGGTGGTGAGCTGCTTCTTGAGGCCGTCGATTTCGTCACCGGCAGTTTTCAGCTCGGCCTGCTTCGGCTCAAGCTTCTTGGTGAGAGTGTCGAGATCGCGGCGGCCTTCGTTGCAGGAGAAAATTGCGCCCTCAATGTTGATGGTGCCAACCTTGGTGCCGGTGGCAGGAGGGATGGCGGACGCAGACGCAGATGATGGTGCATTGGGCACAGCGGCATTGTCGGCTGGAGCGGTCTGCGCCATCGCGGTCAGTGACAGAGCGAACGTTGCAGCCACAAGAATTCTCATAAACTTGCTGGTCATTGATCCTTTGGACTCCTTCGGATTGGTTCCGGGAACGCTGGGCTCTTCAAACACATCGCAACCGGACCGATCGGACCTACGCGGCGAACGCGCTCCGCGTCGCCGGTGTCCGGCTCTTCACGCCGAACCTCAAGCGTGGTGACCACCCAGATTTCATGGGTGTAGACGATAGCGATTATACGGAGGCGGCGGGAAGAGCGTCAAACGGAGGCCAGAGGTCAGATGCAGAGGTAAGCTCGCGACACTCCTCTCAGTAGCGGAAGCGGTACTTCACTTGCACGCTAATCTCGCGCGGATTGGCAAAGTGCGTCCCTCCGAAAGTGTTGGCGTTATCGAGCAGGTAGTGGTGATTGCCAAGGTTGAGCCCGGTAACACGGACGTTCCAGTTTTCCCCGAAGGACTTTCCCAGTGCCAGGTCGTAGGTCGCGTGCGACGGTAAATGCTCGGGACCTTCCCCGTTGAGGAAGCCGGAACCATAGTTAACGCCAAAGTCCACCCAGGCTCGCCAGGGCAGAGTCAGGTTGAATCCGGTGGCAAGCGTGTCGCGCTGGTCGTGGTCGAGAAAGCAGAGAGGGTTCTCGCAGAAAGCTCCGGTGATCAAGCCGCCGGTGACATCCCCGTTCCATTCCGCATGCTGATGGGAGTAAGCGAGACGCCAGGAAACACGGTTCGCCAACCGCGGAGAAGAGGCGCTCACTTCCCAGCCGCGGATGCGGGCGCGCTGCAGAGTGAGCGGGAAAAAGATATTGGAGTTGCCCAGAGCATCGTGGTCGAAGAAGTTCTTCGCCCCAGTGCGAAAATTGGAAACATCGAAGGTCCAGCCCTTGAGCGGAATCGCCAGGCCGAATTCGTGCTGTTCGTCGCGTTCGCCGTGGAGGGGTGCGAACGAACACGTTTCGCCCGTCTGATTGCATTGGTCGATGATCGGTCCGGAAACGGTGAGCAGAGGGGGAGGCTGATAGTAGCGTCCGTAAGACGCGCGCGCCACCCAGCCGAGTTTCGGGACGCGCACCGCGACCCCCAGCCGCGGATCGGCGGAGTTCTCGCTGACCGAGGATCCGAAGTGCGTCAGGCGAACCCCGAGGTTCAGAGTCAGCCAGCCCGTGGGCCGATATTGATCCTCCAGGAAAACGGTCTCGACATTGCCCCAGACTTTGAGCCGCTCATGCAAAAGGTCGCTGCCATCGCTGCCAGTAATGCCGAAGAACTGGTTGTCGTGCGCGCCCCATACCTGCATTCCAGCGCGCGCGTTGTGCTTCCCGCGTCCGAGTGTGATCGACGCCACTCCACCCATGTAGTTGGAGCCGCGATCGGTATTGGGGATCACAACACCCGAGTCGGGTTGGCCGAAGTAGTCCCCAATGTAATGGGCCCGATTGAAGTGGTAGAACGGCGACACCGTGGTAGTAACGCCGTTCCTCGCCGTGTGGATCCAGGAAAAGTTCGCGAAAGCGTCGCGCTCGTCTTCCACGTCATGGTTGAAGGCCGTGTCGCCCGCGGGGTCGACGGGGACCTGGTAGTGGTCGCCGCGCACCGATGTGACTAGGCGAAGCTGATCGTTGGCGCTCTTGTTGAAAATGATGGAACCGAATCCGCCGATCCCGGCGGCCTGATCGTGGAGCACGCGAGTGATGGGCGTTTCCAGTCCGAGGTGGGTACGATAGCCCGAGAAGCTGCCGAAGTAGGCTAGGCGCTCGGAGTGATCTCCGAAGCTGATCTGGTTGTCGGTGTTATTAAAGCTGCCGTAGCTGGCGGTCAGTTCCGCTTGTCGGTTGCGCTCGAAACCGGAGCGGGTGACAATATTGAAGACGCCGTAGGTGCGGTCGCCGTCCTCGGCGTTGTAGCCGCCCCGTTGCACTTCGAGGTAGTCGATATCCTTGGGGTCGAACTGCGGTCCCACATTGGACGCGATGTTGGTGTTGGGAACGGGCACACCATCGAGCAGCCATGAGACTTGATGTCCACCGCGGATGTGGAGTTGATCGTGCACGATGTAGGCGCTGGGCACGGTGCTGGTGATCATGGCCAGCGAATTGGATTGGTCGGCGCCGGGCGTCTGCGCGATCTGGGCGCGGCTGACCAGCGTAGCGGTGCTGGAAGAGGACGGGTTGACGGTGATGGGTTCGTCGGTGACTTCAACGGTCTCCGCAGCGGCCGCGAGTTTGAGAGAAAAATGCAGCCGGACATCGTGGCCGGAGCTGAGCGTCAGCCGCTGCTCTTCCTGTCGAAAACCGGACGATTGCACATCCACGGTGTACTCGCCGATTGGGATCTTCTCGAAAATGAATTCTCCGGCATCGTTGCTGCTGACGTCCTGTTCGAAGGCCGAGCCTGCCGCACGTAGCTTTACTGTCGCGCCGCTGACGGGGCGATGCTGGGGATCGTGAATGAGTCCGCGTACCGAGCCCAGGATGGATGCAGTAGCGCTCGGCACGGCGGTCATGAGGCCGAGAATCACGAGCGCCGTGATGATAGTCGTACAGCTTGAATGCGTGAAACCAGGGATCTTCATTTCTCTCCTCGCAGCAAACCATTTGCTCCGGCAGACACGGACGAAGCCGCAAGAGTTAAGCGGCCTTCAGCATGTGCGTGTATAGGTAGAGACGCGGCTTGCCGCGTCTGGGCCTAGAGAGTCAGGTTCGGGGGAGGAGCGCGAGCGGAATCGTTGTTGACTGGAGAACTGGGTGTCAGCTGCGCGCCCGGAGCAAGCAGCGCCTCCGCGGTCGGCAGGCCTTGATGCGAGGGGAGTTGGGATTGCGGTTGCGCCCACCGAGGCGCACCCATCCCACGGCAGCAGTCGTGGTTCTGACAGCAGGAATCGGCGGCGCGGAAAGACGTCTCTGACGTCTCGGAGGACGGCTGCGCGGGGCCCATCGTCATCCCGGGATGACATGGCATCGCCGGTTTCGCTGGTTGGCGCAGACAGTGCGGACCCTGCGGCTGCACGGCGCCAGCCAAGGCCAGCGGCCCGAAGGCCGGGACGACCATGACCAACGCGAGAAGCCTGGCAACCCAGCGCTGCATCATTCGAGGATAGCAGTACCCAGTACCCAGTTGCCAGTACTCAGTAGCCGAGGATCAGACTCAGGCGGCTTAGTCTGGCCGTTGTTCGATAAAGAAGAGTGCGGTCTACTGGGTACCGGCACTGGGTACCGAGTACTGGTTCCTGTACCATTTCCCCGTGCACTGGCTCGCTGAACGGCTGTTGAAGACAATTCGAAAGCAGGAACTGATCAAGGCCGGGGACCGCTTGGCCGTGGCGGTATCGGGCGGTGTGGACTCGGTAGCGTTGCTACTTCTGCTGCTCGAACTGCGCGCCGAACTCGGCGTCGTGTTGTCGGTTGCCCATGTGAATCACCAGCTGCGCGGACGAGAATCCGACGAAGACGCGCAGTTTGTCGGCGAGATCGCGCGCAAGCACGGCCTGGAGACCCATGTTCACGAGGCCCCTCTCGCGCAGGCTCATTCCGGAATTGAAGCGTCCGCCCGCAAACTGCGTTACGACTTCTTCCGGCACCTGATGCAGGAGGGCCCTGTCTCTAAAGTCGCGACCGCGCACACGCTTGACGATCAGGCAGAAACGGTTCTGCTTCGAATGTTGCGTGGGGCGGGCATTCGCGGGCTTTCCGGTATTCATCCTCGACTGGTTTTCGAAAATCGGGGAGAGGTGGTTCGTCCGCTGCTGGGTTTTTGGCGCACCGACCTGGAGAACTTCTTGCAGGAACGCGATCAGATGTGGCGTGAAGACTCATCCAATTGCGATCTGGCCTTTCTCCGCAACCGCGTGCGTCACCACCTGCTGCCGCTGCTCAAGGGAGACTTTGGAACGGCGACTGTGGAAAACCTTGCCGACCTGGCGGAAGTCGCGCGCGCGGAAGAGGAGCATTGGCAGTCGGGACATCCCGAGGTTCATGGCTACGAGCGCGCTTCTCTCGCCGAGAAAGAAAAGCTGGCAGTAGGTTCGATGATGACGCTGCCGGTCGCCGCGCAACGTCGCTTGCTCCGTGGATGGCTGGAAGCGAACGTCGATAACTTGGCCATCCCATTTCGCGTGGTCGAAGAAGTGCGTGATTTAGCCACTGCCGCAGCTGGCAAAAAGCTCGAATTGCCAGGCGGACACTGGGTGCGCCGAACTCAGCGTGATCTTTGCTTCGATAAGACTGGCAGTCGTTCTGAGCCCTCTAGTAACAACTACGAATATCACCTGCCTGTTCCGGGTCAGGTCGAGGTTCCTGAATTGGGCATTCGCCTACAAGTTGTGCTGGTGGAACGGGAGAGCGTTCCGGAAGATGAGCTCTATGGGCTACTCGACGCTGTGCGCCTGCCCTCGGAACTCATCGTTCGCAACTGGCGTGCGGGCGATCGGTACCGGCCTGCACACACAAAGGAAGCAAAGAAGATTAAGGAACTGCTCGGGGACCGACACATCACGGGCATGGGAAAAAAGCTTTGGCCGGTGGCGGTTAGGCAGGGGGGTGATCTGGTGTGGGTTCGAGGCTTTGCCACTCCTGCCGAATTTGCGCCTCCGCAAGGCGCCCAGCGCGTGGTCTGGATAAGAGTGATACCGAACTAAGGACCGCTGCACCGGGGAACGGTAGACGTCCCAAGGAGTAGAACGATCAGGTCTACAAGCAGCCGCAGGTTGCGGCATTCCCATCCGGAATTTGTTATCGTCAACTACGTGCTCCGACATCTTGCTTTAGCCGTATTCGTCCTCAGCGCCAGCGCCCTATCCAGCTTCGCCAAGGACAATTTTCAGCGGCCCGGCCCCATCCATCTCGACAAAGACGGCCAGAAGTGGGTGGAGAAGACGCTGCGCAAAATGTCTCCCGAAGAAAAAGTTGGCCAACTGTTCATGATCTGGACCCGGGTCACCTTCATGAACGAAGCCGACCCGGCATGGATTGCGCTCCGTGACAGCGTCCGCAAGTATCACATTGGCTCGCTTTGCATGAGTGTGCCGGTGGACGGCGCAGTCCTGCTTCGGAATCAACCGTATGAAGCAGCCGAGTTGCTCAACCGGCTACAGCAGTCGTCGGACCTGCCTCTGATTTTTGCCGCCGATTTCGAACGCGGAGTTCCGATGCGGCTCTATGGCGCGACGGTCTTCCCGCATGCCATGGCCTTCGGCGCGGCGGGCAAACTCGAAGATGCCGAGGCCTTCGGACGCATCACCGCTCTCGAGGCGCGCGCCATCGGCGTGCACTGGAATTTCTTCCCCGACGCGGACGTAAACTCCAACCCAGCCAATCCCATCATCAACACACGCTCTTTCGGAGAAGATCCGCACCAAGTGGGCGAGCTGGTGGCGGCCTACATCAAGGGCGCGCACGAAGGCGGAATGCTGACTACGGTCAAACATTTTCCCGGACACGGCGACACCGCCACCGACTCGCACCTGGGCGTGGCGCAGGTCACCGGAGACCGGGCGCGCCTGGACTCCGTCGAGTTGCCTCCGTTTCAGCGCGCGATCAAAGCAGGCGTTGATTCTGTCATGGTGGCGCATGTAACTATCCCCGCGCTTGAACCCGATACCAGCCGCGTCGCCACCACCTCCAGCGCAATCGTCACCGGCCTGCTCAAGGACCAGATGAAGTTCAAAGGCATCGTGGTCACGGATGCGCTCGACATGGCCGGCCTGACGCGCATGTATGCCAACGACATCGGCCGGGCGTCCGTCGACGCTTTCAAGGCGGGCAATGACGTTCTACTGATCCCAGCCGATCTGGATGCCAGTTATCGCTCCATGATGCAGGCGGTGAAGAGCGGTGAAATCACACGCCAGCATCTGGACGCATCTGTTCGTAAGATATTGGAACTAAAAGCCTCCTTGGGTTTGCAGAAGGCTCGCATGGCGGACTTGGGCCAGTTGCCGAAGACGATCGGAAAGCCTGAGAACCTAGCCTTCGGCCAGCATGTGGCTGACGAGGCTGTCACCTTGGTGCGCGATAACGGGCGGGTGCTACCGCTCCATGCCACCGCCACGGGAACAACCGGGTCAGCGCTTCCGTATCAATCTGTGGCAGAGGTGCGCAACCGGCTGGTAGTCGTCATTCTCACCGAAGACCTCCGCACCGACTCAGGACATATGCTGGAACGCCAGACTCTCGCTCGCGTGCCCGACGCTCGCGTCATCTACGTCGATCCGCGCTCGGCGGCGGGACTTACTGCCGATACCATCGCCGCCGTGGATGCTGCCGAGCACGTCGTGGCGGCGGTGTACGTAATTCCGACGGCGGGCCGTGCCATAGCCGTCTCGGGGGGCCTGAAGAACAGTGTTGCCATGGCGGACACCAGCGCGACGCTTCTCAACGCGATCCTCGAGCATGCTGGGCCACGCACTGCTGTACTGGCGATGGGCAATCCGTACCTGGCACAGGACTTTCCATCCGTGCAGAATTATCTGTGTACATTTTCGAACGCCACCGTATCCGAAGTGGCCGCCGTCAAGGCGCTGTTCGGCGAGATTCCAACCCACGGACATCTGCCTGTTACGATTCCAGGCATCGCGTCCCGAGGCGTAGGCTTGGACCGCTCTGCTCCAAACAGTTCAGGAGGCTCTGCTCATGCTCATCCGTAATTTGATCACCCGTCTCACTCCGGTCGCTTTGCTCGCCGCCCTCATCGTACTTCCGGCGTGCAGTATCAATGTGAAGGACAAAGACAAAAACGGCGAGGGGCATGTGGACATCAAGACCCCGATGGGCGACATTCACGTAAATGAGCAGCCAGACATCCGCGAAACCGGTCTATCTCTCTATGCCGGTGCCAAACCCGCGCCGAAGGATAATGGCGACGACAAGAAAAGCGCCAACGTTAATATCTCCGGGATGGGATTCTCGCTGAAAGTTGTCGCTGCCGAATTTCAGTCCGATGATTCTCCCGACAAAATAATCGCCTACTACAACAAAGAACTACAGCGCTTCGGTAAGCCGATCGAATGCCACGGCCGCTGGAACGGCGGGGATGTCGATGGCGATTTCCACCACAAGGACGACAAAGAGGGATCCAAGCCGGTTTCCTGCCGCCAGGTTGAAAGCGGGGACTCGGTTGAGTTGAAAGTGGGCACCGAAGAAAACCAGCACATCGTCGCCGTAAAGCCCGATGGCAAGGGCGCGCGGTTTGCCCTGGTGTATGTCCGCACGCGCGCCGGGAAAGATGACACGATTTAAGAGCTCTTGGTGGAAGAGCCAGCCTTTAGGCTGGCGTTAAAACGAAAAAACAAAAGGGCTTTAGCCCTGAGGAGCGCGGCAACCCTGCTACTATATCCTAAATTATGCCGCGCCGAGTTGCTCTCTATCCTGACCTGCGCTAGCTTCTCAAGAGTGGAGCATGCCTGCGAACAGTGTGGATCGGACGTCGAGGACGGGCGGCCATTCTGTCCCAAATGCCGCGCGCCGCAGGTGCGGGTCGAGTTTGCTCCATTGCCACCGGTCGCCGTCGTTTCTTCATCAGACCTGGGAATTGCGCCTGATCATCTGAATCCGGCGGGTCTGCGTTCTTCCACAGATCCAGACTTTTTTCGAACGGCTCTTCAGGCGGGCCTGCTGGGCGTAATGGCCAACCTCATCCCCTTTGGGCTTGGGATGGTTCTCACCGGAATCCTGGCTGCATTGCTGTACCAACGGACTCAGGCAGGCACTGTTCGTGGCGGGAAGGCCGCCCGCCTGGGTGCTGTGGCGGGAGCGATCTCCTTCGCGGCCACCGCGCTGTTGATCGTGCTGGCGGTTATCCTGCTGAATTCACAGCAACAATTCCACGACGTCATGATGAAGGCGGTGGAGCAGGGGGTTTCCAATCGGTCCGATCCCGAAGTGCAGGCTTTCCTGCAATGGCTCCACACTCCGCAAGGCTTCGGAATCGTCCTCGCGTTTGGTATGGTGGGGGCGCTGCTTCTCTCGATGTT
>Ga0137410_10000445_pt1 | contig 29150 bp, 29 predicted proteins | sample CZODoug1_16funga_FD_108878 | JGI IMG/M metagenome (GOLD analysis project Ga0137410, IMG submission 108878) | Vadose zone soil fungal communities from Angelo Coast Range Reserve, California, USA - CZODoug1_16fungal (Illumina Assembly) | ecosystem: Environmental > Terrestrial > Soil > Vadose zone... | reverse complement strand
GACGATCGTGAAGGCGAGGCAGCAATACGAAGTCGCGCTCGCAAAAAGCATCCACGCCGCGATCGATGATGAACGGCTCGAACGGTGGGGAAAAGCGTTGGTGACCCCGCGCGAGTCGGGCGTGACGCTGCAGAGCTGGCTGTGGGCACCACCGGCCAAACACTCGACGCGCCAGATCGAGGATCTGCTGGAGCGTATCAGAACGCTGTATGAACTCGGTCCAACGACACTTTGCCGATGTACCCGATGACCTGCTGCGGCACTATGCGCGGCGCTTGGCGAACCGACCGCCCTCGATTGGAGCGCGGATCAAAGAGCCGCTGCGAACCATCGAGAGCGCCTATTTTCTGCGCTATTGTTTGCTGATCGGTACCGATCGCCTGCTGCTGATGGTGCGCCGACGGGTCGCCGATCTGTGGCGCCACGCGACCACGGATGCCAATCGGGTGTTGATTCACTGGGCTGACTTATATCGGGAACTACTGACCTCGGTGGCGGCACTCGCGAACGATACCACCACGGCCGATAGCGAGGTCCGTGTCCGACTACGAACCTGGTCGCAGAACACTTGCAACGCAAACCGCCAACGCGTGCGCAGCTGGTGCGCGATCACCTGACGCTGGAGATTCGTCCTGTCCGTTCGCTGCTGACAGCGCTGATGGCTCTGCCGTGGGAAGCGACTCCGGGCCATCCGGTGTTGGCCGCTGTGCAACTACTCAAACCCCTTTATGAACAGGGTGCCAGGGAGTTGCCAACCGCACCGGCGATCGATCTCGGCAGGGTGTGGCGGGCGCTGCTCGCCGGCGCCGATCGTGAACAAGCCTTTCGCGCCTTCGAGGTCGCCACCTTGCTGGCGCTGCGCCGGGCACTGCGTAACGGCACCGTGTGGATTGACCATAGCTTGGCATTTCGCAGCCGCGAACGGCTCTTTATCCCGACTGAGATATGGGAAAAGGAACGCAACGCCTACTATCGGCGCCTGTCATTGCCGAAGCGGGCCGAGTCGTATCTCGAACCGCTCATCGAACGTGCCAAGGCGGGCGTGGCCGCCGTCGCCAAGGCCGTCGAGGCCGGTGAACTGCGGGTCGATGACGAGTTGCATCTGACACCCCTGGCGGCCGAGGAAGAGGACCCAGAACTGGTCAAGTTGCGCGCCTCGCTCGATCACCGGATCGGCGAAGCACAATTGCCGGAATTGCTTTTGGAAGTCGATGCCCAGGTGCGCTTCAGCTGGATCATGCTCGGTCGCGAACCACGTTCCGATAAAGAGCTGCTGATGGTGTATGCCGGCATCTTGGCGCACGGCACCTCGATGTCGGCGGCGGAGACGGCGCGCATGATACCGCAACTCTCGGCGGCCACCGTTCGGCAAGCCATGCGCTGGGCCGGTGACGAACGTCGACTCGCAGAGGCCAGTGCCGCGGTGCTCGCCTACATGCGTCGGCATCCGATCACCACGACCTGGGGTCGCTCGGATCTAGCCTCCTCGGACATGATGAGTCTGGAGACCCGGCAACGAGTGTGGCAAGCCCGCCTGGATCCCCGCCGGCAAACGCCTTCCGTCGGTATCTATTCGCATGTACTGGCGGGCTGGGGTATTTTCTATGCGCAACCCTTTGTGCTCAACGATCGGCAAGTCGGCGTCGCCATCGAGGGCGTGCTACGACAAGAGTCTATCGACATCACCCAACTTGCCGTTGATTCCCACGGGCACACCGACGTCGGGATGGCCGTGTCTCACGCAGCGGGCTTCGACATGTGTCCGAGATTGAAGGCGCTCAAAGACCGCCATCTGTATCTACCTCGCGGCTGCGAGGTACCCGAGATTCTGAAGCCGATTTGCGAAGCCAACCTGGATTTCCGCCAGGTGCCGATGTACTGGGACCAGTGGGTTCATTTGATCGCCTCCGTCTACAGTGGTCACACCAGCGCCGTCAGCGTGATGGCACGCTTTGGTTCCGCCGCGCGCGGCGATCCGCTGTATGAGGTCGGTGTCGGGATCGGACGCTTGCTGCGCACCGTGTTCCTGGCCGATTACTTCGTCAAGCCGGCCTTCCGACGAGAGCTACTGCGCGTGCTCAATCGCGGCGAAGCGACCAATGCCCTGAAGCGCCTGATCTACACCGGCCGCGTCGCCAATTATCAGGGCAAGAGCGAGGACGAAATGCACGCCGTCGCCGATGCGTTGAGCCTGCTCGCGAATATCGTCATGGCGTGGAACACGGCGAAAATGCAGGCGATCTTCGATCGCTGGGCGCGGCGCCGAAACGGCGCCATACCGCCGGAATTGATCGCTCGATGCGCTCCGACGCGCACCGAGGGCCTGAACATGCGCGGCATTTTCCGCTTTCCGATCGAGCTCTACCTGAATCGCCGTGATCTCGATCCCGTCATCGATCAGCCGTTTCATCACGGGAACTGATCTCATTGTCGGTTAAGACCAGATCGCCCATGAACATCGCATCGTTCCCCATCGGCATGAAGCCGATCCAGGAGCCGAGCGCAAACGTCGGTTTAATTGCAACGCCATCGACGTTGATCTTGAGGTCCCAACGTGGCAGACCGTACTTGTGGACACCGCCTGGCTGATTGGTGCCGGGTTTTCCCAAGGCTTGATCGTCCTTGCTCCAGCGATGTCGGCGGCGCTCGCGCCGACGGTCAGGGCAATCCCGGTAATTGGTGTCGATGAGTGGCGCTGAACTCAACCAGTTAGTCGATGGGTTCAATGTGTGTGCAGAGGGACATCGTGAGTTGCAGCTAAAGATTTAGGTGCGCCGCATCACGCTGCGCTAGTTGAGCCATCTCGTGGGCGGTGACGAGAACGGCAATCAATCTGCGATGGCCGCTGCGTCGCAGCGTTTTTACGCAGAGGAATATTGATTGCGCTCTACATAACTTCGGAGTAGAAGGCGCTACATAACTTCGAAGTAAACGGTTGTGACGCATTTCGCAATTTAAACAAACAATCAACGCGACGCGGTGTCCGTAAACATCAATTCATAGAACATAGTCCGGAAACTCTTCTGAGGTGCACCATGAGAATCAATCGACGGTGGATTTTGGGAGCAGCCATATCTCTGCTGCCTGTGCTGCCTATGTTGGCTGTCGCCGACTCCGAGGGCACAAACACGATTCGTTGGGATATCATCCACATCGCCATGTTCGATCCGGTCAACGGCAACGTCATCGAAGCCAACGGCATGGCGTGGGCATTCGCGCAAGATACATCCAAGATTACGGTCACGGGCTCTGGGACTTTCACAGTCGGGGATAGTGATGATGTGACCGGAGGGGGAACATGGCAGACGGTCGGGGAGCCGCCAGCCTCGACGGTGAACAGCGGTACCTACCGGGTCACGAGACTCGTGCGATTCGAGGTGGCACCAGGCGCGCAGGCCAGTAACGCGAAAGATCACATCGGCGACGGCACTCTGGCCGACAACCGCGGAGGGCTGGCGATTCTGCGCATTGCCTATTCGGATGGGAGCAAAGGGATCCTCGTAGTCAGCTGCGACCTTCCCGGCAATCCGCCGCCCGGGCCCGCTGGTTCGCCACACTCTATCTTCGAGGGGATTACGGCATCGAAGGGGTTCGTCGATTACTGGAACCACGCGGCGCCGGCCGCTGGGGTGGACGGCAACCGTACACTTTTCCATGTGGTCTCCGCGAAGAAAGAGGACTAGTGGACAGTAACCGCTGAAGTTACTACCAATGCGATAGCGCCGGTTTGTGGTAGCTCCAGCGGATCGGTTTCGCGTCAGGGAAAGGGAGGACGCCATGAGCAAGTCAAATGTGTCCAAGTCTGTAATAGCTGGACTGCTGGTATTAGCTAGCTGTGTGTTGACAGTGTTGCTGTCAACCAGAACGGTTTCCGGTCGGGATTTGGAAAACCCCGCAGGGTTAATCGCGCGAGGCGCTGGGACGACGATTATTCACGGGGGAACCGGCTCTCCGGGTTTTATTCCCGTGATTACGACGGTCGCCTTTCACGCTGAACGCTCCAATGGGGGTGCCAAGGGGGAGTTTGATTGCGTTGCGTTTGCGCCCGAGGCGCCAAACGGGCCACATAGTGGCCAGCTCACGGTGAACGCCATGTATGTGGTCGGCAAGATCACGGGAGCCAGTGTGCACCAGGATACCGTTACACTTACCGGTGTAGCCGATATCACAGGCCTCGGCGCGGGCACTAACGTTCCGTTTACGTTCATCGCGCACAGGGGCGGGCCGGGAGCTAGCGCGACTCTGACCGTCGATAGCCTAACATTCCCGTTCAACGAGATCCTCGTGCAGGGCGCATTCGAACTCCCTGACCAGGATTAGGTCGCTTGTCGAGCCGGCGCAATGGCGTGCGCATGTGCTTCTCACATGTGCAGCGCCACAATCGAGACCGTTGCGCCCGCGAGCCCGTGGCTCGGTATGTTCAGGCGCTTTGTCGTGGACTGAGGTTTTTTCCACGCCGCAAAAGATTGTCACAGGAGAGCCATGTTACGGGTTTCACGCTTTGCCCTTATGACGGTGACCTCAGTCGTCCTGTGGCCGATACTCGCCTGGCCACAGGATGAAACGCCCAACGTTGTCATTCTGTGGAACAAAGCGGCATTGCAGGGAGTACGCGATTCGAAGCTTGGACCTCCCATGGTGGCGCGCGGGCTGGCGATTGTGCACACGTGCATCTATGACGCCTGGGCTGCGTATGACCGGCACGCCCTCGGTACGCAGCTCGGCGGCAGCCTCAGGCAACCCCCGTCTCAACGCAGAATCTTCAACAAGAATGAGGCCATCAGTTTCGCCGCGTACCGCGCCGCCGTGGACCTTTTCCCCAGCGACAAAGCAACGGTATTTGATCCCCTAATGGCGAGCCTCGGATACGACCCAAATGACATGTCGACAAATACGGAGACGCCAAGCGGCGTCGGGAACGTCGCTTGTGCAGCGGTCCTCAATTTCCGCCACAACGACGGCTCGAACCAGTTGGGGAATCTCACAGCCAGCGGAGTCCCATACGCCGACTATACGGAATACGTTCCAGTGAATCCTCCCAGTACAGTGCCGGTGGATCCGGCTACGGTGGTCAACGTAAATCATTGGCAACCTCTACGGTATTTCGACGCGAGCGGAACGTTGGTCACACCGAAGTTCATAGGCCCACACTGGAATAGGGTGATTCCCTTTGCGCTGACTTCGGATGATCAGTTCCGGTCTCTGATCGCCCAGTCGGGCCCCGCGCGCTTCGGTTCGGCGACCTTTATGCAGCAGGCTCAGGACCTGATCACGATCAGCGCCAATCTCACGGACGAGCAGAAAATGATCGCCGAATACTGGGCGGATGGCCCGCATTCAGAGCTGCCTCCAGGTCACTGGGACCTCTTTGCACAATTTGTCTCTGCCCGGGATGAAAACGACCTCGATGACGATGTGAAGCTCTTCTTTGCCATGACCAACGCCATCTTCGATGGCAGCATTGTGGCCTGGGACGCCAAGCGAGCGTTTGACTCAGTACGTCCCGCCACGGCGATTTGCTTCCTTTTCCACGGGCAGCAGATTCAGGCGTGGGGCGGGCCCCGCAACGGGACTGTAAGCATGGACGGCAGATTCTGGATTCCCTACCAGCCCAGTACATTCCCGACACCGCCCTTTCCGGAATACCCTTCGGGGCACAGCACCTTCAGCGCAGCCGGAGCCGAAATCCTGAAGCTCTTCACGCGTAGTGATACCTTCGGGGGTTCTGTGACCTTTGCGCCGGGAAGCTCGAAGACTGAACATGGTTTCACTCCGGCGCAGCCCGTTACACTGACCTGGAACACCTTCACGGATGCTGCAAATGAGGCCGGTATTTCGCGACGATATGGTGGGATCCATTTTGAAGCGGGTGATGCTGTGGGCCGGGCGATGGGTAGACTCGTCGCCGATCAGGTGTGGGGTAAAGCAAAAAGGCTCTGGAGTGGCGGCAAGTCAGAACACAAGTCGGAAAACGAGTCGGCGCCTCACCAAGAAAACAGCGTGCTCACGATCGACGCGAAAATAGAATGATCCGAATTCACTGGCGGAACAGTGACGGTCAAGTAGCCGAGTTCCTCGCGCGAGCGCGCGACGTAACGGGGTCACCTCAAGGAAGGGGCGATTACGTGGCCTACCGCGAAGATTTGCTGGAAAATAGGGCTTTCGCGAACTGGATGCCTATTCGACCATGGGGTTACGACTCGCCCGCAACCCATCGGCATCGTCTGGAATTGTGCGGGCCCGATCCAATGAATTCAAAGGCATAGCGATGTGCGCGTACTGAAAGTCCTTTTTTCGCACGAATCTCCCCTTGAAGCCAATTGCTTCGTCAACAAAGGATTCTGCAAAGCGCACCATCCGGGTCAAGGCTGAGTAACTGAATCCATCGCCAAACTCAGCCTTCAATTCTTGTGACAGTGTTACAAGAATTCGTTTCCCGTAGGCCGCGCGGCCCTCCTGGAGATTCTCCTTCAACAGGCGCCGGCCAACGTGCCGGCTGATCCAGGTATGCCGCATGGAAAAGCCTGGCGCGGATGGTTGTGGATCGCGCTTGTGGTCATTTTGATCGTCGTAGCGGCACAGCACTAAGCGCGCAACCCGTTGACTTAGCGTGAGTCGCCGCCTATGTGGATAATATTGCTGATAGCCGCGCTTGCCGGGCTGTGGTTGTTGCGGGAGTTCGCAAACCACATACCCCGCGAGAATTCGCACTGGCCTGTTTTTGCACGGGCGCCGCTGACGGTACGGGAGCAGTTTCTCTATCATCGCCTAAGTGTCATGTATCCGGAACGCATCATCTTGGCCCAGGTGGCCTTGTCTCAGATCATCGATGTTAGTCCCGGCACCTCGAATCGGCAGGCAATTCGAGGTAAATTTAAGCAGCTCGTCGCCGACTTCGTGTTGTGCAGGAGTGATTTTAGCATCGTCGCTGTCATCGAACTTGACGATCCGTCGCATGCACAGCCGCACCGCCAGGATGCCGATGCGCATAAGACGAAGGCGGTCGAATCGGCCGGAGTGACGTTCGTCAGGATTCCAGCGGGGCCGATCCCTTCGGAAACGGACCTGCGACGGGTCATCCAGAGTGATAGAGGGGCGTCCTGCTTTTCCCTTTCGGATCGTGCCTGCTTGCACGGGGTCGTACAAGCAGTCGCGATTGCCGTAAAAGTGGCGAACCAGCAGGCCGGCCCGACCCATTTTGTTAATCATAGTGGCGGATACACCGAGACGCTGCCCGAGTTCTTCACTGGACAGCATGCCCCGCTCGCGCAATCGTTGATAGTGAGACTTGAGTTTGTAGATAAATCGCAGATTGAACACCGCCGATCGGGTCAGCGGCCGCTGTTTCCAATTGCGACGGCCCCGCGCATTGAGTTGCTCGGCGGCTTCCTTCTCGGGGTAGGTCTCGAGCAACTGATCAAGCTCTGCGATGAACTCCGGGCTGAATTTACGGATCAAGGCGACGGACTTGGCGCCCTGCACGGTGAGCGAGGTTGTCTGGCCGCCGCGGAAACGCACGTGAACTGCAATCGGGTCAGTTTTTGTCAGCGTGACATCTTCGATCAATAACGCGAGCATGCGTTTACGATCGCGCGACTCGGTGCGCGGGTCGTTCCACATGCGCGGGAAGTTACGAGCGAGTGAGAGAATGCGTGCCCGGGCGGGCCTCGTCGAGCAAGCTTTGATCGGCCTGACGCTGGCGTTCGTGTTCCTGCTGCAGGGTCTCGAGCCGGCGCAGCTGATCGTTCCAGTCCGCTTCCAGTGCATCGGCGACGAGGCGATGATCGGGATCGCACTTTAGAAATCGCCGGCGTTTGAGCTCCGCCTCGTAACGCGCCCGTTCCAGCTGCTGTTGACGGAGGGTATCGGCTTGCTCGATGCGCCCGGCGATCTCCGCCTGCACGGCGAGCGCCACATCGAGCGCGGCGGGCGCGAGGGTCTTAAGTAGCAGCTCGCCCACTGCTTCATCGATGTCGCTGCCGCGAATCGACTGGCAGAATTTGCCCGCTCGGCGCACGACGGCGTCGGTGCACACGTGGTAAGGAATGAGGTGATCGCGGAATTGTTCATACCGTGTGCGCATGCGCGCGCCGCAGCGCCCGCACAGCACACGACCTTGGAGGAGCGCGATGCCTTCGCGCGGCAACGTGCCCCGGCCCTCGGTGCTCAAGGCCGCGAGATTTTGCTTGAGTGTCACCTGATTGCGTTCAAACTCCTCCCAAGAGGGACTCTCGCGCGGCAGCGGGTTCGGGCCGCTTGACGTCCACGCGGTGCGGTTGTGCATGAGCGTGACTTGATTGCGTTCAAACTCCTCCCACGCGATATAGCCGGGATGAGCGTCCTGGATCAGCACTTGCCAGTCTTCACGCGGCTGCTCGATCACCGACTTCTTTGATGGTGAGATCCGTTCCCGTGAGTTGATAAAGCACCGGTCGTACGTCGAAGATAACAGCATTGGGCTGGCGAGTTGTGTGGCGTGCTTTGGGCAGTGGCGTTGCTGGTTCGGCTTTGTCCTTACAAAGGACGGCCATTGCTGCCTCGATCTGCGTGTCGCACTGCTCGACCTGGTGCTGGTAGACGTCGTACAGTGCGAGCGCCTGAGCAAGCGCGAACAGATGCTCCGGCTGATAGTTGCCGCTCAATGATGCGCGTATCGTATCTGCCGTCGCCCGGCATCGGACATCACGCATGGCGGCCAAGACTTCCAAGTCGCGCTCGCCGCTAACGATCGCGCGAATGATCTTCATTCCCGTGACGCCGGTGATGTCCGCCACCACGTGATGAAGCTGCAGGTTCATGAAGGTCAGAGCCTTTTGCATGTGCTGAATGTGCGCAGCTGCATAATCGAGATGTCGTTCGCGCAGCCGAAGATAGGCACGCAAGGCAGAAATCTCCCGACCAGGACGGAAGCTCGCGCGGATCAATCCGCAAGCATGCAGTCGCTGCAGCCATTGAGCGTCATTGACGTCCGTCTTACGACCCGGAACAGTTCTGACTTCGCGCGCATTGGCCAGCACGACCTCGATGCCGCGCTCTTCCAAGATCTCATACACTGGTACCCAGTAAACGCCTGTCGACTCCATCGCTACCGTGCTAATCCCGACCTGAATTAGCCAGTCCGCCATGCGCTGCAGATCGGCTGTGAAGGCCTGGAAGGTTTGCACTGGCTGATCGGTCAGCCCTGGTGGCACGGCTACGACATGAAACCGAGAGCCAATATCGATACCAGCGGCGAACTCATGTATGACGGGAAGCCCGGTCCGCTTTTGATTGCCTTTGCTCATCGCGATCCTCCATATAGTTGGGGTGCGCCGGATGGGAGACTCGGATCAATCAATTTCCTAAACGGGGTCACACGAGGCGCCACCAACATCGGGTCCGCAGCTTCTCCCGGGCCAGGTTTTTTGACGGGGACACTGCCTCCAAAAAGCAGGCGGCCACTATCCAGACGCTTTCAGAGTCTAGCGTCTCCTGTTTCTATCCACTTGGGTCGCGTCAGCTCGCGGGGGCGGTTTTTTAATATGTCGTTATCCACTTTGGCCGAGGCCAATTCACGGCGTAACCGATCCACTTCGGCCTCAAGCTCTTTCACCGATCGCGGCGTCGCGCTGACTCCGCTCGAGGACCCGAGCTTGCCGGCACGCTCCAGCTTCACCCAATTAAACAAACTCGAATCCGGTATTCCCAGTCGGCGGCTCGCTTCCGATACACCAACGCTCTGGCCCAGTTTTACCGCTTCGATCTTGAACTCATTCGTGTACCGACGGTCCGGTACCCCTACCTTTTTGTGACCCATACTCGCCTCCAGGCATCATCAGATTATAAACTCCCTGATGTATGCGGATATGAGGCAGGGTCAAAATGATGGATCTGCACCTCAGCGCTGATGAACGATTCGAGAAGATGATCGGAAAAAATCGCCCCTGACAACAGTCTGATCGTCGAGACTAGCGTAGGCAGATGCGCCTCCTAGGTTTTTTTAGCCCTGCCACCGGCGCGCGGCAATCACCGACCCGGTGCCCAATTGCCTTTCGCATCGTACTCACGACATCGCGGCTCATCGAAGCACTGCCAAAGAATATCGAGAAGCGTTTGGATTAATGCGTCCGCGGCAGGTTCAGTGAGGCCGTCCAGCGATCCGATCCACGTATCCGGCAAGAGCAAGTTACTTCGATCTGCCGAAGGAGCAATAGACTGAGTGTATCTCTCGCCAAGTCCTAATCGCACTTCAGCCGCTCGCAGAAGCGAGACAGCAAGAATTGCTGGACCAGAAAATCCAATTTTTACCGCTCCGACCACAAAGGCTTGAGCTATGTTGCGCACAAGGTCGCGAGGGTAGTCGAGGGGATTATCCGGTTACCTTCGCGGGCATGTCCGATGTGGCGTACCGACTCGAGGCATCCATTGCGAAACACCTGTGAAAACGCGACAACCGCTTCCCCCGCGGGTTGGCTCGGATGAATGACGAGTCCGTCGAGATTCAGCGTTCGGGTCGTCAAGTTGCCCCAGGAGGGCGCAGTCTGAGCAAACTGCATGTACTCCCCATCATGCAATGCGCCCACATCCACGCTTGCGCGGCCAAGCATTGCTGCGATTGGCAGCACATGCACGACCGCAACTGGACCAACGGCGAGCGGGCGCCCACCATTGCCGCGGTCTATCGTGATACATCCCTCCCGACGAAACTCTCGTGCGCGTTCACTGAGAGTAGCCGAGCGGTCAAATGCGGTACGAATCTGCTCGTAAGTCATCTCCGATGTCACCGTGCCGTTTCGAAGAACAAATCTCGTATGGCCGTCATGGCGAAACCGATGAGGTCCATCGAATGATGCGGGAACTCGGACGATCAAGACATAGCCGCCCTCTGCGATCGGTACTTCGTGGATTACGATTCCGTTCACCCTCGGCTCAAGTCCCGCATCGGCAATCTGGGTAAGTCTAGTACGGACGGCATCCGCTGGGTCGCACAAAATCGGGACAACTGAGCTCGCCGCGCCGTTCCTCTCCGATATTCCATACACCAAATCCCCGCCATCAGAGTTAGCGAGGGCGCACATGTCCTTGAGAAATTCGTTGCGAGCTCGCGCATCGGGTCCAGGAATCTCACGCTTGAAATCAAGCGTCTGAGACTCCGGCCAACCCTGCAGGCATGCATCGCGAAGGATTGCTTCGGTCATGTCTCGCGGAGATTTTGGAAGCATGGGTCGTGCGGTATTAGTGCAGCGTCTGCAGTCGCCGGCAACTCTTGGTGAGCGCATCGGCCACATTGGCGCACAGTTGCTCGATGGTACTCACGGCCATGTCTGAGCGACTCCCCGGATACCCCATGCGCATCCTGTGTTCCTCCCTCGCGGCAGAGCGTATCTTACATGAGCGCTCGCCGAGCCGTTAATCTGAGCGTCAATCGTCACGAGTGACTCGAGGCTAGCCCTCCCCGTACAGTAGCCCGCTGGACACAATTGCTGTACGACTCATACAGAAGTAATCCACATCCGACCGGCGCTAATGTCGGCCCGTGAACTACCCTACAAAATCCTCGAAACCGCGCCTGCTGAAGGATGTCGATGGCATGTACTACTTCGGCGCGAATTGCCGAAGCTGCCTGCACGCGCGCCCGCACGAAAAGCGATCAGCCTGTCACTGCCCAGTCTGCGCACAACAACTCCGCCTGCGCGAGCACGGTCTTCACAGCATCTTCTTGGAAGTCCGGCGGGTAGCCGTATTTGTTCAGGATGCGTTTCACCATGACTTTGATCTTGGCCCGGGCACTCTCGCGGAGGTTCCAGTCAATAGTCACACTCTTTTTCACCTGGGTAATCAACTCCGCCGCGATAACCTTGAGCTTGGCGTCACCCATCGCGGTCACGGCAGAATCATTCGCAGCGAGGGCGTCGTAAAAAGCCTTCTCGTCATCCGTCAGCCCCATCTCCTTGCCCGACTTGGTGGCGGCGTCAAGGTCCTTTGCGAGCTTAATCAGCTCTTCGATCACCTGCATCGTCGAGATGGCACGGTTGTGGTAGGCGTTGAGGGTCTTCTTGAGCTTCTCCGAAAAGACCTGGCTCTGCACGAGGTTGCGCTTGGAGCGCACCTTCAGTTCGTCCCTGAGCAGCTTCTCCAGCAGCTCGGCCGCGACGTTCTTGTGCTTGAGGCCGCGCACCTCGGCGAGGAATTGGTCGCTCAGGATGCTGATGTCCGGCTTGGACAAACCGGCGGCGGTGAAGACGTCGATCACCTGGCCCTCGGTGGTGATGGCCTTGCTCACGAGCTGGCGGATGGCGGCGTCGATTTGTTCGGGCGTCTTCCGGTTGGTGCTGCTCTGCTTGTTCAGCGCGGCCTGCAGGGCTTGGAAAAAGGAGACATCGTCGCGAATCTCCGTCGCCTCATCGCTCGAAGCGCGGAGGGCGAAGGCGCGCGAAAGTTCGGTCACGACCTGTACCCAGCGCTTCTTACCGTCTTCCTGTTGCAGGATGTGCTCTTGTCCGGCGGGGATGAGCGCCAGGCGTTCGGTGGGTTTGCCGGTGACCCACTTGTCCCAGTTGAAGCCGTGCATCAGATCGCGGGCGATACCGTGTTTCTCCAGCATGACGGCGATGGCCTGCGGAATGTCCAAGGTCGGCTCGCCTTGGCCGCCGCTCTCGGTATACGTGATGAGCGCTTTCTTAAGCTGATCGGCGAGACCGAGGTAATCCACCACCAAACCGCCGGGCTTGTCGCGGAAGACTCGGTTCACACGGGCGATGGCCTGCATAAGGCCGTGGCCTTGCATTGGCTTGTCGGCATACATGGTGTGCAGGCACGGCGCGTCGAAGCCGGTCAGCCACATGTCGCGCACGATCACGATGCGGAACGGGTCCTTGGCGTCCTTGAAGCGGTTCGCCAACTTGCGGCGCTTGTCCTTACTCCGGATATGCGGCTGCCAGTCGGGACCGTCGTCGGCGGCCCGGAAACTGGAACGGCTGCCCAGCGCTCTCGATCCCCTGCACCGGATCGTCATAGATCGGTTTGAGCTCGTTCGTATGACCCGACCCGGTAGTGCCGCACCTCGATGGACGTATCGCCAAAAGCTCTCTCAGCCCTTCCCGGATCGCGCCTCACAGCGGCAGCCGTATCAGGTATGCATGATTGTGTGGTAAATCGATATGAATGACGCATTGCCTGAACGATTGACCACCTATAACGTGACAGGCGCAAAACCCTTGCATCAATAGAGCAGCCAATGAGTACCGACTTAGCGCCCGACGCTCAGCGCCAGACCTTTCGCGCTGGTCGTCGCCCACATTCGCCGCAACCGCCGCTGCGTTTTGAGGTTCACGAAGCCGCGCGAATGTTGCGTATGAGTCGGGCGCAACTTTATAACCGAATGAAGGACGGTTTGATCAGGGTTCAGAAAGACGGTGCCCGGACCTATATCACTCGAGCCGAACTCGAGCGCTATGTGGCGTCCTGCGACTAAATCAATTGGACCAATTCGAGTCGCGTTCGCGCGGCATCCATCACCAGATGTCCGTAGTGCTTTTCGATCATCGCGAGCGAAGTTCCAGTGATTCGCGCTACTTCCAGGGTTGCCATCCCGTCCATCAGCGATTGAGTAATGAAGCTGTGACGCAAGGTATACAGGCACACGCCTTTGGGGAGTCCGGCTTTTTCAGCCGCGTCGCGTATCGGCTCGTCCCAATCGGAGTGAGCCCACGGATGTCCATCGTAGCGGGTGAAGATATATGCATAGGGCAGCTTATCCTTCACCAAGCGGTCAAAGAGGACCGCGGCGGCTGCCGACAGGGGAACCGTGCGCGGATGCTCCTTCGAGCCGAACCCAACAGATTTGGTCCGTGAATCGTATTGCGAGACCCTGGCGGTGACGAGATCACCCGGCCGTGCGCCGGTCAGGGCCATGCCTGCCACCAGATCGTCAGCGCCTCCGATGGCATTGTCTCGAAGCTTCCGCCGTTGATCGACGTCGAGAAACAGGGTGCGCCGCTTATCGACGCCCTTATGCTGTTTTACCGACCGCCATTCGATTACCCGAGATGCGGTCACTTTGCGATTGGCGACGGCCAGATTCAGGGCCGCCCGAAGAGGGGTCATCGTGCGATTTTGCGCGGATTTCGACAGCCCAGTTTCCCGTCTCCACTTCTTGATATCGGATGACCACACTTTGACAACTGCCATCCGTCCAAAAGCCTTGCCATAGATCGTCCGCTCGAAGCGCTTGTCGGCGTCATGAGCGCATGCCTCGCTCCTTTCGGTGCGCCGATCCTCGACGTAGTCCTTGCAGGCCGCTTCCACGGTATAGCTGTCATCCGTTATCCCGGATTCGTAAGTCTTGAACCACTCGCAAGCCGCCTCACGCGCCTTGTCATAGTCGAAGTCTTCAGTGACCTGGCCAAGCGCCTTCTTGTGGTGGCCAGTGTGATCCCGCAGCTTCGCGATCCAGCGATCGTCGCCGAGCCTAAGCTTGCGAATGCCCAAGCTCTTGCCTCTGCCCAGCGGTGGCCCCCAGTACGGCTCGTCGCGCGGCGGGAGCGGGTTTCGAACTTTCACCTTCCAGATTTCGAGGGCCATCCGGGGTCCTTCAACCGACGATCAGTGGAGGATTTCTGTGGCAGCGGTGTGGCAGAACGAGCTGCCACACCGCTGCCACACGGCCTATACATTACCATGGATGTAGCTGGACAAGCATCACCAAATGCCTATTTTTACCGGAGTTTACGCATGGACTTGAATGGACGACAGTGGACGTCTATGATGCCTTCACACGGCAGGGGTCACAGGTTCAATCCCTGTACCGCCCACCATCACGTTCGGACGAGGCACTCCCCCCATGGCGTACCCCCAAACCTTGGCTTAAGCGCAATATGCGGGAAATACGCCGTTTTTTTACCTTTGCGATCGTCGGCGTCATCGGGTTCGTAGTCGATGCTTCCGTGCTCTATCTGGGAATTTTCGTGGGCTTGGGGTTGCGCTTGGGCCGCGTGTTCTCCTATCTCGCCGCCGTAACGACCACGTGGGCGCTCAACCGGATATTCACGTTCAATGCGCCGTCGCATCGTAGGCTGTGGTCGGAGTGGGCGCACTTTTCAGTCTCCCAACTGGGGGGCGCGGCCGCGAATCTGGGGGTCTACTACGTGCTCATCCATATCAGCGCGCTGGTGGCGGCCCATCCCGTTCTCGGGGTCGCCGCGGGCTCGCTGTCAGGCTTGACCATCAACTACGTGGTTGCCCGCGTGTTTGTGTTCGGCCGCGGAATTCGTTACAAACGTCGCTCCGAGTCCACCGTTTCGGATGACTACCATTCCTAATCTTTCCGCAGGAGCGTCAAAGACCGTTGATTCGGAACATCCCGTGACTTGGGCATCGACCGCGGCATTCGTCGTCCTCGTCATCGCATTCATCTGGCCGGCTCTCTACAACGGGCAGCCGTTCTTTTTTCCGGATACGACAACCTACATCAGGGGAGCGGACGCGGGAATTCAGGCCGCGGTCGGGCACAAGTCTGCGTGGTCGGTTCCGCCCGACGCACAAAAGAGCGTCAGCTCGATCGACGATAAGACGGTTCTGACCGGGCGATCGCCGTACTACGGTGCGCTGCTCTACCTGGGCGACTTGACCGGCGGCTTTTGGCTGACGGTCATCCTGCAGGCTTGCGCCGTATTGGGCGCCATCGGGCTCGCCCTCCGCGAGGCGCGGGTGCCTATGTGGCGGCACGGGCACGTCATATCCGCTTGCATAGCGCTCGCCACGACGGCGCCCTTCTTTACCAGCCTATTGATGCCGGATGTGTTCGCGGGCGTCGCGATCCTGACCGCCGCGGTGCTGCTTTCGGTTCGACAGCGATTGACGTCCCGGGATTACGTGATGTCGTTTGCTCTGCTCGTCGCGGCGACCGCCTTTCACGATTCGCACGTTCTGATCCTGTTCGTCCTGCTGGGTACCGCGGCAGCCTATGCCGTCGTGACTCGCTCATGGGCCAATTGGGTCGGCCTCTTGACCATCCTGTTCGCTCTGGTAATCGGAATCCTGGCCCAGTCGGTATTTTTCGCCGCGGTCCGGCATGTCGTCGGCGCCGCGCCCCTGCGCCCGCCATTCTTGATGGCGCGCACGATCGAAGACGGTCCGGGATATCGCTATATCCGCGCCACCTGTCCATCCAACGGCTTCAAAGTATGCGCGTTCGCGGATCGTCTGCCGTTGATGGCGGATGACTTCCTGTGGAAAGCGGGAGCCGACGGCGTGTTCGCCGGCGCATCGCCGGAAATGCGTCGTGCACTGTCGGATGAACAGATGCGCTTCACGCTTGCCGTCATTCGATACGACCCTTGGGGTCAGCTGTCAGCGTCCTTGAAGGACGCGGCGCTGCAACTCACCGAGCTTGGCCTGACCGAATTCCAATACACCGATCTTGAGAAAGAGGGGTTTGCGGGCAAAATTCCCGGCGCGCATCTCAAAACGCTGCGGGCGAGCGCCGCGTACCGCGGCACGATGCCGTTGCGCTACCTCGACGCATGGCTCCAGGTCAGCGTCGTGATCGCTGGATTCGTCGTGGCGGCGGCACTGCTGCGGCGTGTCCCTCGAACGCCGCCAGACTCACCGGTCGTCCCGATCATCATCTGGACCGTATTCGGGATTGTGGTGAACGCAGCGGTCTGCGGGATCTTTTCGGGGCCGCACGATCGCTATTCGGCTCGAGTCGCCTGGCTGCTGCCATTCGCTGCGCTATTGATTGCCCAGGCCCTTGTGCCGAGATCTAGCGTCGAGGCGGCGCAAACTCCCGCGGTTTGATCGAACTGAAGCGCACCGGAAAGGACAAATACGCCAGCCGCCGGGTCTCCGCTCGACCGCGGCTCACTGTATCGAGAATGAGACCGCAGGCGAAGCTCAGAAAGCTCAAGATGACGATGGCAGAGGCAAGCAATGCCGTGGGAAACCGCGGCACGAGTCCGGTGTGCGTGAACTCGATGATGACTGGCACGCCCAATGCCAGCGCGATCAATACCAGAACCAGCGAGACCACGGAGAAGAAGGCCAGCGGCTTTTCCTCTTTGACCAATACGGCGATCGTGCGCAATATCCGGAAACCGTCCTTGTAGGTGCTCAATTTGCTTGCGGACCCCGCGGGACGCTCGCGATAGTCCGTATTCACCTCGCCGATCGGCATCCGTAGCTGGAGCGCATGCACCGATAACTCCGTTTCGATCTCAAAGCCCGTCGTCAGGGCCGGGAAGCTCTTGACGAAACGACGCGAGAACACCCGGTATCCGGACAACAAATCGGAGATGCGATTTCCGAAGAACGCCGCCACGAGTCCAGTGAGCAGCCGATTGCCGAGCACATGACCCCGGCGGTACGCCGCCTCGATGGTGGATTGGCGGGTGCCGTTGACCATGTCCAAGGTGTTCTTCAGAAGCAGGTCGACCAGTTCGGGCGCTGCGCCCGCATCGTAGGTATCGTCGCCATCCACCAATACGAAGACATCCGCCTCGACGTCGGCGAACATCCGCCGCACCACGTTGCCCTTGCCGCGCATGGGTTCTATTCGTACGACGGCACCGGCCGCGCGTGCAATTTTCACGGTGTCGTCCGTGGATCCATTGTCGTACACGAAGATCCAAGCAGTCGGCAGGTGAGCCTTGAAATCCGCAATGACCTTGCCAATGGCGGCGGCCTCGTTCAAACACGGTATCAAAACCGCGATGCTGGGCTGCGAGGCCAGGTTCTCAGGGACCGAATCCAGGGATGACACTGCGTTCATTGGTAACCTTGCGGAAATGTTGACAAAAATTCTCCGCCGCAGGTTACCACGGGCTTCTCCCGCCGCATGTGATGTGGCTCAAATCGGCATGAGATGCTAAAATTTTAAGTTAGGGTCGCGAGACAGCTCCCTTGACCGGCAACCCATAAAATCAATAGGTTGAGGACTGCTTTTCGTGCATCCGGCACCTTTCGACGGCTCGTCCGTTAGCGTCATCGTCCCGACCTTTCATGAGGTGGAAAACATTCCCCACCTGATCGCGCGGCTGCAAGCCGTCCGCGAAGCCGCGGGCCTCGATCTCGAACTGCTGCTGATGGACGACGACAGCCGGGATGGCATCGAGGCAGTGACCCAGTCGCTGGCCCTCGACTGGGTGACCCTGGTGATCCGCAAAGAGGATCGCGGCCTGAGCAGGGCCGTCCTGGACGGCCTGAAGCGCAGTGAGCGGGACTTCGTGGTGGTGATGGATGCGGACCTCAGTCATCCGCCCGAAAAGATTCCAGAATTGCTGAGGGCCGTGCTGAATGGCGCGGAAGTGGCCGTAGGCTCGCGCTTCACCGAGGGCGGAACCACGGCGGACGACTGGGGGCCGTTTCGCTGGCTGAACAGTCGCGTGGCGACGCTGCTCGCATTGCCGCTCACCACGATCAACGACCCGATGAGCGGGTTTTTCGCGATGCGGCGCGCCACCCTTCTTGCCGGGCACGAATTCGATCCCATCGGCTACAAGATTCTTCTGGAGATCATCGTGAAGTGCCGCTGCCGCTACGTCACCGAAGTGCCAATTCATTTCGATAACCGGCAATTGGGGCGCAGCAAGCTCTCGCTGCGCGAACAGCTCAGATATTTTCGCCACCTCCGCCGGCTCTATACCTTCCGCTATGGCAACTGGTCGCATTTGGCCCAATTCTTGGGAGTGGGGGCCTCCGGCCTTGTCGTCAATCTCTTGGTGCTCACACTGCTGCTGCACGCCGGGCTGTTCGAAAAGGCGGCGGTGGCGGTGGCCATCGTGGTCTCGATGATCTGGAATTTCGCGCTGAACCGCCGCTTCAGCTTCTCCTACGCCCGCAATCGATCGATTCTGCGGCAATTCTGCGGGTTCATCGCGGCCTGCTCCGTCGGCGCGGTGGTCAATTACGTGACGACCACGAACCTCTGGCCGCTGGTGCCGTACAAGCAACTGGCCGCGAGCATCGGCGTCCTGGCCGGCACCCTGTTCAACTTCGGGGCGAGCCGATTCCTGGTGTTTCGCACCCAGCATGTCAAGAAATAGGCCCCCTTTCGTGGTACCTTGTAGGGCTAACCAGGAGATGCTCTTGAATCAATTCAAACCCAGTCAGACATCCGCACGGACCATCACACAGTCCGGCGACGACCCGATGATGGATTTCCGCGCCCGACTGGTTCATCAGCAAGCGGAAGCCGCAGAACGCCGCCGCCTCGACCTGGCGGAACAATCCTCCCGATTGAAGACCGCGGAAGAGCGGATCCGGATCTGGGAGCGCATCCATGAGGTGGTCCTTCCGCGCGACACCACGCACAACCTCGTGGAGATCATCGCCGCGAACACCGGACTGACGGAAGCGGACGTTCGCGAGGAGCAGCAGCGACGCGCCGCGGTGCGGGCCGCAGCCGCCGGCTAATTGCCCCAGGTTGGGGCGAAGCATCTCAAGTCGGCCTCCTGCCGACTTAGTCTACGTAGCGGGCAGGCGTTTTCGAACGAATTTGCTCCGCCGTCACGCCGGGTGCCATTTCGATGAGCTTGAATGGCGCTTCTCGCGATGCACGCGAAAACACCGCAAGATCGGTGATCAGCATGTCGACCACATTGGCGCCGGTGAGCGGAAGCTCGCAATTCGGTTTGAATTTCGGCTCACCGTCCTTCGAGGCGTGCTCCATGACGACGACCACCCGCTTCACGCCGGCGACCAGGTCCATCGCACCCCCCATCCCCTTGACCATTTTGCCGGGGACCATCCAATTGGCCAGATCGCCGTTCTCGGAAACTTCCATGGCGCCCAGGACCGCCATGTCGATATGACCGCCCCGGATCATGGCGAAGCTGTCGGCCGACGAAAAATAAGAGCTTGAAATCAGTTCGGTGATGGTTTGTTTCCCCGCATTGATGAGGTCCGGATCCTCTTCGCCCTCGAAGGGAAACGGCCCGATGCCCAACATGCCGTTTTCGGATTGCAGCACCACTTTAATGCCCGGTGGAATGTAGTTGGCGACCAGGGTGGGTATGCCGATGCCGAGGTTCACATAGAACCCGTCCTTCAGCTCCTTCGCGGCCCGAGCGGCTAAATCTTCACGAGACCATGGCATGGGAGCCCTCCGTGCGCTTGCGGACCGTCAGTTTCTCGATCTTCTTGTCGTAGGGACTGCCGTTTATGATGCGCTGCACATAAATTCCCGGCGTGTGAATCGAGTCCGGGTGCAGCGTACCGGGCTCGACCACCTCCTCGACTTCGGCGACGGTGATGCGCCCGGCTGTGGCCATGTTCGGATTGAAATTGCGCGCCGTCTTGCGATACACGAGATTGCCCTCCGTGTCGCCCTTCCATGCCTTCACGAGAGCGACATCGGTCACGATCCCCGTTTCCAAGATGTAGGTTTCACCGTCCACGACCCGCGTTTCCTTGCCCTCCGCCACCACCGTGCCGGCTCCGGTCTTGGTGAAGAAAGCGTAGATTCCGGCGCCGCCGGCGCGCACCCGCTCCGCCATCGTGCCCTGCGGACTGAATTCGAGTTCGAGCTCGCCGGCGAGGTATTGCCGCTCGAATTCCTTGTTCTCACCGACATAGGAGGAAATCATCTTACGAATCTGGCGCGACACCAGCAGCAGTCCGAGGCCGGCGCCGTCGGTGCCCGCATTATTGGAGACCACGGTGAGATTCCGTACTCCCGAGTCATGGAGGGCGCCGATGAGCTTCTCGGGCACTCCGCAGAGGCCGAACCCCCCGCAGCACAATGTCATGCCATCCTTGACGATGCCGCGCAGCGCGCTCTCCGCATCCGGATATACCTTGGATTTAGACGTACTCACCGCTCTCCTCCCTTTCAAGCCGTTGCCGCTGCGCCAGTATACTAATCCTCGCGGCTGGGATCTCAGCTGCGAGCAAGAGCCGCGTCCAGGGTATTGGACAGCAGCATCGCAATGGTCATGGGTCCGATGCCGCCCGGAACCGGGGTGATCCACCCCGCGCGGGTCGCGGCAAGCGCGTATTCCACGTCGCCGACCAGCGGACCTGCGTCGGTACGATTGATGCCTACGTCGAACACCACGGCGCCTGGACGAATCCAGGCGCCCTGGATCATGCCGCGTTTGCCCACCGCGGCAACGACGATCTCGGCGCGCTCGACCTCCGCTTTGACGTCGCGGGTGCGGGTGTGGCACACCGTGACCGTCGCACCCGCCAACATCAGCTCGAGCGCCATGGGGCGGCCCACGATATTGGATGCGCCGCTGAATTCACGCGGGCACGAGGCCGTTCCCCCGGTCTCGCCGTGGTGCGCGTGGGTTCGGATCCGGCGACGGCTTTACCGTCCAGCACGACCGCCCGTGTCATGCTCAGTACCGGTACTGATCGACTTTGTAGGGACCTTGCTTGGCGACCCCGATGTACTTCGCCTGAACGTCGGTCAACTCCGTGAGCTCGGCGCCCAGCTTGGACAGCTGCAGACGCGCGACCTTTTCGTCGAGATGCTTCGGCAGCACGTACACGCCGACCGGATACTTTGCCGTATTGCCGTACAGTTCGATCTGCGCCAACACTTGATTCGCGAACGACGAACTCATGACGTAGGACGGATGCCCGGTACCGCAGCCGAGGTTCACCAAGCGCCCTTCGGCCAGCAAAATGATGCGCTTGCCGTCCGGGAACACCACGTGATCGACCTGCGGCTTGATGTTGTCCCAGGTGTGTTGCCTGAGCGCCGCCACTTCGATCTCGTTGTCGAAATGGCCGATGTTGCACACGATGGCCTGGTTCTTCATGCGCTTCATGTGCTCGTGGGTGATCACATGGAAGTTGCCGGTGGCGGACACGAAAATGTCGGCCTTGTCGGCGGCATAGTCCATGGTCACGACCCGATAGCCCTCCATGGCGGCCTGCAGCGCGCAGATCGGATCGATCTCGGTAACCCAAACTTGCGCCGACAGGGCGCGGAGCGCCTGAGCCGAGCCCTTACCGACATCGCCATACCCTGCAACCACCGCCACCTTGCCGGCGATCATCACGTCGGTGGCACGCTTGATGGCATCCACCAGCGATTCGCGGCAGCCATAGAGATTGTCGAACTTGGACTTGGTGACCGAGTCGTTCACATTGAACGCGGGGAAGGCCAACTGGCCGTCCTTCGCCATTTGATAGAGACGCTTGACGCCGGTCGTGGTCTCTTCGGTCACACCCTTGATCTTGCCGATCCGGGTCGAATACCACTTCGGATCGACTTTGAGCCTGGCCTTGATTGCGGCGAACAGCAGCTCTTCTTCCTCGTTGCCGGGTTTCCCGATCACCGCGGAATCCTTCTCCGCCTTCGCGCCCAGGTGCAGCAGCAAGGTGGCATCGCCGCCGTCGTCGAGAATCATGTTCGAATGCCCGCCGTCCGGCCATTCGAAAATGCGATGGGTGTAATCCCAGTACTCGGTCAGGGTCTCTCCCTTGACCGCGAATACGGGAGTTCCGCCGGCGGCGATGGCGGCGGCCGCATGATCCTGAGTGGAGTAGATGTTGCAGGAAGCCCAGCGCACCTGGGCTCCCAGGGCAATCAGCGTTTCGATCAACACCGCCGTCTGGATGGTCATGTGCAAGGAGCCGGAGATGCGCGCACCCTTGAGCGGCTGCTGTTTGGCATACTCATACCGGATGGCCATGAGACCCGGCATTTCGGTCTCGGCGATCTTGATTTCCTTGCGGCCCCAGTCGGCGAGGCTCAAGTCTTTGACGAGGAAATTGGACTGGGGCTTGATTGCTGCGTTCATTCGTTTACTCCGTTCATCGATTCATTGGAAGCTCGGGCCGTTTCTAGGCAGCGCGGGAACCTTTCAGTTCGGCCGCAAGCACATCCGCTTTGTCGGTGCGCTCCCAGCTGAACTCTTCTTCCTTGCGGCCGAAATGACCGTAAGCGGCGGTTTTTTGGTAAATCGGGCGGGCTAGATCGAGCATTTCCCGCAATCCGAACGGGGTGAGATCGAAATTCGCGCGCACGATCTGCGTGAGGCGCTGATCGGAAAGCTTACCTGTCCCGAAGGTCTCGACCATGATGGAGGTCGGGTCGGCAACGCCGATGGCATACGAGAGCTGCACTTCGCACCGCTCGGCCAAGCCGGCTGCGACAATGTTCTTGGCGACATAGCGCGCCGCATAAGCGGCGGAGCGATCCACCTTGGACGGGTCCTTGCCCGAAAACGCGCCTCCGCCGTGACGGGCAAATCCGCCATAGGTGTCGACGATGATCTTGCGCCCCGTCAGCCCGCAATCGCCCACCGGTCCGCCGATGACGAACCGCCCGGTCGGGTTGATGTGATACTTGGTGCGCTTGTCGATCCACTTGGCCGGCAGCACCGGCTTTAAGATCTCTTCCATCACCGCTTCACGCAGGTGCTTGGTGCTGATGTCGTCGGAGTGCTGGGTGGACAGCACCACCGCTTCCAGGCCCACGGGCCTGTCGTTCTCGTAGCGCAGGGTCACCTAGCTCTTCGCGTCCGGCCGCAGCCAGGACAGCTTGCCGTTCTTGCGAACCTGGGCCTGGCGCTTCACCAGCCGATGCGCAAGGGTGATGGGCGCCGGCATCAGCACATCCGTCTCGTTCGTGGCATAGCCGAACATCAATCCCTGGTCGCCCGCCCCCTGTTTACGCTCGTCCTTGCGGTCGACGCCTTGGGCGATATCGGGCGATTGTTTGCCGATGATGTTGAGCACGCCGCAGCTCGCGCCGTCGAATCCCATGTCTGACGTGTCGTAGCCGATGTCGAGCACGGTCTTGCGCACCAGCGCTTCAACGTCCACCCACGCGCTCGTGGTGACTTCGCCGGCAACGATGACGACGCCGGTCTTGACCAGCGTTTCGCAAGCCACCCGGCCGCGCGGATCCACCGTCAAGATCGCATCCAGCACGGCGTCCGAGATCTGATCGGCGACCTTGTCCGGATGCCCTTCCGAGACTGATTCCGAGGTGAAAGAGAAGCTTCTGCTCATGGTTGAATCCTTAGCCGAAATAACCCTGGTAACGCCGATCGAACTCGGCTTTCGTGAAGTCGTGATTCTGCGGCCCCCGAGATTCGATCTTCATCGAACCCATCAATGAAGCGATCCGGCCGGTGGTCTCCCAATCCAAGCCACGCAACAACCCGTGGATTAGACCAGCACGGTAGGCATCGCCGCAACCGGTGGGATCGACCACGGCGCGGGGCGTGACCGCGGGAACCGTCCATGTCCGATCCTTGGTGTAAATGCTCGATCCTTCGGCACCCCGCGTGACGATCAGCGCATCGACCTTGGCGGCGACCTGCGCCGCGGTCATCCCGGTCTTCTGTTGCAGCATTTGCCACTCGTAGTCGTTGACCGCAACCCACGTCGCCTGATCGATGAATAGTGCAAGCTCCTCGCCGTCGAACATCGGCAGACCCTGGCCCGGATCGAAAATGAACGGGATCCTCGCCTGCTTGAATTGCGCGGCGTGCTCGATCATCGCTTGCCGCCCGTCGGGCGCGACGATGCCCAGCGCCACATCGAACGCCGTCCCGCTCGAGCCAACCGCACCTTGGCCGGCCACGCCTCCACTGGCCGGACCTCGACCGGACCCCCCTCCGCCGGCGACATCCGACACCCTGTTGAGGTGGGCATATTGCATTGCACCCGGATGAAATGCCGTGATCTGATTGTCGTCGAGATCTGTCGTGATGAAGGCCTGGGCGGTAAACGTCTCATCGACCACTTTGATGTAATCGACCGAGATGCCTTTTGACACCATCCGTTCCCGGTACGGCGCAAAATCATGCCCTGCCGTCGCCATGGCCAAGCCCTCGTCGCCCAACAGCTTCAGGCCGTAGACGATGTTGGCGGCGCATCCGCCGAACTCCCGGCGCATCTCGGGCACCAGGAACGACACGTTCAGCATGTGAAGCTTGTCGGGAAGAAGGTGCGACTTGAACCGATCGGGAAACACCAGAATCGTATCGTAAGCCACCGAACCACATACCAAGGCAACCGTGCGGCCGCCGCTCTCATTCACCATCGCACACCCGGTTGACCCAAACCACTATTCTACCGTCAACGCATGCCGACCGCCTTATCCAATGTGGCTTCCCGCTTTGCCGAAAAGCCGCCTCGTATGTCCAAGCTGCTGCTGCTGCTCGGTTCCATATCCATTCTCACGCCCTTTTCCCTGGATTTGTACCTGCCGGCGCTGCCCGGACGGCGCCCTCCCCTGCCCTGCGGGCTCGCCCTGCTGGTATTGGGTTCCGTGGGCTGCGCCTGGGCGTGGGCAGCCCGCGCGCCATGACCGGCGTCATGGCCGCGGCCGCAGTGCTTGCAGTTGCGCTCTATCGATCAATGCATTGAAATAATCGCCGACTTGGGGCGGTCTTCGAGCAGACAGCGACCTTTTGCCATACCCTCCGGTTTGCCACACCCTCAGGAGAGAACCGATGAAGAAGACGAACGTGACGATTACGGCCATCAGCAGCCTGTTGACACTGGGAGCGGCGGCAATATCTGCGCCCACGTTCGCTGCCGACAAGCCCGACATGGAGAAATGCTATGGAGTGGCCAAGGCCGGAAAGAACGACTGCGCGGGTCCGGCCCACGCCTGCGCGGGCCAGTCCAAGATGGATGCCGGCGGCAAGGAGTGGATTTATGTGCCCAAGGGCACCTGCGAGCGGTTGTCGGGCGGAAGCGTGACGGCGAAGTAACGTCGGCCAATCGCGGCCACGCGGATGAGCGACCCTTTGGAGATTTCCTCCGGCGTGAATTCCGTTGGCGGACCGATGCCGGCCAATGCCGGCATCGGCCTTCGGGCTCAGCATCATCTCCATGTGTTGTCGGAGTCGCCCGACGTCTCGTGGTTCGAGGCCCACAGCGAAAACTATTTCGCCGAGGGCGGCTCGCACGTGGAGTGCCTGTCGCGGATTCGGTCACGCTATCCGCTGTCACTGCACGGCGTCGGGCTGTCCTTGGGATCCACTGATCCCTTGAATCGGGAGCACCTCGCAAATTTGCGGCGGGTCATCGCACGATTCGAACCGGCGCTGGTCTCCGAACACCTGTCCTGGTGTTCGGCGGGTGGCCGATTTGCGAACGATTTGTTGCCGCTGCCGTATACGGAGGAAGCGTTGCGGCATGTCGGATCGCGTATCGCGCAGGTGCAAGATGCGCTTGGGCGCCAGATCCTGCTCGAAAATGTGTCGAGCTATCTGCAATTCTCCGCATCGACGATGCCGGAGTGGGAATTCGTCGCCGGCGTTGCCGCCGAATCGGGCTGCGGCATTCTGTTGGATCTCAATAACGTCTACGTCGCCGCGCACAACCACGAATTCGACAGTCGCGAGTACCTGGAGGGCATTCCGCGACGCATCGTCCAGGAGTTTCATCTTGCCGGATTCAGCCGCATCGATCTGGACGGACAGGAGCTGCTCGTCGATACGCACGGTACGCCGGTCTGCGATGCGGTATGGGACCTCTATCGAGCGGCCCTGCGGCGCTTCGGCAATGTCCCGGCGCTGATCGAATGGGATACGGACCTGCCGAATTTCGACGTGCTGCAGGCAGAAGCCCGAAAGGCGGACTCGCTGCGGAGCGCGCTGCATGCCGTCGCTGCGTGAGTTGCAAGTTCACCTGATGGACGCCCTGTTGGGCGCCGGGTCTCCGCCTGTGACTTTGCTGATCGCGGGTCCCGGCGCAGCAGCGGAGCGGCGGTTGGGCGTCTATGCGAACACCGTGCAAGGCAACTTCCGCGACGCCCTACATTCCACCTACCCCGCGGTATGGCGCTTGGTGGGTGAGGATTACTTTCGCCAGACGGCCCGCGAATTCCAGCGCCATCACCCATCGCGATCGGGCGATCTGTTGCATTGCGGCCAGGGATTCCCGGACTTCCTGGCGCAGTTGCACCCCGATGATGGCTTCACGTACCTCGCCGATGTGGCGCGGCTGGAGTGGCTCATCCAGGAGTCGCTGCTCTCCGCGGAGCATGCGCCGCTGGATCTCGCATCCCTCGCCCGGGTGCCGCCTGCCGCCTACGACGGCTTGCGCTTCGAACTGCATCCCACGTTGCGCCTGTTCGAATCCCGATATCCGGCGCTCGCCATCTGGGAAGTCAACGTCGGCAGCGTTGCCGAGCCCCCGATGATCGACCTGCGCAGCGGCGAAGACCGAATTGCCATCGTGCGGCAGCGGCTGCAGCTGCAATTCCACCGCTTGAGTGCCGGCGAGTGTTTCTTCCTTCATGCATTCGAGCGGGGCGAATGCTTCTCCGCGGCGGTCGACTGCGGCGGCGAAGCCGATGCCGCTTTCGCCGCCTCGGCGGCTTTGCAAAGATTCGTGGCCGCCGGGGCGGTGGTCGCTTTTACCTCGACGGTCAAGACCTAAAGATAAGGCGCCCAATCCATGTCCATTCTCGATGTCGTCTGTGCACCCAGTACATTCGCTGCGCGTGTGTTCAATCCACTGCAGTCGCTGGTCGCACTGGTTGCGCGCCTATTCGTGAGCTGGCAGTTCCTGCAGTCGGGGTACATCAAGGTGACGAACTGGGCGAGCACGCTGTCTCTTTTCGAGAACGAATATCACACTCCGTGGCTGACGCCGCACGATGCGGCAATCGCCGGTTCGTTCGGCGAGCTTTTTTTCCCGTCGCTTCTGGTGATCGGCTTTTTCAGCCGGTTGAGCGCCGTCGGCCTGTTCGCGGTCAACGTGATGGCGGTGGTGTCGTACAAGGATGTGCTGTTGGCGGAGGGCTCGGAAGCCGCATTGGGTCAGCATATACTTTGGGGCTCGATACTGGTGTTCTTGATCACCTACGGACCAGGAAAACTGTCCTTGGACTATCTTCTGAATAGGTCGCGCTCCTGACGCTTGGTCGCGACATCTGCGGCGACTGGCAGGACGCGATCGCCCGGGAATGGCTGGTGACCAACGGATTGGGCGGCTACGCCTGCGGCACGGTGGCCGGCGCCAATACCCGGCGCTACCACGGGTTCTTGCTGGCGAGCCTCAAGCCTCCCGTCGAACGAACCTTGCTGGTCGCCAAAGTCGATGTAACCGTCAAGTACCGGGGACGGCTCTATCCTCTCTTTGCCAACGAATTCGCCGGCGGCACGATCGATCCGCGCGGATTCGTGCATCTGGAATCCTTCACGGTCGCCGAGGGCATTCCGGTTTGGCGTTACGCCGTCGCCGACGCGTTGCTGGAACAGCGTATATTCATGGCACCGGGAGCCAGCACCAGCTACCTGCGGCTCGAGGTGTTGCGCGCCGGCGGACCCTTGGCCGTCGAGTGCAAGCCCCTCGTCACCTATCGCGATTTTCACAGCCACGGCCGTGGTCAGCGGCCGTTCCGCGCGGTTGCCGAAGGCCAAGGCTGCACGGTCACGGCGTTCGACGATGCATTGCCCTACCGGCTGGCGATCAGCGCGGGACGCTACGAAGCGGCGGACATTTGGTATTGGAATTTCCTGCATCGTGAAGAATTCGAGCGAGGCCTCGATGCCCTCGAGGATCTGTGGGGACCGGGAACCTTTCGTGCGGATCTTGACGTCGGTGAGCACGTATTCTTTACCGCCACCACCGAGCAGACACCGCCGACCCCGGGAGACGACGTGCAGGACGCACTCATCCGGCGTTCGCGGCATCTGATCGCCGCGTTGCCAAAATCGGCACCGCCGTGGGTGTGCACGCTGGCGACGGCGTCGGACCAATTCATCGTGCAGCGGAGCGCCAGGGGCGCCGGCTCGGCCAGCATCATTGCGGGCTATCCGTGGTTCTCGGATTGGGGCCGGGACACCATGATCGCGCTGCCGGGACTGACCACGGTGTTGGGCCGCTTCGACACGGCGGCGGCGATCTTGCGGACGTATGCGGGATTCGTCGATCGGGGCATGTTGCCGAATCGCTTCCCGGACGCGGACGGGGCGCCCGAGTACAACACGGGCGATGCCGCCTTGTGGATGTTCCAGGCGGTGAGCGGGTATCTTGAAGCCAAGCGAGACGCGGATCTGCTGCGCGACCTCTTTCCCACCCTGGCGGCCATCATCCATGCCCATGCCGACGGCACCCGGTACGGCATCCACGTCGATTCCAAGGACGGGCTGCTGTGCGCCGGTGAACCGGGCACTCAAGTGACGTGGATGGATGCGAAACACGACGGCCATGTCTTTACGCCGCGGGTCGGCAAACCGGTGGAG
>Ga0137410_10000444_pt1 | contig 29162 bp, 30 predicted proteins | sample CZODoug1_16funga_FD_108878 | JGI IMG/M metagenome (GOLD analysis project Ga0137410, IMG submission 108878) | Vadose zone soil fungal communities from Angelo Coast Range Reserve, California, USA - CZODoug1_16fungal (Illumina Assembly) | ecosystem: Environmental > Terrestrial > Soil > Vadose zone... | reverse complement strand
GGCCGGCATCTCGCTCGCGGACCTCACGCACGATGAGCCCGAGCTGTACCACATCGCCGGGGCGCTGGCCGGGAACTAGTCCCGCCATCCCAACTGTTTTTTTTCACCTGAAACCCGACTAGTGCTGTCGGGTTTAACCTGATTGGAGGCAAGCGTGGCATACGCGCATCCCGAGGTGCTCGTTTCCACCGAGTGGGTGGCGGGGCACCTGACCGATCCAGGCATCCGCCTGATCGAGGTGGACGTGGACACGACGGCGTACGACTCCGGGCACGTCGGCGGGGCGGTCGGCTGGAACTGGCAGTCGCAGCTGAACGATCCGGTGCGGCGCGACATCCCGGACAAGAAAGCGTTCGCGAAGCTCCTATCGGACGCGGGTGTGACGCCCAAGACCACGGTCGTGCTGTACGGCGACAACAACAACTGGTTCGCCGCGTTCGCCTTCTGGCTGCTGCAGCTGTACGGGCACACCAATGCGAAGCTGATGAACGGGGGTCGCGCGAAGTGGGTAGCCGAGGGACGGCCGCTGGTCACGGAGCGCACCGCCGTACGCGCAACCACTTACCCGGTGCCCAAGAAGCAGAACGCCGCGATTCGGGCGAAGCGGCCCGAGGTCGAGAAGGCCCTCAAAGCCAAGAAGACCAAACTCGTGGATGTGCGATCCACGCCCGAATTCGTCGGGGAGATAATCGCGCCGCCCGGGATGACGGAGACGGCGCAGCGTGCGGGCCACATTCCCGGCGCCAAGAACGTTCCGTGGAGCAAGGCGGTCGCGACCGACGGCACGTTCAAGCCGTTCGAGGAGCTGCTGCAGCTCTACAAGGGCGCCAAAGTGGTCGACGGCAGGGACGAGGTCATCGCGTACTGCCGCATCGGCGAGCGGTCGAGCCACACGTGGTTCGCGCTCAAGTACCTGCTGGGCGTGAAGAAGGTGCGTAACTACGACGGCTCGTGGACTGAGTGGGGCAACCTGGTCGGCGCGCCGATCGTGAAGGGAGCGGAGTGAGGACGGCAGAGGTTGGTGGAGGTCGGTGGAAGACGGTGGACGTTGCCCGTCCCGAGCCTGCTTTGTGGGGTTTGGTGGGGGGCACGCCCCTGATCCCGGTCGCAACCTCCACCAACCTCCACCATCCTTCCCCAACCCTGCTTCTGAAGGCCGAGTGGCTCAACCCGGGCGGCTCCGTGAAGGACCGCGCGGCACTCTACATCCTGCGGGACGGCATTGCGCGCGGTGAGCTGCCCGCCAAGCGGGTGCTTGATTCCTCGAGCGGCAACACCGCCATTGCCTATGCGATGCTCGGCGCAGCGGCGGGGATCGGCGTGACGGTGTGCGTCCCGAAGAATGCCAGCGCGGAGCGCAAAGCTCTGCTCGAGATGTATGGTGCGGAGGTGATCTTCACCGATCCGCTCGACGGCTCCGACGGCGCCATCCGGGCGGCCCGCGAGCTCGCGGCCACACGGCCCGACGAGTACTGGTACGCCGATCAGTACAACCACCCGGCCAACGCGCGGGCCCACTACGTCACGACCGCGGAGGAGATCTGGCGGCAGACCGGCGGCCGGGTCACGCATCTCGTCGCGGGGGTCGGCACGACCGGGACGCTGATGGGAACCGGCCGGCGTTTAAGAGAGTTGAACCCCGCGATCGAGCTCGTCGCAGTGCAACCCGACGGCCCGTTCCATGGATTGGAGGGGTTGAAGCATCTCGCGACGGCGATCGTGCCGGGCATCTACGATCCGGCGCTGCCGAGCCGGACGGAGTTCGTGGCGACAGAAGATGCGGAGGAAGCGGTGCGGCGCCTGGCGAAACAGACGGGGTTGTTCGTGGGGTGGTCGTCCGGCGCCGCGATCGTGGCGGCGGAGCGGGTGTCGTCCGCCCGTGGGATGGTCGTGGTGATCGCGCCGGACGCCGGCACCCGCTATCTCAGCGAGCGACGTTCATGACCCTGGTGCTCGATGCCCGTCACGTTGCGGCGATCAGCCGGCATGGAGAGGCGGATTACCCCGCCGAGGCGTGTGGATTGATCGGCGGCGCGGTCGAGGCTCATCGCAAGGTCGCCGTCCAGCTCGTGCCGTTAGCGAACCAGCGTACCGACTCGGCTCGCAACCGCTATCTCATCGATCCGGAGTCGTTCCGGCGCGCGCAGGAAAAGCTGGAGCGCGACGGGCTCGAGGTGCTCGGCGTGTACCATTCGCACCCCGACCACCCACCCGCGCCATCCGCGTTCGACCGGGAGCACGCCTGGCCCTGGTTGTCGTACGTGATCGTCGGTGTGGAACGCGGGCGGGCGGGCGAGATGAAGAGTTGGGTGCTCGCGGAAGACCGCGGGTCGTTCGACCAGGAGCCCATCACCACCGAGGAACGGAAGGTCGTATGGCAGTGACAGTGTTGATTCCGACGCCGCTCCGCCCGTTCGTGGGCGGACGGGACGCGCTCGAGCTGGAGGGGGAGAGTGTAGGCGAGCTGCTCGACCGGCTCACGGGCGAGCACGTAGCGCTCAAACCGCACCTCTTTGCCACCGACGGGCGGTTGCGCAGCTTTGTCAACGTCTATGTGAACGACCGGGACATCCGGCAGCTCTCCCAACGCGAGACGCCGGTAAAGCCGGGTGACACGGTTTCCATCATCCCGAGTATTGCCGGGGGTACGTCTGTGGCGGAAGAGCTGCCCAAGCTGTCGCACGAAGAGATCTTGCGCTACTCGCGCCACCTGATCCTTCCCGACGTGGGTGTCGAGGGACAGAAGAAACTCAAGGCGGCTCGCGTGCTGCTGGTGGGCGCGGGCGGGCTCGGGTCGCCCGCGGCGCTGTACCTCGCCGCGGCCGGCGTCGGCACCCTCGGCCTCGTCGACTTCGACGTGGTCGACAAGACCAACCTGCAGCGTCAGATCCTGCACGGCACATCCACGGTCGGGGTTTCGAAGCTCGAGTCCGCAAGGGCTCGGATCAACGATCTGAACCCGAACGTACGGGTGGAGACGTTCGAGACGCATCTCACCTCGGAGAACGCCCTCGACATCATCCGCGAGTTCGACATCGTGGCGGACGGCACGGATAACTTCCCGACCCGTTACCTCGTGAACGATGCGTGCGTGCTGCTCGACAAGCCGAACGTCTACGGCTCGATTTTCCGCTTCGAGGGCCAGGCGTCGGTGTTCCACGCCAAGCGGGGGCCTTGCTACCGCTGTCTCTACGCGGAGCCGCCACCACCGGGACTGGTTCCCTCGTGTGCCGAGGGCGGCGTGCTCGGCGTGCTGCCGGGCATCATCGGGTCGATCCAGGCGATGGAGACCATCAAGCTCATCCTGGGAGCGGGTCAGCCTCTTATCGGACGCCTGGTCCTGTTCGACGCGCTGAAGCTCGAGTTCCGCGAGCTGAAGCTGGAAAAAGATCCCGATTGCCCCGTGTGCGGCGCGCATCCGACCGTCACCGAGCTGATCGACTACCAGGCGTTCTGCGGCATCGGCGCCGAGCCCTCCTACGACGGCGCGGAGATCACCGCGCAAGACCTGCGCGATGAGTGGCAGGGCAACCCCGATCTGCTCGTGGTCGACGTGCGCGAGCCTCACGAGTACGAGATCGCGCACATCGATGGCGCCGTGCCGATTCCATTGGGGGAGCTGCCGGATCGCCTCGCAGAGTTGGATGGCCATCGCGAGATCGTGACGCACTGCCACCACGGAGCGCGCTCGTTCAAGGCGCTCGAGATCCTCAAGTCCGCAGGCTTTTCCAAAGTGCGGAGTCTGCGGGGCGGGATCGACGCGTGGGCGGTGAACGTGGACCCGAGTCTGCCGAGATACTAGACGTCGAGACGTCGAGCGGTCGAGGAATGCCGAAGGGGGGACTCGAACCCCCACGGGCTTGCGCCCACTGGCTCCTGAAGCCAGCGCGTCTACCAGTTCCACCACTTCGGCTGGTTCGCGGAACGGCGAATATAGGCGGCGGTATAACATCAAGTCAACTCTTGGCTTGACCGCTTCCACCCCGATTTCTATCTTGCGCTGGCCCGGTGGACAAAGTCTCCATCGCCCGCAACCCGCGGGCGCGACATGACTACCATCTCCTGGAGACGTGGGAGGCCGGCCTCGTGCTCACGGGAACGGAAGTCAAATCGCTGCGCGCGAGGAAAGCGAGTCTGGGCGAGGCTTACGCGCACGTGCGCAACGGCGAAGTTTGGCTCGAGGGCCTCTCCATCTCCGCGTATCTGCCGGGCAGTTACAACAACCCGCCGCCCGCACGGTCTCGCAAGCTGCTGCTTCACACCCAGGAGATCCGCAAGCTCATCGGCGGCACGAGCCGCAAGGGGCTCACCATCGTGCCGCTCGAGCTGTACTTCAAGGACGGCATCGCGAAGGTGGCGATCGCCCTCGCCAAGGCAAAGAAACAGCACGATAAGCGCGAAGAGCTGAAGCGGCGCGTCGCCGAGCGGGAGCTCGCGCGGGGCGTCAAGGGGAAACGCACGTGAGCGCGCTCCTCTGGGTCGTCCTCGTGATCACCCCGCCTCCGCCGCAATCGGTTGTCATCGCGACGCCCCGAGGCGAGACGAGTGTGCCGGTGACCACGGAGCGGGGCACCGCCGCCGTGGCGGCCCCCCGAGTCGCCTCACCGCTCGGACTCACGCTGGCCCTCGATGGATCGCGGGTCACCGTTGGTCTCTCCGGTGTCGTGTTCGTATTCCAGCTGGGGGCGCCGTTCGTACGCGCCGGCGGCGTGGTATATGGGCTCGTGGGCGAGCCGTATGTGGCGCGCGACACGGTGTTTCTGCCGCTCCACTGGCTGGCGGACTGCGTGCCGCGGGCGCTGGGTGGCCGCTACCGCTGGGAGCCCGCCTCCGCAGGAGATTTGGGACGACTGGTGGAGCTGCCTGTCGCGACCCCAGTGGTAGCGACCGCGCCGCCTTCTCCACCTGCTCCACGTGGCCCCGCTTCCGCACCGAACCCGATCACCGGGCTGCGCCTGCGCCATACCGTGGTGATCGATCCCGGTCACGGCGGCGTCGATCCCGGAAACCCCGGGCGTTATTTCCCGAGCCACCTCGTGGAGAAGGACATCACCCTGGCCGTCGGCCGGCTCTTGCGGGCGGAGCTGGTGCGCCGCGGAATCGGTGCGTCGCTCACGCGCTCCACCGACACCCTGATCGACCTGGCGGATCGCGGGGGATTCTGCAAGGCAGACTGCGATCTGTTCGTGAGCATTCACGTCAACGCGATGCCCGATGGAAGACGCGCCGACCGCGTGAGCGGCGTGGAGACCTACTTTCTCTCGGACGCGAAGACGGAAGATCAGCAACGCGTGGCACAAATGGAAAACGAGGTGATCCGCTTCGAAACGGGTACGTCGAGCGCTGCGACGGGTCCGCTGGGGTTCATCCTGCGGGACCTCCAGTTGAACGAATACCTGCGGGAATCGGCACAGCTCGCCCGCCTGGTCCAGGACTCGACGGCCCGGATTCATCCCGGCGGTGACCGCGGCGTCCAGCAAGCGGGTTTCACCGTGCTCACGACCGCCCGGCGGCCGGCGATTCTCGTCGAGACGGGGTTCGCGACGAATCCCACCGACGGCGCGTTCCTCGCCTCGAGCCTCGGCCAGCACAAGATCGCGAGCGCGATCGCCGACGGCATCGTCGCCTATCTGCTCGAGTTCGAGCGCAAGCTCGCGATCGCGGCACCGGCGAGGGGCCGGTGACGCCCTCCCGATCCCCGATCCGGCTGTTCGGCGTCTCGTTCCAAAATCCCGTCCTCCTGGCCTCGGGTACCGCCGGATTCGGGCGCGAAGTATCGCGCGTCATCGACCTGGAAGCCCTGGGGGGGATCGTTACCAAAGCGGTTACTCCCGAGGCGCGCCGCGGGCACCCGGCTCCGCGCGTCGCCGAGTTCACGGGAGGGATGCTGAACGCCGTTGGACTGGCGAACCCGGGCCTCGATGCCGTGCGGGAGCACGAGCTCCCCTGGCTCGCCGGCGCGACGCGGCGGGCGCGTGTTCTGGTGAACGTGGCCGGCGCGACCATTGATGACTATGAGAAGGTCATCGCGGGACTCACCGATCTCCCGGTGATCACCGCGTTCGAGATCAATGCGTCCTGTCCCAACACCCGCGCCGGCGGGCTCGAGTTCGGAGCGACACCCGAGGGCTTGCGCGAGCTGGTGCGCCGGTGCCGCGCGGTCTCCACCCGCCCCCTGACGGTGAAGCTTTCCCCCGTGCTCCCCGACATCGCGGGCATGGCGCGGGTGGCGGAGCAGGAGGGGGCGGACGCCGTCACCCTGGTGAACACGATTCCTGGCATGCTCGACCAGCGACTCGGGAACGGGGCGGGAGGCGTCAGCGGTCCGGCCCTGCTCGCGATCGGCGTCCTGGCCACGCGTAAGGTCCGCACGGCGGTCGCGATCCCGGTGGTCGGAGTGGGGGGGATCCGCACCGCGTGCGACGCCCGCGAGTATCTCACCGCGGGCGCGGCGCTCGTCGCGATCGGCACGGCGGCACTCGCCGATCCGCGCGTCCCGGAGCGCGTGGCGCGAGAGCTCGAGCGTGGCTGAGCTCATCGTCGCGTTCGATCTGCCGAGCGGCCGCGAGGCGCTGGACATCGCGGCGCGGCTACCCGGTTTGCGCTGGGCCAAGATCGGTCCCGTGCTGCATGTGCGCGAAGGGCCGGCCCTGGTGCGCGAGTTCACCGCCCGCGGGGTGCGCGTGTTTCTCGATCTCAAGTGGCATGACATTCCGAGCGTGGTGACTGGGGCGGTCGAGGCGGCGCGGGCCCAGGGGGTCGCCATGGCCACGGTCCATACGCTCGGCGGGCCGGCGGTGCTCGCCGCCGCGGCGCAGGCGGCGGGCGACATGGCGGTCGTCGGCGTCACGGTCCTCACCTCCCACGAGGCCGGCGACTTCGAGCGGGTGGTGGGCCGTGGGGTGCCCGACCTGGGGTTCGAGGCCGAGCGCCTCGGGAGGTTGGCGCTGGCGGCCGGGCTCAGAGGGGTTGTGGCGTCGGGCCATGACGTGACGCTGCTGCGCGAAACGCTCGGCTCCGAGCCGTGGATCGTCGTACCGGGCGTGCGAACACCCAGCGACGCGGCGGACGATCAGGCTCGCACCATCAGCGTTGCGGACGCGGTGGGCCGCGGCGCGACGCACCTGGTCGTGGGACGTCCCATCACCCGGGCCGCCGACCCGCGTGGGGTGTACCAGCGGTTGATGGAGAGCCTGTGATGTGGTGGCGGATGGCGCCGGCGCTCGTTGTCGGCTTGCTGGTCGCGGGTAGGGGGGTCGCCCAGGGCTCGCTCGGGGAGGCAGCCGAACGCGTGCGCCAGGCCTGGCTCGCGCATGACGTGCAAGCGGTTGTGGGGCAAAGCCCTAGTGTGGTGCTCCAGATCCCCGGGGCGGACCCCTCGGCCCCGGTCGACAAGGCACAGGCCATCGAGCTGTTGCGCCGCCACCTGCGCGCGGGAGCCGAGCGGGGGTTGCGGGTCAGCGCGGTCCGCGAGGTGGAGCCGGGACGCGGCTACGCGGAGCTGGAGCGGCGCTACGTCGTCGCCGGGACCAGCGACGAGCGGCGCGAGACGATCTTTCTGGGGTTTCGAAAACCGGGTGCCGAATGGGTGCTGGTCGAGTTGCGGAGTGCGCCGTAATCCCGCCCCTTGCGTGAACTTACGGGCCCGTCTATAGTTCAAGACTCAATTGGAATTTTTTTCCCGGAGCGTGCCGTTTGAAGGTTCGGACCAGCGTCAAACCGATTTGCGAGCATTGTAAGGTGATCAAGCGGCGGGGTGTCATCCGCGTCATCTGCAAGCGCAGTCCCAAGCACAAGCAGCGGCAGGGATAGCACGACATGGCACGCATTGCGGGTGTCGACCTGCCACGCGACAAGAAAATTTTGTACGCCCTCCCGTACATCTACGGCATCGGTCCGAGAAACGCGAAGAGGATTCTCGGGGAAACCGGAGTCAATCCGGATGCGCGGGTGCGCGATCTGCGCGACGCGGAGGTCGCGCGGCTGCGGCAGGTGATCGAGCGGGACTACAAGGTCGAGGGCGCGTTGCGGACCGAGGTGGCGATGAACATCAAGCGGCTGATGGACATCGGCACCTATCGCGGCACGCGCCACCGGAAGAATCTGCCGGTGCGCGGCCAGCGCACGCACACCAACGCGCGCACCAAGAAGGGGCCGCGGCGCGCGATTGCGGGCAAGAAAAAGCCCCTCCTGAAAAAGTAAATGGCACAAGCCAAGGCGGCGGGCGCGAAGCGCGCCAAGAAGGTGGTCGAGGCCGAAGGCATCGCCCACATCACGGCGACGTTCAACAACACGCTCATCACGATCACGGACATGCAGGGGAACGCCCTCACCTGGGGATCCTCGGGCAAGGCGGGTTTCCAGGGCTCGAAGAAGTCGACTCCGTTCGCCGCCACGGTGGCGGCCGAGCAGGCGGCTCGCGAGGCGATGAACCTGGGCGTCCGGCGCGTGCACGTGCGCGTGCAGGGCCCCGGCTCCGGGCGCGAATCCGCGATCCAGGCCCTCGCCACGGCGGGGCTGCAGATCCGCTCGATCCGCGACGTGACGCCGATCCCGCACAATGGGTGCCGGCCGCCCAAGAAGCGGCGGGTCTAGGTCATGGCACGCTACACCGGGCCTGCCTGCAAGCTGTGCCGTCGCGAGGGGACGAAGCTGTTCCTCAAAGGGACGCGCTGTCTCACCGAGAAGTGCGCGGTGGAGCGGCGCGCCTACGCGCCGGGCCAGCATGGTCAGTCGTCGGGGCGGCGGCGCAAGGCGTCAGACTATCAACGCCAGCTGCGCGAGAAACAAAAGGTCAAGCGGATCTACGGGCTCTCGGAGCGGCAGTTCCGGAACATTTTCGATCGCGTGCTCAAGGAGCCCGGCGTGACCGGTGAGGCGTTGCTCGTCGCACTCGAGAGCCGCCTCGACAATCTCGTCTATCGGATGGGCTTTGCCGTGTCGCGCCGGCAGGCGCGCCAGTTGGTGCGGCACCGCCACGTCCAGGTGAACGGCCGCACCCTGGATGTCCCGTCGTATCGCGTCGGGCCGGGCGACGAAGTGAAAATCGCCGACGCGAGCCGCGAGCTCGTGCTGGTAAGGCATGCACTCGAGCAGTTCGGCCGGCAGCAACCCGTGTCCTGGATCCAGGTCGATACCGACAAGGCGCTCGGACGGATGACGCAGCGGCCCACCCGCGACGCCATCCCGATCGCCGCGCAAGAACAGTTAATCGTCGAGCTCTATTCCAAGTGATGACGACTCTTGATTTGAGCGGGTTGGTCCGCCCCCACCTGGTCGAGATGACCAAGCGCGAGGACAACCCGAATGCCGCCGAGTTCCGGCTCCAGCCGCTCGAGCGGGGCTACGGCTACACCCTCGGCAACTCGCTGCGGCGGATGCTGCTCTCGTCGCTGCGGGGCGCGGCTGTCTGGGCGTTCCGCCTGGACGGCGTCGTGCACGAGCACCAGACCATCCCCGGGGTGGTCGAGGACGTGCATCAGATCATTCAGCGGCTGAAGCAGCTGACGCTAGTGCTCGCGCCGGACGTGGACGAAGCGGTGCTGCACATCAAGCACGACAAGGCCGGTCCCGTGTATGCGCGCGACATCGAGACGCACAGCGCGGTGAGTATCGTGAATCCCGACCAGCTGCTGTTCACCGTTCAGGACGACCGCGAGATCGGCGGCGAGCTGTATGTGAACAAAGGGCGCGGCTACGTCGAGGCCGAGCAGCACCCGGTCGACCGCACCATGCCGGTGGACGTCGTCCGCGTGGATTCGATCTACAATCCCGTTCGGCGCGCCAACTTCACCGTCGCCGAGACACGCGTCGGGCAGCGCACCGATTACGACCGGCTCACCCTGACGGTCGAGACCAACGGGACCATTTCTCCCGAGGACGCCGTCGCGTACGCCGCCGCGCTGGCGCAGGAGCACTTCCGCTTCTTCGTGGACTTCGGCAAGGTGCCCATGGTCGCGGCCCAGCCGGCGGGGAACGGCGGCGCGGCGACCAGCCGGCTGCGCGAGGTGCTCGCCCGCTCGATCGACGACGTGGGGCTCTCGGTGCGGTCGGTCAATTCGCTCAAGAACTCCAATATCCGGACCCTGGGCGATCTGGTGCAGTACCGCGAGGAAGACCTGCTCAAGGTGAAGAACGTCGGGGAGAAGGCGCTCGGTGAGATCGCCGAGCTGTTGCGCCGGGAGGGGCTCAACTTCGGCATGAAGTTCGAGGAGACCGAAGACGAGCTGAAAGTGGTCGACGCCGGCGCGGCGCCGCAGGCGCAGGCGAGCGAGGGAGACGTCGAGTAATGCGGCACCGCGCCAAGGGACGCCAGCTCTCACGCACCGCGAGCCACAAGAAGGCGTTGCTGGCGAACATGGCCACGAGCCTGTTCCGGCACGACCGCATCGTCACCACCGAGGCGAAGGCGAAAGAGCTCCGGCCCTACGCCGAGCGGCTCATCACCCTGGCGCGGCGCGGCGACTTGCACGCGCGGCGGCTGGTGGAGCGGCGGCTCAAGGACCGCGACGTGACCCACAAGCTGTTCAAGGACCTGGGGCCGCGGTTCGCGGCACGGCCCGGCGGCTACACGCGCATCACCAAGCTGGGCCATCGCCAAGGCGACGGCGCCGAGGTGGCTCGGATCGAACTGCTGGGTGAGTGACCGACCGACGGGCGGAGAAAAACCGCGGCTGGAGCAGCGAGGGGGACCCACGGTCCCCCTTTTCGTTACGCCGCTTTGGTGACGCGGTTCGACTTGAGGCAGCGGGTGCAGACCCGCAGCCGGCGCGTGGCGCCGTTCACCACCGCGCGCACGCGCTGGAGGTTGGGATACCAGCGCCGGTTCGTCTTATTGTTCGCGTGGCTGACATTGTGCCCCGTGATGGGGCCCTTGCCACAGATCTCACACACTCGCGCCATGGGCCTGCCCGACGAAAGAAATGAGCGTCTCGAAAAAGCGGCCTAAAGCTAAGCCGGCCCGCCGGCCCGGGCAACCCCGACGCACGGCATTGATCACCGGCATCACGGGACAGGACGGCTCGTATCTGGCCGAGCTGCTGCTCGCGAAGGGCTACGAGGTCGTGGGAGTGGTCCGCCGCACGTCGCACGATTCTTACGAGCGCATCGGGCACCTGCTGGACCGGATCCGCATCGTGCCCGCGGACCTGCTGGACCAGCACTCCCTTACGACCGTGGTACGCGACGCGAAGCCGGACGAGATCTACAATCTGGCGGCTCAAAGCTTCGTCCCCACGTCGTGGACCCAGCCGGTGCTCACCGGCGAGTTCACCGCGCTCGGGGTCACCCGCCTGCTCGAGGCCGTGCGACTCGCGCACCCGACGGCGCGCGTGTACCAGGCGAGCTCGTCCGAAATGTTCGGCAAGGTGCGGGAGACGCCGCAGCGCGAAACGACCCCGTTCTATCCACGTTCCCCCTATGGCGTCGCGAAGGTGTACGGCCACCTGATCACGGTGAACTATCGGGAGTCCTACGGGCTGTACGCGGTCAGCGGCATCCTGTTCAATCATGAATCGCCGCGCCGCGGGCTCGAGTTCGTCACGCGCAAGGTGTCGGACGGCGTCGCCCGCATTGTGAAAGGAAAGGCGCGCGAGCTGCACCTCGGCAACCTCGACGCCCGTCGGGATTGGGGGTTCGCGGGCGATTACGTGGACGCGATGTGGCGCATGCTGCAGCAGCCCAAGCCCACCGACTACGTCGTGGGTACGGGAGCGACGCACTCGGTGCGTGAGCTGTGCGAGCTCGCATTCACGCATGCGGGGCTCGACTGGAAGCAACACGTCAAAGTCGACCCCCGTTTCGTGCGGCCGGCGGAAGTCGACGCCCTGCAGGCGGATCCGAGCAAGGCGGTACGCGAGCTCGGCTGGACGCCACAGACGAGCTTCGCCGATCTGGTGCGCATGATGGTGGACGCGGACTTGGAGCGGCTGTCGTGAAGGTGCTTGTGACCGGGGCCGACGGGTTCGTCGGCCGCTGGGTGATTCGGCGGCTGCTGAGCGACGGCCGCGAGGTGTACGGCGCCGTGCGGCCGGGCCAGAGCCCCGCGCCGGTCCCCCCCGCGGCCGATCTCGCGCCCGCGGAGCGGGAGGCGGTGCGGTGGCTGCCGCTCGAGCTCTTGGATGCTGACTCGGTGCGGAAGGTGGTGGACCTGCCCTACGATGCCGTGCTGCACCTCGCCGCCATCTCGTCGGGTACCGAGGCGACGCGCGATCCGGGCTACGCCTGGACGGTGAACGCCGCCGGCACGGCGCGGGTGGTCCAGGTGCTCGCGGAAGCGAAGCGGACCGGACGCGCCGACCCGGTGGTGCTCGTCGTCTCGACGGGGGAGGTGTACGGCGCCGCGCGCGAGCCGCGGCCGCGCCGCGAGACCGACCCCGTCGCCCCATGCTCACCCTACGCGGCGAGCAAGGCGGGCGCGGAGCTGGCCGGGCTCGAAGCGTGGCATCGCACCGGCCTCAGGGTCATCGTGGCTCGATCGTTCGCGCACACGGGGCCGGGCCAGGACACGCGCTTCGTGGTGCCGGCTTTCGCGGAGCGGCTGCGGTTCGCGAAGCGGGTGCAGGCCCCGGTGGTGAAGGTGGGCAACTTGGAGCCGGTGCGGGAGTTTCTCCACGTGCGCGACGTGGTGGACGCGTACGCGCGGCTCCTGGTCAAAGGGCAACCGGGCGAGACCTACAATGTCGCCTCGGGGCAGGCCGTCTCGCTCGAGGAGGTATTCTTTCGGATGGCCGACCTGATCGGCGCCCGGCCGATTCCCGAAGCCGACCCGGAGTTGGTGCGCGGCGGGGACATCTTCCATCTCGTAGGCGACGCGGCCAAGCTGCGCGCTGCCACGGGCTGGGTGCCCCGCTACACACTGGACGACACGTTACGTGATGTGATCGATGCCCAGGCGGACTGACCTGGAGCGGATCCTGCTGATCGGGTCCGGGCCGATTGTGATCGGCCAGGCCGCGGAGTTCGACTACTCGGGCACCCAGGCCGCCAAGGCCCTCCGGGAAGAGGGCTACGTCGTCGTGCTGGTCAACTCGAACCCCGCGACGATCATGACGGACCCGGAGCTCGCCGACCGCACCTACATCGAGCCGGTCACGCCGGAGTGGGTGCGCAAGGTGATCGAGCGGGAGCGCCCCGACGCCTTGCTGCCGACGATGGGCGGGCAGACCGCGCTCAACGTGGCGATGGCGCTGGTCAAGGACGGCACGCTGGAGCGCTTCGGCGTGGAGCTGATCGGCGCGAACGCGCGGGCCATTCAGATGGCGGAAGACCGGGCGGAGTTCGGCGCCGCGATGCGGCGCATCGGGCTCGCCACGCCCGTGGGCCGCACCGTGGCGTCCGTGGCGGACGCGATCGCCGCCGTGGGCGAGACCGGGTTCCCCGCGATCATTCGACCCTCGTACACGCTGGGCGGCACGGGCGGCGGCATCGCCTACAATCGCGCCGAGTTCGAGGAGATGGTGGAGCGGGCGCTGGAGCTGTCGCCACTGCACACGACCCTGATCGAGCGCAGCGTGCTCGGCTGGAAGGAGTTCGAGCTCGAGGTCATGCGCGACCGGCGGGACAACGTGGTCATCGTATGCTCGATCGAGAACCTCGATCCCATGGGCGTGCATACCGGCGACTCCATCACGGTGGCGCCGGCCATGACCCTGAGCGACCGCGAGTACCAGCGCATGCGCGACGCGGCCATCGCCGTCATCCGGGAGATCGGCGTCGAGGCGGGCGGCTGCAACATCCAGTTCGCCGTCAACCCCGCCGACGGCGAAATGCTGGTGATCGAGATGAACCCGCGCGTGTCGCGCTCGTCCGCGCTCGCGTCCAAGGCGACCGGATTCCCGATCGCCCGCATCGGCACCAAGCTGGCCGTCGGCTACACGCTGGACGAGCTGCCGAACGACATCACCAAAACCACTCCGGCGTCGTTCGAGCCCGTGCTCGATTACGTAGTGGTCAAGGTGCCGCGGTTCGCGTTCGAAAAGTTTCCCACGGCCGACTTCCGCCTCACGACGCAGATGAAGTCGGTGGGAGAGGCGATGGCCATCGGACGCACGTTCAAGGAAGCGTTTCAAAAGGGGCTCCGGGCGCTGGAGATCGGCCGGCCGGGGTGGGTCGTCGGTGGCTCCCTCGCGGACGATCGGCTCACCAGCGATACGCCGGAGGACCTGCGTGTGGCCTTGCGCACCCCCACACCCGAGCGCGTCTTCCAGATCAAACGGGCCTTGCTCGCGGGCGTCTCCGTAGATGACGTCGCGCAGGCATCGGGTATCGATCCCTGGTTCCTGTTTCAAATGGAAGAGCTACTCGAGGCGGAGCGCTGGTTCGCCGCGCTCCCCCCAGGGGAGCCAGGCGCCGCCGAGCTGCGACGCATGAAGCGCATGGGCTTCTCCGACGGGCAGCTTGGGACGTTGCGCGGGACTTCTGAGGAGGCGGTTCGCAAGACGCGCTGGCGGTTGGGCGTGCACCCCGCCTACAAGACCGTGGACACCTGCGCCGGCGAATTTCCGTCCGCGACGCCGTACCTCTACAGCTCGTACGACGCCGAGAACGAATCGGAGCCACTCGGTGCGCAAGGCATTGTGATCCTGGGAAGCGGGCCGAACCGGATCGGGCAGGGAGTGGAGTTCGACTATTGCTGCGTGCGCGCCGGGCTCGCGTTCCGCGAGCTGGGGTTCAAGACCGTAATGATCAACTCGAACCCCGAAACGGTGTCGACGGACTTCGACATCTCGGATAAGCTGTACTTCGAGCCGCTCACCCTGGAGGACGTGCTCGAAATCACGCGCTGGGAGCGACCCAAGGGCGTCGTGGTGCAGTTAGGCGGTCAGACGCCGCTGCGCCTGACCAAGCCGCTCGAGGCGGCTGGCGTGCCGATCCTGGGCACCGCGCCCGATTCGATCGATATCGCGGAGGACCGCGGGCGCTTCGAGGCGCTGGCGGATCGTCTCGGAGTGACGCAGCCGGCGAACGGCACCGCGCGCTCCGTCGCGGAAGCCGTGAAGGTGGCCGAGCGGATCGGGTTCCCCGTGCTGGTGCGGCCCTCGTACGTCCTGGGCGGGCGGGCGATGGAGATCGTGTACGACCAGGGCTCGTTGCGGGATTACTTCGAGAAAGCGGCCCGCGTCGCGCCCGAGCATCCCGTGCTGATCGACCGGTTCCTCGAGGACGCGTTCGAGGGCGATGTGGACGCCCTGGCCGACGGCACGCGCTGCGTCATCGGTGGCGTGATGCAGCACATCGAGGACGCCGGGGTCCATTCGGGGGACTCCGCCTGCGTGCTACCGCCCTATCTGATCGGGGATCGGCAGGTGGACGAAATGCGCCGCTACACCAAGGCCTTCGCCCAGGCGCTCGGCGTGGTGGGCTTGATCAACGTGCAATACGCGATCAAGGACGGCGTCGTCTACGTGCTGGAGGTCAACCCGCGGGCATCCCGGACGGTCCCGTTCGTGAGCAAGGCGACAGGGGTGTCCCTGGCCAAGCTCGCGGCGGCGGTGATGGCCGGGCGCACCCTGGACGAATTGGGGGTTCCCGATGACCTTCCGCTCCCCGGGGTGGCGGTGAAGGAGGCCGTCTTCCCCTTCACGAAGCTGCCCGGCGTCGATACCATCCTGGGCCCGGAGATGCGCTCCACCGGCGAGGTAATGGGGCTGGCGGACAGCTTTGGGATGGCCTTCGCCAAGGCGCAGATTGCCGCCGACGGCAGCCTGCCGCTCGCCGGAGGGATCTTCGTGACGGTGAACGACTCGGACAAGCCGACCGTACTGCCCATCGCACGGCGGTTCCACGAGCTGGGATTTCGTCTCACGGCCACGGAGGGCACGGCGCGGTATCTGCGGGCCCGCGGCGTGCCGGCCGAGCGGGTGGCCAAGGTCCACGAAGGGCGGCCCAACGCGATCGATCTGATCGTGTCGGGCGAAGTGCAGCTCCTGATCAATACGCCCCTCGGGAAGTTCACGCAGGCGGACGACTACGCGATCCGGCGCGCGGCGCTGATGCACCGCGTGCCGTACACCACCACGATGTCGGCCGCGAGCGCCGCCTGCGACGCGATCATTGCTCTGCGCAGCCGAACCGGCAGCGTGAGGAGTCTCCAAGAATGGCACGAAAGAACGACCGTCGAAAACCGGCCGCTGGGACCCGCAAAGGAAGCCGTCCGGGCATAGCGAAGGCTCCGGCCAAGCCGGCGGGGAAGGCGGGCAAAGCCGGCCCCAAGCCGTCGGCCGCGGCCGCGCCGCCCGCTCCCAAGGTCAAGTTCCGGGGACGGGTGCTCGAGAACGAGCCCCTGGCCCGCCACACTACGTACCGGATCGGCGGACCGGCGCGCTACCTGGTCATGCCCGCCGACGCCGATGACGTGGCCAAGGCGCTCGATATGGCTCAGGACCGCGGGCTCCCGTGGGTGGTGCTCGGCCTGGGCTCGAACGTGCTGGTGAAGGACGGCGGCTTCCCGGGCGTGGTGATCCGCATTGGGAAGGGTCTCGACCGCTTCGAGATGAAAGGCGCGACGGCGATCGTGGGGGCAGGGTTGCCCACGCCCCTGCTGGCCCGGCGCACGGCGGAAGCCGGGTTCGCCGGTGTGGAACGGTTCATCGGGATCCCCGGCACGGTGGGGGGCGGCGTGTACATGAACGCAGGTGCGCACGGGGCCGAGTTCGCCGAGGTGCTGACCGAGGCGACTGTAATGGACGCCAAGGGGAAGATCCGTCAGGTGCCGCGCAAGCAGATCTCGTTCAAGTACCGCTCGTCCAACCTCGGCAATGTGATCGTGCTCGAAGCGAAGCTGGCGCTCATCGAGGAGCCGCCCGCTAAGCTCAAGGAATTGCAGGCGCGCCTGCTGCGGTGGCGGAAAGCCGGGACGCCGTTCGACCAACCGTGCGCCGGCTCGGTCTTCAAGAATCCGGGTGGCCCGCGCACCGCCGGGGCCTTGATCGATGAATGTGGGCTAAAGGGTTTCACCATCGGCGGCGCCCAGGTGTCGACGCTGCACGCGAACTACATCGTCAACACCGGCACCGCGACGGCGAGCGACGTGCTCAAAGTCATCGAGCACGTGCGGAAGACGGTCGCCAAGAAAACGGGCGTGGAGCTGGAACTCGAAGTCAAGGTGATCGGGGTGTAGGTGGCGGACTTCTTCGTCCACGAATCGAGCTACGTCGATGACGGGGCACAGGTGGGCCGGGGCACCAAGATCTGGCATTTCTGCCACGTCATGTCCGGGGCGGTCATCGGCGAGCGCTGCAATCTGGGTCAGAATGTGGTGGTGATGCCCGGCACGCGCATCGGCAACAACGTCAAGATCCAGAACAACGTCTCGATTTACGAGGGCGTGACGCTGGAGGACGATGTGTTCTGCGGGCCGTCGTGTGTGTTTACCAACGTGATGAACCCACGGAGCCACGTGTCGCGCAAGCATGAGTATCGCGCCACACTCGTGAAGCGTGGCGTGTCGATCGGTGCGAATGCGACGATCGTCTGCGGCGTGACGCTCGGCGAATACGCCTTCATCGGCGCGGGTGCGGTCGTGACCTCGGACGTGCCTGCGTACGCGCTCATGGTGGGTGTGCCGGCGCGCCGCGTCGGCTGGATGTGCCAGTGCGGTGAGCGTCTCGTGGTGGTGCGCGGGGCCGCCGCGTGCGCCAGTTGCGGCACCGCGTATGAAGAGTCGAACAGCGCCCTGCGTTCCATCGCGCAACCCGGCGGGGTCCGGTGATGTCCTTCTCGCCCTTTCGGATTCCTACGCTGTGAACGTGCCGTTACTGGACCTCGGGGCGCAGTACCGCGCCATCAAGGACGAGGTGCTGCCCGCCCTGCAGGCGGTCATCGAGTCCCAGCAGTTCGTGATGGGTCCACCGGTGCCGCAGCTCGAGGGCGCCGTGGCCCAGCTCGCTCATGCGAAGCACGGCATTGCGTGCGCGAGCGGCACCGACGCACTGCTCTTGCCCCTCAAGGCGCTCGACCTCGCGCCCGGCGACGAAGTCATCACGACGCCGTTTACCTTCTTCGCCACGGCCGGGGCGATTCACAACGCCGGCGGCACACCCGTCTTCGTCGACATCGAGCCGGGGACCTTCAACATCGATCCCGCGGCGGTGGCGGCCGCGATCACCCCCCGCACGCGCGCCATTGTGCCGGTACACCTGTACGGTCAGATGGCCGCCATGGAGCGTCTGCTGGTGATCGCCCGAGGGCGAGGCGTCAAGATCGTCGAAGACGCGGCCCAGGCGATCGGAGCGCGCCGCTCCATCGACGGGGAATGGCGCATGGCGGGCGAGCTCGGGTGGGCGACTGGCTATTCCTTCTTTCCAAGCAAAAACCTCGGTGCGTGGGGTGACGGCGGGATGGTGGTCACATCCGATGACGCGCTCGCCGAGCGGCTCCGGAAGCTGCGCCTGCATGGCGGCGCGAAGCAGTACCATCACGACGAGGTGGGCACCAACTCACGGCTCGACTCGGTGCAGGCGGCGGTGCTGCTCGCGAAGCTGCCGCACCTCGCCGGTTGGTCCAACACGCGGCGCGCGCATGCAGCGACCTACACGAAGGCACTGAAGGATGTGGCGGGAGTCCGGACGCCGGTGATCGACAGCGCCAACGAGCCGATCTTCCATCAGTACACGCTACGGGTCGAGCGGCGCGACGAGCTGCAGGCGCACCTGAAGAAACATGGCATCGGCAACGCCGTCTACTACCCGGTGCCCCTGCACCTGCAGAACTGTTTCCGCCAGCTCGGTTACACGCGGGGCCGGCTCCCGGAGGCGGAGCGGGCGGCGGCGGAAGTGATTTCCCTCCCTATCTATCCCGAGCTGACGCCCGAGCAGATCGGATACGTCGTGGATACGATCCGTGGGTTCTATCGGTGACCCGACTCCGAGTGGGCGTGATCGGCGCCGGTGCCTGGGGCCGAAACCACGTCCGTACGGTCGCCGGCTTGGCGGAGGCGGAGCTGGCGGCGGTCTGCGACGCCGACGCCACGGTACGCGAGCGCCTGGCGCGGCAGTACCCGACCGCCCACGTGACGGCCGATGTTGCCGACCTGCTGAGCCGGACGGACGCGGTGGTGATCGCGTCGCCGGCGGCGACGCACGCGCGGGTCGCGCTGCAATGTGTCGAGGCCAGGAAGCCGTGCCTCGTGGAAAAGCCGTTCGCCTTGAGCCGGCGCGACGCGGAAAGCGTGGCGCGAGCGGCCGCAGACCGCCGGGTCCCCGTCCTGGCGGGCCACCTGCTCCTGTTCCATCCGGCCGTGGAGCGGCTGCGGGCGCTGGTGCAGGGCGGGGAGCTCGGGCGCGTCTACTACCTGTATGGCCTGCGTGTCAACCTAGGGCAGGTCCGCGCCGATGAGAACGCCCTGTGGAGCTTTGGACCACACGATGTCTCGGTGGCACTGTACTTGCTCGGGGAGGTCCCGGTGCGGGTCGCGGCGCACGGCAAGAGCTACCTGCAGCCGAAAGTCGAGGACGTCGTCTTCCTGACCATGGAGTTCGGGAGCGGCGTGCTCGCGCACGTGCAGCTCTCATGGCTGGACCCACACAAGGAACGGAAACTCACTGTCGTAGGGGCGACAAAAATGGTCGTGTTCGACGATATGGAGGCGCGCGAGAAGCTCCGTATCTATGACAAGGGCGTGGAACGGCCGCCTGAGTACCGGTCGTACGGCGAGGCCCTGTCGGTCCGGGAGGGCGACATCTTCATCCCCAAGATTCCCAACGTCGAGCCGCTCGCGGCGGAGCTGGGCCACTTCGTCCGCGTGGCACGCGGTGCGGAGCCTCCCCGCGCCAGCGCGGAGGACGGCGTCCGCGTGGTCACCGTGCTCGAGGCGGCGACGCGCTCGTTGGCGACGGGCGGGTCGCCGGTCTCACTATGAGCGCGGTTACGCAGACACCTGCCGACGTCCTGATCGCGAAGGCGCAGGACCGCTCCGCCCTGATCGGGATCGTCGGACTCGGCTATGTAGGCCTGCCGCTCGCGATGGAGTTCGCGCGCGCCGGCTTCCGCGTCCTGGGGTTTGACGTCAGCAAGGCGGTCGTGGAAGCCCTGACCCAGGGACGCTCCCACGTCCAGGACGTGCCGAGTACTGAGGTGGCGCGGTTCAGCAAGGAAGGCAAGTTCACCGCGACCACGGACCTGGCGCGGCTGCGCGAACCCGACGTCGTGTCGATCTGCGTCCCCACGCCGCTCTCGAAGACGAAGGACCCCGACGTGAGCTACGTGCTCGCGGCGACGGACGCAGTGAAACAGGCGTTGCGGCGCGGCCAGCTCATCGTCCTCGAGTCCACGACCTACCCGGGCACCACTCGCGAGCTGATGCTGCCCGCCCTGGAGCAAACGGGGCTCAAGGTGGGTGAGGACTTCTTCCTGGCGTTTTCCCCCGAGCGGGTGGACCCGGGCAACCCCAAGTGGAATACGCACAACACGCCAAAGGTGGTGGGCGGTATCACCGCGGCATGTCGCCGGGCCGCGATGGCCGTCTACGAGCCGGCGATCGAGCGCCTCGTGGCCGTGTCCTCCACGGAGGCCGCGGAGCTGGTGAAGATCCTCGAGAACACGTTCCGTAGCGTGAACATCGGGCTGGTCAACGAGATGGCCATCGTGTGCGACAAGCTCGGCGTCGACGTGTGGGAGGTGATCGAGGCCGCGGCCACGAAGCCGTTCGGCTTCATGAAATTCATGCCGGGCCCCGGAGTCGGTGGGCATTGCATCCCGCTCGACCCGCATTATCTCGCCTGGAAGATGCGGACCCTCAATTACCGCACGCGATTCATCGAGCTGGCGGGCGAGATCAACGCCGAGATGCCCGAATATTGGGTGGCGCGCGTGGTCGATCGCCTCAACGAGCAGGGACGCGCCGCGCGGGGCAGCAAGGTGCTGGTGCTGGGCGTCGCCTACAAGAAGGACATCGATGATGTGCGCGAAAGCCCGGCCCTCGACGTGATCCGGTTGTTGCTGCGGCGTGGGGCGGCGGTCTCCTATCACGATCCGCACGTCCGGAAGCTCAAGGACGAGGCCATCGATCTCGCGTCGGTCCCGCTCACGCCCGAGACGGTCACGGCCGCCGACTGCGTGGTCATCGTGACCGACCACTCGGATGTCGACTACGCGCTCGTGGAGCGGTGTGCGCGTTTGGTCGTCGACACGCGGAACGCGCTCGCGAAGGTTCGGCGAGAGCAGGAGCGGTGAAGGTCACCGTCATCGGCACCGGGTACGTCGGCCTCGTCATCGGGGCGTGCCTGGCCGAAACGGGTAATGACGTCATCTGCGCGGATGTAGACTCCGGGAAGATCGACGGCCTTCGCCAGAATCGACTGCCGATTCACGAGCCCGGGCTGGAGCCGCTCGTTGCGCGCAACCAGCGTGACGGCCGTCTGGAGTTCACCACCGACGTCAGCGCCGCGATCGAGCGGTCCGACGTGATCTTCATCGCGGTCGGCACACCCTCCGACGAGGACGGCTCGGCCGACCTGCAGCACGTGCTGGAGGTCGCACGCGCGATCGGTCAGCACATGAACCGGTCCAAGGTGATCGTCACCAAGAGCACCGTTCCCGTTGGTACGGCCGAGCGGGTCCGCGCTGAGATCGCCAAGCATACCACGACTGCGTTTCATATCTGCGCCAATCCCGAGTTCCTCAAGGAGGGGGCCGCAGTCGAGGACTTCATGAAACCGGACCGGGTGGTCGTGGGCGTGGACTCCGAGGACGCCGCGGAGATTGTCGGGCAACTGTACGCGCCGTTCGTGCGCACCGGCAATCCCATCATCTTTATGGATCTCCCCTCGGCAGAGGTGACCAAGTACGCCGCCAACGCCATGCTGGCCACCCGCATTTCCTTCATGAATCAGATCGCTCAGCTGTGCGATATGGTTGGCGCTGATGTCACGCTCGTGCGCAAGGGGATCGGGACCGACCGGCGGATCGGGCCGGCGTTCCTGTTCCCCGGACCGGGCTACGGGGGCTCGTGCTTCCCCAAGGACGTGAAGGCGTTGATCCGTACGGGCCAGGATCGCGGTCTGCCGCTCGACATCCTGCAAGCGGTCGAAGCCGCGAACGAGCGGCAGAAGCGCGTGCTGTTCGAAAAGCTGGCGCGCCATCTCGGGGACGGCCTGCGCGAGGCTACGGTCGCCGTGTGGGGGCTCGCGTTCAAGGCCGAAACCGACGACGTGCGCGAGAGCCCGGCCCTCGTGCTGGTGGAGCAGCTGCTCGCGGCCGGCGCGGGTGTGCGGGTGCACGATCCGGCGGCCCTCGCGTCCGCGCGTCGGCGTCTGGGGGATCGGGTGACGTACGCCAAGAATGCCTACGACGCCGTGGACGGCGCGGCCGCGCTCGCGATCGTCACGGAGTGGCTGGAGTATCGCAATCCCGATTTCGAGCGGATCAAGCGTGCCCTGACGCGGCCCCTGATCGTCGACGGACGCAACCTCTACGACCCGCAGCGCATGGCCAGGCTCGGGTTCATCTATGAGAGCATCGGCCGCCCCGTGGCATGCGTATCCTCGTAACCGGCGCCGCGGGATTTCTCGGCTCGCACCTCTGCGACCGCTTGCTCGCGCTGGGCCACCGGGTGGTCGGGATGGACAACTTCATCACCGGCAGCAGGTCCAACCTCGAGCACCTCAAGAGTCACCCGAGCTTTCAGCTGGTCCTGCACGACGTCGCCAACTTCATCGAGGTGGAGGGGCCCCTCGAGGGCGTGCTCCACTTTGCGAGTCCGGCGAGCCCGGTCGACTATCTGGAACTTCCCATCCAGACGCTCAAGGTGGGATCGCTCGGCACCCACAAGGCCCTCGGTCTCGCGAAGGCGAAACGCGCGCGATTCCTGCTCGCCTCGACGTCGGAAGTGTACGGCGATCCGCTGGTGCATCCCCAGCCGGAGAGCTATTGGGGGAATGTGAACCCGGTGGGGCCTCGCGGCGTATATGACGAGGCGAAGCGCTTCGCGGAAGCCATCACGATGGCCTATCATCGCTTCCATCAGCTCGACACCCGGATCGTGCGTGTCTTCAATACATACGGCCCCCGCATGCGGCCCCACGACGGCCGCGTGGTGTCCAACTTCATCGTGCAGGCGCTCAAGGGCGAGCCGCTCACGCTGTACGGGGACGGCTCTCAGACCCGCTCCTTCTGCTACGTGGACGACCTCGTGGAGGGCATCGTGAGGCTGTTCGAGCGCGGAGGACCGGAGCCCACGAACATCGGCAACCCCAACGAATTCACCGTGCGCCAGCTGGCCGAGCTGGTGCTGCGACTCACCGGGAGCCGGAGTCGCCTCGTCACGCAGTCCCTCCCCACCGACGATCCGAAGGTCCGCCAACCCGACATCCGGCGCGCCCGCGAAACACTCGGCTGGGAGCCGACGATCGCGCTCGAAGAAGGGCTGCGCCGCACCATCGAGTATTTCAGCGGGCTCACGGCGGCGTGAGCGGCCGCCTGCTCGTCACGGGCGCGGCTGGGTTCATCGGCTCGCACGTGTGCGAGGCGCTCCTGGTCCGCGGTGACGAGGTGGTGGGCGTGGACAACTTCGACCCGTTCTACCCCCGTGCCGTGAAGGAGCGGAATCTCGACGGGCTGCGCCGGACCAAGGCTTCCGGTTCGTCGAGGCGGACATCCTGCGTGATGCGGTGCCGCTCGACGGCGTGGCGGTCGTGCTGCACCTCGCGGCTCGTCCCGGGGTGCGCCCCTCGCTCGCAGACCCCGCGTCCTACGGCGAGACCAACGTGACCGGCACGGTGCGGGTGCTCGAGGCGGCGCGGCGCGCGGGTGTGCGGCGGATGGTGTTCGGCTCGTCGTCATCGGTGTACGGCGAGGCCACGCCCGCCCCCTTCTCTGAGGACGCGGCGGCCGTGTGGCCCATCTCCCCGTACGCCGCCAGCAAGCGCGCCGGGGAGCTGATGGCGCACGCGTTCGCGCACCTGTACGGCATGGAGATCGCCTGCCTCCGGTTTTTCACGGTGTACGGGCCGCGCCAGCGGCCCGACCTCGCGATCCATCGGTTCACCCATCTCATCGCCTCCGGCCAGCCGATCCGGATGCACGGGGACGGGTCGAGCGAGCGCGACTATACCTATATTACGGATTGCGTGGATGGCGTCCTGGCCGCCGTGGAATGGACCGCCCGGCCGCGGCCGGGGGGGGGGCTCGCCGAGCCGATCAATATCGGCGGCGGGGCGCGCGTGCGGCTCGACCGCTTGATCGAGCTGATCGGACGAACGTTGGGGCGCGACGTGCGGATCGAGCGCGACGGCGAGCAGCCGGGCGACGTGCGGCTCACCGCGGCGGACCTGCGGCGCGCCGAGCGGGAGCTCGGGTACCGGCCCGCGGTCGCCATCGAGGAAGGCATTGGGAAATTCGTTCGCTGGTATGAGGCGATCCATGGACGTCAGCGCTGAACATCTCGTGGAGCAGGCCCGGGATCGGTTCCAGCTGCAGGACTACTACGGCGCTATCCACCTCCTCGAGGAAGTGGTGGCGGCGGGCCGCGCGTTCGCCGATGCGCACCACATGCTGGGCCTGTCCTACTCGCTGGTGGGCCAGCAGGAGCAGGCCCTCACGCAGCTGGACCGCGCCCTGGGCTTGAACCCCCACTACGTCGAGGCGTTGGTGCACCGCGCCATCGTCCTGAACGAGTTGGGCCGGGAAGCCGAGGCGGACGCCGCGTTCCGGCGCGCCGCACAGGTCGGGGGTGAGCCGCGGCAGGGCTTCCCGGCCCACGTGGCCGCGAAGCTGGCCAATCAGCACGCGGCGCTGGGCGACGCGTACTTCGGGGCCGGAGGCTTGACGCAGGCGATCGGGGAGTACCAGGAGGCGCTCACCCTGGGGCCGGCGTTCCACGACCTGCGCTACAAGCTGGGGCGCATGCTGCTCGAGGCCGGCCGCGCGCTCGACGCGCGCGAACACTTCGAGATCATCGTGCGGGCGCGTCCCGGTTACCTCGACGCGGCCGCGATGCTCGGGCTCGCCTGCTACCTCGCCGGGGACGGCCTCGCGGCGAAGGCGGTGTGGGAGGAATGTCGCGAGCGCCGGCCGGAAGACCCGCGCGTGGAAGCCTACCTCGCCATGCTGGTCCGCAACGACGCCGCCGTGCCGGTTTCCGTGCCCGCCTCCGGCGGGGACGGCGATCCGCCGTCGGCGCACACGTCGGCTCGCTCCGGGCGGAAGAAAAAATCTTGAGACGCTGGGCCCTGCTCGCCATCGCGCTGGGGTTTGCCTGCCAGCCGAGCGCCGCCGACCATGAAGAGCTGGGCGACCGCGCCTACGCGGCCGGGGCGTACCGCGACGCGCTCGCCGAGTACCAGCTGGGCCTGAAGGCCCATCCCGGTAGCGCCGACCTGAATGCCAAGGCGGCGGCAGCGGCGCTGCACGTCGGCGACTACGCCACCGCGGTGGACGCCTACGTGACGCTCGGGGAGCGGGACGGATCGCGGGCAGGGGAGGCGGCGGACGGACTCGAGCGGGTCGCCCGGGCGGCGCTGGCCGCCAACGACCGCGGCGATGCGGCGAAGGGGTTGGCGGGGCTCCGGGCCGTCGCCCCCACCAGACCGCTGGGCCGCTACACCCGGCTGGCGGCGCTCGACGCGGCGGATCGCGGGGACACGGCCGGCGCCATGGCGTTGCTGCCGGCCGCGGTCGCGGCGGCCGGCGACGCGCGCATGGCCGATTCGCTGCTGTTCGTGTATGGCATGGCTGCCGTCCGCGCGCGCGATTGCGCCACGGCGGTGCCGGCGTTCGAGGGCGTGATCCGGCGGCAACGCGAGCCCGCGGTTGCGGATCGCGCGCGCGAGGGGCTGGGATTGTGCGCGCTGGTCCAGGGCCAGCGGCTGCTCGAGAGCGGGAAGCCCGCCGAGGCAGAGGACTGGTTCCGGCGGGCCACTGCGCCCGGGGCGCCTTCGGACGTGGTGCGCGGCGCATTTCTCGGGCTCGGAGACGTGAGGCTCGCGCAGGGCGACGTGGCAGCGGCCCTGGAGAGCTACCAGCAGGCGCTGGTGGGTGGCGCACCAGGAGATACCATCACGCAGCGGGCGCACGAGAAAATCAACGCACTCGGCAAGGCGGACGCGCCGTCGCCGGCCCCGCCGAACGATCAATAATGAGGTCTATGCTTCGCTCGCTGTTCATCGTCAGTATCGTTTTGCTGGCAGCCTGCCACCACGGGCCCCGGGTCGTGCCCGCCCCGGATCCGGTCGCCGAGCTGGCGAAGGCGCGCACCCTGTTTCGGAGCGGGGACTTCGGGAAGGCGCTCATTGCGTTCCGCCGGCTCACGTACGAGCTGGGCCCGGGCCAGCCCGAGATGGCCGACGTGCGATACCATCTCGCCGAGTGTTACTTCCAAACGGGGGACCGTGTGCAGGCGGCCCACGAGTTTCGCGAGGTCGCGGACCAGTATGCAACGAGCGAGTACGCGCCCGTCGCCCTGCTGCGGGCGGGCGATGCGAATCTTCGGCTGTGGCGGAAGCCCGAACTGGATCCCTCGTACGGCGAGACGGCGCTGGCCATCTACCAGGAGCTGGCGGGGCGCTATCCCGGGACCGATGCGGCCGCGCGGGCGCAGATGCACGTGCAGCAGCTGCGCGAGTGGTTCTCGCAGAAGGACTACAAGAACGGGATGTTCTACTTCCGGCGGCGCGCCTACGATTCCGCGATCATCTACTTCAAGGACGTGATTGCGACGTATCCTGGGACGTCACGCGTCCCCGACGCGTTGATGCGGTTGGTGGACAGCTACCGCATCATCGGGTACACCGACGAGCTGAAGGAGACCTGCGCGCACCTGCGGAGCTACTTCGCGCAGACCGAGGGGCTCGACAAGTCCTGCCCGGCCGACTCGAGCACCGCCACGCCGTCCTGACGCCGCGTGGAGGCCCTGTTCGGCGGCTCATTCGATCCCGTGCACATCGGGCATCTGATCGCCGCGGAGGCGGCGGGGGAGGCGCTCGACGCCAGGGTGCGGTTCGTCCCGGCGCGGGTCCAGCCGTTCAAGCGCTCGGCCCAGGGCGCCACGCCGGAGCAGCGGGCGGAGATGCTGGATCTCGCCGTCGCCGGCAACCCGCGCCTCGCGGTGGAGCGCATCGAGCTCGCGCTCCCCGCACCGTCGTACACCGTCCGGACCCTCCAGGCGCTGGCCGAGCGGGAGCCCGGGAACCGTTTCGCGTTGTTGCTTGGGGCGGATGCCGCCGCCGAGCTCGCCGCCTGGTACCAGGTGGACGCGCTTCCCGGGCTGGCGGACGTGGTGGTCTTCGCGCGCCCCGGGGCCTCGCTCCCGCGCCATCCGGCCATCCGCCGGGTGATCGAGATCCCGGCGGTGGACGTTTCCGCCACGCTGATCCGGGAGCGCGTGCGGCAGGCCCGCTCCATCCGCTATCTGGTGCCCGATGCCGTGCGCGACTACATCGTGGCGCGCCGGCTGTATCGCGAATAGAGGACTGATGGCCAAGGGTTGGTTCACCAAGATCTTCGGAACCCAGTTCCAGCGAGAGCTGAAACGCATCCGCCCGATCGTGGACGCGATTCATCGCCACGAGGAGCGGCTGAAGGCGCTGTCGGACGGCGAGTTGCGAGGCCAGACGTCCAAGCTGCGCGGCGTGATCGCCGAGCGCACCAGCGTGCTGGCCGCCGACGTGGAGCGCCTCAAGCGGGAGAAGCACGACTGTCCGGACGCCGAGCAGCGCGCCGAGCTCAGCCAGAAGCTCGCGGTGGCCGAGGCAGCCTATGTCAAGGCGCTCCAGGTGGCCCTGAACGACGTCCTCCCGGAGGCCTTTGCCACGGTGCGGGAGGTGTGCCGCCGGCTGCTGGGCAGCGAAGTGGTGGTCACCGGTCACGCGCTTAAGTGGGATATGGTGCCGTACGACGTGCAGCTCATCGGCGGGATCGTGCTGCATCAGGGGAAGATCGCCGAGATGGCGACGGGCGAGGGGAAGACGCTGGTCGCGACCCTGCCGCTGTACCTGAACGCGCTCGCGGGCCGGGGCGCCCACCTCGTCACCGTCAACAACTACCTCGCCCGTCGTGACTCGCAGTGGATGGGCCACCTCTTCACGTGGCTCGGCCTCACGGTGGGCTGCATCGATGACACGGAGCCGTCGACGCCCGAACGACGGGCGGCCTATCAGTGCGATATCACGTACGGCACGAACAACGAGTTCGGCTTCGACTACCTGCGCGACAACATGGTGTTCGCGCTGGAGCAGCGCGTCCAGCGGAGCCACGCCTATGCGATCATCGACGAGGTCGACTCGATTCTGATCGATGAGGCCCGCACGCCCCTCATCATCTCGGGCGCCGTAGGCAGCGAGGCGGACGAGAAATACGCGCAGTTCAACGCCCAGGTCGTGCAGTTGGTGCGGAAGCAGACCGCGGTCGTGAACGACCTCATCGCCAAGGCGGAGCCGCTGCTCGGGGACCAGAAAGCGGCGTACCAGGGCGCGGTCCTTCTGTACCAGGCGCAGCTCGGGATGCCCAAGAACAAGAAGCTCCTCAAGCTGCTCCAGGAGCCCGGGGTGAAGGCCCAAGTGCAGCGGGTGGAGCTCGACGTGCTGGCCGACCGCAAGCTTCCGGCGCGCGAGCAGAAGATGCGCCACGTCGAGGAGGACCTCTACTTCGTGCTCGACGAGCGGGGCCACTCGGTGCACCTCACCGACAAGGGCGTCGAGACGATGTCGCCCCAGGACCCGAATCTGTTCGTGGTCCCCGATATCTCGCACGCCGTGCACGAGATCGAGCGCGACGAGACCCTCGCTCCCAAGGAGAAAATCGAGCGTCGCCGCCAGGTGGAGGCGGATTACGCCATGAAGAGCGAGACGCTGCACATCATCCACAAGCTGCTCCAGGCGCACGCGCTGTACGAGCGAGAGGTGGATTACGTCGTGCAGGAGGGGAAGGTCCTGATCGTGGATGAGTTCACGGGACGCCTCATGCACGGGCGGCGCTGGTCGGAGGGCCTGCACCAGGCGGTGGAAGCGAAGGAGGGCGTGGCCGTCCAGGAGGAAAGCCAGACGCTGGCCACCATCACGATCCAGAACTACTTCCGAATGTACGACAAGCTCGCCGGCATGACGGGCACGGCAGAGACCGAGGAGACCGAGTTCTTCCAGATCTACGGGCTCGAGGTCGTGGTGATCCCGACCAACCGGCCGGTGCGCCGGGTGGACAAGCACGACCTCATCTACAAGACGCGAAGCGAG
>Ga0137410_10000443_pt1 | contig 29178 bp, 29 predicted proteins | sample CZODoug1_16funga_FD_108878 | JGI IMG/M metagenome (GOLD analysis project Ga0137410, IMG submission 108878) | Vadose zone soil fungal communities from Angelo Coast Range Reserve, California, USA - CZODoug1_16fungal (Illumina Assembly) | ecosystem: Environmental > Terrestrial > Soil > Vadose zone... | reverse complement strand
ATCCTTGGCCTGAACGGGTTATCGCCGCGCGGTCTTCGATCCCCACATGCAAAGGCTCGAGGGCTCGAAACCGAATTGCCGCGGCCGATGCGTTTCCTCGTCCTCGATTTCGTCGACGCCGACGGAATACTCGAACACCATGTCGTCCGGGCCCTGAAAATAGAGGAATCTTGCGCCTGACGTCGGATGACGGCCCGGACCGAACACGATCGGCACGCGCTGTCCCGAGAGATGATAGAAGGAGCGCAGCACGTCATCGTTGCTTTCAACTTGGTGGTTGACGTGGTGAATGCCCGGTCCGCGTCCCGGCGCCAGCGCGATGGTGTGATGGATGGCGTTGACCCGCATCAGCGCGATATCCCCGATCCGGTCGCTGACCCGGGCGTTGCAGACCTGGGTCCAGAACTGCTCGTCCCTGGTCGGATTGGTGGTGCTGAGGCCGACATGGCTGAAACCCGTTATGCCGGCATCGCGTGAAGCGAAATAGCGCTTGCCACTGCGTTCCGGCCGGACCACCAGTTCAATCTGGTTGCCGGTGGGATCCTTGAAGCCGATGAAGGCGTTTACCTTGCGCAGAGCGCATTCGGTCGGCGTACCGGCGTGCACTGGGTGGCCCAACCGGTCCAGCGTTGCCGCCGCGGCATTCAGATTGCTCTCGTCCTCGACTTCGAACCCGACGGTTTGATCGGTGGGATCGCCTTCAAAATAGCACAGCGTATGGGCGCGATCGTCTGACCGAAGGTACAGTGCTTTCCCCGACTGTTCGCCGATCTGCAGCCCTAGACATTTGGTCGCAAAACTCTCGGCCTCTTCGAGATTGGATGCGCCCAGTCTCACATAAGAAAGGTCTTTAAGCTCGATCATGTTGCTCTCCTGTGCAGACGAGGGACTATCTGGCCTGAGCTGGCTGCAATTCGACGACATCGGCGCATTCGCTGCCCCACTCGCAGAGCGAGGAAGCCTCCAGGGTAAATTGTCGGGGACGATGGTGAGGCTCGATGTCTTTCAAACCATAGCCGTAGGAGAAGACGTAACCTTCGGGTCCTGCAAACCTCAGGAAGATCTGACCCGATGCCGGTTCGCGTCCCGGTCCGTGCATGATTTTGATCTGCCGTTCCTGGACGAAGTAATTATTCTGCATGACGGCGTCCATGCTTTCGACGCCGTAGGAAACATAGACCAGGCCTGCCTTGTCCGAGGGGTAAAGCACCACGCGATGATGCTTCTGGTCGATACCGAGATAGGTCACCTCGCCAACCCGGTCGGTCACTTTGGCGCCCAGTACCATCGTCCACAGTTTGAGATCGTCCTTGATCGCGCGGCTGCGCAGCCCGACACTTTGCAGCCCGGTGATTCCGGCGTCACGGCTCGGGAAATAGCGGCGGCCGCTCTGGGCGGGCCGCAGCACCAGATCGATTTCGTTGCCGGTGGCGTCCTCGACGATCAGCGCGCGACGAACGAAGCGCTGGGCACACTCGTCCGCGGTGGCTTCGCGCCCCAAAAATCCGTCGCCGGCCAGGGCCTCCGCGACGCGATCGAATTCCGGCTCACCTGATATCTCGATGCCGATGCTCGACCGCGCGGTTCCAGCGGCCAGGCAAAGCGTGTGATAGCGTTCGTCGGAGCGAAACAGGAACGGTTCCAGCTTGTTAGGAACGTGTTGCAGGCCGAGAATCTCGGTCGCGAAGGTGGCCGCGGCCTGCGGCTGTGCGACCGCCAGTCTCACATAGCAAAGTTGGACGGCCGGAATGCGCGACGATGATTTTTCCGCGCTCATGATTTTCGATCCTGCCTGCGGGGTTTAGGGATCGTGGCCGCCAGGTGCTGATGGATTATGTCGCGCCAGACGTTCATTAGCCGGGTAAACTGCTCCGGGTCGTTTTCGATCAGCATGCGCACCGAGAACCCGCGAACGGCGCTGAGCGTCAGCGCGAGAACGTCGCTGGCGAGCTGCTTGGGAATGCCCGACGAGATCAACGTATCCAGCCAGGCCGCTTCGATGGAGAAACGCGTTTGCCGCGTGAACTGGTGGATGTCGCGCCGAACGCGGCGCGTGCTTTCGTCGCTCATCGCAATGGCCAACTCGATGAAGAAGTAGTCGCCCAGGAAGAAGTCCTGCGCGTCCTTGATGATCTCTTCAATCGGGTCGCCGCTGGTTCGAGCCAGTTGGGCGCGGCGCGTACTCTGGGCGAAAGTGACTTCGTTGACGTAGGTCAGCACCGCCACCACGAGCGCATGCTTGCTCGGGAAATGATGCATCAGGGCGCCGCGGGAAACGCCGGCTACGCTCGCGACCTCGATGGTCCGCAAACCGCCAAAACCCTTCTGGCGAATGAGTTTCGTCGCGGCGTCCAGCAGCTGCTTGCGCGTGGTTTCGCTGCGTTCCGCCTGGGTCCGTCGCGTCGCATATTTTGGCTCGGCGGAAGAGTCCCGGCGCGACCGCAGTTTTTGCCGCGGGGCAGGCGCCTGCAGCATTCCGGTACTGCGCTGGCCAGCCGTTTTTGGTTCTTTAGAATTCGACATAGACACTTTCTTCAATGACTTTGACCGCGAAGGTTTTCAGTGCAACCGTACACGGCATGCCGGTGGGCTTGCCGCTGGTGACATCGAAGGTGCCGAAATGCCAGGGGCACTCGACGATTTTTCCGGTCAGGATGCCTTCCTCCGACAGCGACGCTTCGCCATGTGTACAAAGATCGGCCGTAGCATAAATCGTTCCATCAACGTTGTAGACGGCGAGGGTGGTTCCGTCGGGCATGGCGGCGGGCCGGATTTCGCCGTCGGGAAAGTCGGCGATCACGCCGATCAGAATGGTGTCGGTCATGATTTCAATCATAACATCGTGCTGCCGCCGTTGACACTGATGACCTGCCCGGTGACGAACGAGGCTTCTTTCGACGCCAGATAGCAGACCATCGATGCGACCTCATCCATCTCGCCGGCCCGTCCCATCGGTACCACATCGACGAATCGTTGCAGGGTTTGCGGTGACATCAAGGTCGCCTTCTGGACCTGCGGCGTGTTGACGATGCACGGCGCCACCACGTTGACCGTGATGCCGTCCTTGGCGAATTCCCGGGCAAGCCCCGTGGCCATGGCATGCACGCCACCCTTGGCGGCATTGTAGGCCGCGTGACCCCACAGGCCGTTACGAACCGAATCGGCGCCGATATTCACGATCCGGCCATATCCCTTGGCCTTCATGATGGGAACGGCATGCCAGGTGCACCATAACGTCGTCCACAAATTGCGGTCGATCGTGGTGCGCAGGGTGTCGGGGGTATGATCGAGGAACGGCTTGATGATGCCGCCGCCGGCATTGTTCACGAGCACATCGAGCGTGCCAAAGGTCTCGACGGCCGACTTGATAACGCCGCCGGCGACGTCTTCCAGCGAAAGGTCGCCAGCCCTGACGGTTGGCTTGTCGCGTCCCGATGCGGCGATATCCTCGGCGACGGAGTTGAGACGCTTTTCATCGACATCCGACAGAACGAGGCGGGCTCCGGCATCCGCAAAATGCTTCGCAATGACGACACCAATTCCGCTTGCGGCCCCGGTAACGACGACAACCTGGTTGGTAAAACGGGAGTCCATTTGGCAGCCATTTTCCTCTAGAGCACGATGCTGATGCGGCCATGCGGACGCAGCCCTTCGCTGCCGAGCAGGCAGCGCTTTTCCCGGATTTTGAGCCCGTCGCCGTTTGTCGTCAGCCGGTAATTGCTGGTCCCGAAATAAAGATCGGTCGTGCCGTCCTTGGTCCGCAGCGTCTGGAACACGCAGCTCACTTCCATCTCGTCATCGGTCCTGGCGCGGATCCGGACATTGCCGACCATCCGGCTGGTTTTCGAGTGCGGGAATTCGGCATGCGCGGTCCGCTTCATCAACCGCTTGACCCGCTCGCCGAGCCGCACACGGTCATCGGCGATATAGAACAGGTTGGTGTCCGGTGACGCATCAGGGGGCAGATCGGTGCAGGGCACCTCATATTTGGCGTCGTCGGTGAACAGGGTCAGCCATTCTGGCAAACGCCACTGATCGAGTAGATCGGCTTCGGCAAACAGAAAGTCCTCGACGTCGGAACGGCTTACGGAATGCATGTTGGCCTCCTCAGGCTGCAACGTCCTTGATGCTGGGGATTGGCGTTGGGAACATCTGCCTGTTCCATTGGGTCCAGAATGCGCGCATCTGCAACTCGTCATTGTGCGACGACTTGTCCTTGCCCATGCCCTTCGAGATGTCGTTCCACATTGCTTCCTTCGAATTCCGGAAGCCGCGCTGACAATGCTCGAGCGCTTCGGCATCGTCAGGGGTGGCAAACCCGCCGGGGCCCAGGAATTCAAGGAAGTTATTCAAGCGGTATTTGCGCGCCCACGCCGTTTCGTCGTTTGGTGCCAGCGCCCAGGCGTTGATGACCATGTAGTCGGGAGCCATCGGGAAGTAGGTCCGCACCGTCAGCGCCATGATGTCGTTGACGACGAGATTGGGGAAAATGAAGAGATTGCGGTTCTTCAGCGCGATCCGGTCGGCGCGGTCCTTGCCGTATAGCCCGACCAACTTGTCGTATTGTCGGGCGATTTCGGTTTTGCCGGCTTCGCCCCAGCCCGGAATCCACTGCGCGACCGGTCGGCCCCATGGCGCGGCATATTCCAGCACCGCGTGCCCGTTGCCGAGATCGTAGCCGAAGCCGCCGCCGGTACCTGCACTCATGTTGTCGGTCGAGTTCATCAGAATGTCGAAGTAGCTCGCATGCGTGGTCATCGCATGGTAGCCGTCGATGCTGTTCTCAGTCAGCAGCTTCCAGTTGGCACGGATCGAATATTCCTGGCTGCCCGCCACGATCGACATGCCGGCGTCGGTCTGGTCGCAGATGACGTCGAGATATTCCTTGGCGTTGCCGAGGTAGTCCACCAGCGGAATAATGTTGGGGTCGAACGAGACGAAATTGAAGTCCCGATAGCTCTCATAGCGTGGCACGGCCTGCATGTTCGAGGTGTCGCGGCCCTTGAATCCCTCGGGATAGGATTCTTCACCGGGCTGGCTGCGCAGCTTGCCGTCAGCGCCGAACACCCAGCCGTGATAGAAGCACTGGAATGATTTGGCGTTGCCCTTGCGCTCGCGGCAGACCTGCGCGCCGCGATGCGGACAGGTGTTGAGCAGTGCCCGCAGTTGCCCCTTGGCGTCCCGGGTAAAGAGAATGCTTCGGCCTGCCACCGAACGGCTGATGAAATCGCCCGGCTTCGGCAGTTCCGAGGAATGCCCGAGATAGAGCCAGCAGCGGTCGAAGATCTTTTCCTTCTCTGCCTCAAAGATTTCATGATCGACGAAGTTGCGGCGCGCGACCTTGAAGATCCGTTGCGCCGGGTCCACGAGCAGGGCCGGGTGGGCGTTATCCGCGTTCATGGCGTGTCCTTTCTATGAGGCAAGTGCGCGCTTCAGTTCAAAACCGGGGTTTTCGAGATCGTTTCTGCGGATCGCCTTTCGCGACGCCACAAGACGCCGCAGCACCGCCATGTCGCGCGCGGAATTGACGGCGATGCCGCCGACGACTTCACCATCGCGGATGCTCAGCGTCGTGAACCTCCCTCGGGCGACGTTACCTCTGACGATCTCATCGCCTCCGCCGGGATGCCCGACGATCTGAATGTTGCAATCATATTGATCGGACCAGAACCACGGCGGCGCCTCGTAAACCGTGGTTTCGCCGGCCATGTTTTTTGCGGTGGCAATCGCCTGATTTTGCGCATTGGCCCAGTTTTCCAGCCGCATCCAGCGGTCGTGACACCGGCTCCATTGTTCGGCGACGTCGCCGGCCGCATAAACGCCGTCGATGGCGGTCGCCCCCGATGTATCGACCTTGATGCCGTGAGGGGTCTGCAATCCGAGCTGGTGGGCGAGATCCACGGACGCCTCGACGCCGATGCCTACAAGGACCATGTCGGCAGGAACGATCGTTCCGTCGTCCAGTTCGATTCCCTCGGCAGTTGCCTGCCTGATGGAGACGCCGCACATGATCTTCACGCCCTTGGCACTGTGAAGTTCCTGCGCATACCGGCTGAGGGCCGGCGAGCCAGCCTGGGGCAGTACCGTTGCGGCTTTCTCCAGCACGACAACGTTGCACCCGCGTGCAACCGCTGCGGAGGCGACCTCGAGGCCGATGACGCCGCCTCCAATGAGAGCGACGTTCTTGCCAGGCTGCAACGCACGCCGCAGCGCCAGCGCATCGTCCATGCAGCGGAGATAGCTGACCGGCAGCGGGCCGCTCTCAAGTTCGGGAAATCTGCGCGGACGCGTACCTGTCGTCAGCAGCAATTGGTCGAACGCAAAGGCCTTTCCGTCTTCCAGCCCGATCTCGCGTCGCTCGATATCGGCCGCGACGACGCGGGACGATGTCGACAAGGTCACGTCAAGTTCGACCCAGTCGTTGTGAGCGCGGATAAATGCCGGTTGGGGCTCGCTGTCGATCAGGATCGACTTCGATAATTGTGGTCGCTCATAGGGAAGGTGGGCTTCCTCGCCGATCAAGGTGATCGGCCCGACATGCCCGGCCGCGCGCAACGCTTCAGCCGCGCGGCCTCCCGCCTGTCCGGCTCCTACGATCACGACGCGTGTCTTCGGCAGGTTCACCGCGTTCGCTCCCTCGCGGCGTTGCCCGATCGGCCGCCGTCGTGACGCTTTCAAAAGACGTCTTGACTCCAAGTTAGAAACAATCAATCCTGTTTGTAAAGTAAAAACTGCAGCTCGGGACCAGTTTCGCAAGGTTCGTCCTGATCGGCACACAAGCTCGCAAAGAGCAAAGGGAGAGACGCGGTGGGCGCTGTGATCGATGTTCACACCCATATTGTGCCTGCGCGACTGGCCCCGGACCCCAGGCGGGACCGGCGGTGGCCGAGCGTCGAACTGTCGGCAGGCGATCAAGCCGCGGTCATGATCGGCGGCAAGGTGTTCCGCAAGATCGATACGCGTTCCTGGGACGTCAACCGGCGCCTGGCCGATATGGTGGAGGACGGCACCGACATGCAGGTGCTGTCGCCGATGCCGGAATTGCTGTCGCATTGGCTGCCGCCTGAAGACGCGGAATTCCTTGCCGATGTCATGAACGATGAGATCGCGGGCATGATCGAGCAGGCTCCGCGCAATTTCGCCGGAATCGGGATGGTCTGCGCGCAGGAGGTTCCGCGTGCCGTGCGCCAGTTGCAGAAGGTAAAGGCGCTGGGTTTCGCCGGAATTGAGATCGGCACCCACATCAACGGCGTGGCGCTGGGAAGCGACACCCTGTTCCCGCTCTATGAGGCCGCCGAAGCGTTGGATATCGGTATTTTCGTCCACCCGCTGCACCCGGCCGGAATGGAGCGGATCGGGGCGAGTCCGGAGTTTGCGGCGACCGCGGCGTTTCCGTTGGAGACGGCGCTCGCATCCGTGTCGCTACTCGCAGCCGGGATTACCGAGCGCTTTCCGCGGTTACGGATATTGCTCAGCCACGGGGGTGGAGCGCTATCGTGGATCTTGCCGCGAATGGATTTCGGGTGGTCGCTCGGCTTGAAGGGCCAGATGAGCCAGCCGCCGTCGAAGATCGCCCGGCAGTTCTGGTACGACACGATCCTTTATGAGCCGGCATCGCTTTCGTTCCTCGCCAATGCGGTCGGTACCGAGCACATCGTCGTAGGTTCCGATTATCCATTTGCGATCCGGCAGAAGCGACCAGGGGCTTTCGCGACACGCGCAATCGGCAACGAAGCCGTTCTTGCCGATAACGCGTTTGCGTTTCTCGGTCGTCCCTACGACGTGAAAGAGCTGGATCGAAACGTTTCAAAGCAGGGGAGCCGGGCCCGTGGTTGAGTGCCGGTCGCTGCCACAAATGTGCCTGCTCGGTCCGACGCCGCCGCGGACGCCGGGCCGCAGCGACGCGCAGGTCCCGTCGGATGCCGGCCGGGGTGACAGCAAGTACGGCCGGATCGCCTTTGTCTATTTTTACCAGCAGGGCTTGAAAACCGATCCGACCTTCGGCCTGCTCGATCTCGAAATCGCGATCCAGCGCCGCGGTCCCAAAACGTTCCAGTTCGAAATCTACTGCATCGGCGATGGCTATCAGAGCGGACACGGCTCGAGCGAACCGGAGCCACTGGCGATCGAGTTTCTTGTCGGCGCGCGCGTCGTCGCGAAAGCGGAATGGCGCTATCCGACTGTTCTCAACGGCCACATGGACGCCCTGACGTTCTCGGTGCCGATCGAGCTCACCGATAACGACTTCGAGCAAATCGACAGCGCCTTGCTGCCGTCGGTCCGTGCCGAGGCAACGATATGTCTGGAGTGAGCGCCGTGCCCGACAAGACCGTCATGCTCGGCACGCGCTCGGTGTCACGACAAACGCTGCTCGAGCAGAGCTCGCGCGCGGCGGCCGCGCTGGATCAGATCGGTATTCGCGAGGGCGATGCGATCGCACTCCTGATCCGCAACGATCCCTGCTATTTCGAAATCCTGCAGGCCGCAGCCTTTCTCGGCGCCTATGTCGTTCCACTCAACTGGCACAGCACGGCGGATGAAATCGGCTACATCCTGTCGGACTGTACGCCCCGCGCGCTGATCGGACATGCCGATCTGATCGACAGGGTAGCAGGTGTCATTTCCGCCGATCTGCCGGCCTTTGCCATCGCCGACGGCGACGCGGCTACGTCGGCTGCTTCGGCTCCACGCCCGGCGCATCTGCGGGACTGGCCCGGGTTCCGCGATCAGGCTGCGCCTTGGACGAAGCCCGCGCGCGCCCCGCGCGGCACGATGATCTACACGTCAGGCACCACGGGCCATCCCAAGGGCGTTCGTCGCGCGCCGATGACGCCGGAACAGGTCCGGAAGAACGCCGCTCTGCTGCGCGATATCTATGGGATAGAAGAGGGGATGCGGGCCTTCGTCTGCGGTCCGCTCTATCACGCATCACCCGGGGCATTTGCGCGGCAGGCCTTCCAACATGCCGACCTGACCGTGCTCCAGCATGGTTTCGATCCCGAGGACCTGCTCCGGACCATCGCCGAGCATCGGATCACGCATTTGACGATGGTGCCGACCATGTTCGTCCGCCTGCTGCGGCTCGATGACAGCCTACGCCAGCGCTACGACATTTCCTCGGTGCGCTGGGTCACCCATACCGGTGCGGCGTGCCCGCCGGATGTGAAACGCCAGATGATCGGATGGTGGGGCCCGGTCATTCACGAGACCTATGGTGCGACGGAAACCGGGCCCGCTGTGGGTTGCGATTCGGCGGAATGGCTGGCCCATCCCGGCACGGTCGGCCGGCCCATGCCGGGTACGGAAATCAGGATCTACGACGAGAATGCCAACGAGGTCGGGCCGGCCGGCATCGGCGAGATTTTTCTGCGCACCGGGGCCTATTCGGATTTCACCTATCATGGCCGGCCTGACCAGCGACAGCAGGTCGATCGCGGCGGGCTCGTGACATGCGGCGACGTCGGCTTCCTCGATGCGGACGGCTTTCTGTTCATCTGCGACCGCAAGCGCGACATGGTCATCTCGGGCGGCGTCAACATCTACCCCGCCGAAATCGAAAACGTGCTGGTCAATTGCCCGGGGGTGCGCGATTGCGCGGTGTTCGGCATACCGGACGAAGAGTTCGGCGAAAGTCTGATCGCGGCGATCGAGGCCGAGCCGCACGCAAAGCCTGCTCCAACCGACATCACGGCGTTTCTTGAAGCGCGTCTCGCGCGTTTCAAGGTCCCGAAGCGTTTCGTCTTTCACGACGCGCTGCCACGCGAGGCCAGTGGCAAAATCTTCAAGCGCAAGCTGCGCGACCGTTACCTTCAATCCGTCGTCGCACGCGCGTAAGCCGCATGCCCGATCCAACAGGAGATCAAGAGTGGACCTGACAGCTAAATTCATCGACGTCGCCGGAACCCGCGCGCGTTATCACGACGTCGGCCAGGGCGAGCCGACGATCCTGATCCATGGCGGCGGTCCGGGTGCGTCCGGGCTCAGCAATTATCGAAAGAATGTCGAGCCGTTGGCGGCCGGCCGCCGCGTCGTCGTGATCGATCTGCCTGGCTTTGGCGAGACGGAAGGCAAGCTCAAGGACGGGCCGATCTTCGAGGCGATGGGCGATTTCGTCCGCGCCTTCATGGACGCGATCAAAGTCGACAAGGCCAGCTTCGTCGGCAATTCGCTGGGCGGTGCGACGTCGCTCATGGTCGCGCTGCGCGCGCCGGATCGTGTCAACCGGCTGGTGCTGATGGGCACCGGAGGCAGCCAGGCGATCTTTTCGCCGATGCCGACCGAAGGCCTGCGGCGGATGGCGACGTTCCATGGCGGCGAGGGACCGACGCTAAAGAAGCTGAAGGGCGTCATCGAACTGCTTGTGTTCGATTCGTCGTCCATCACCGAGGAATTGATGGCGGAGCGGCTGAAGGCCGCGACACGAACCGATGTGATCGATATCTTCAAGCGGCCGCCGATGGACATCTGGCGCGAGAACCTCGCCTCGCTCAAGCACAAGACGCTGATCGTGTGGGGCCGCGACGACCGCGTCGTTCCACTCGACTCCAGCTTCATCCTCCTGAAGACGATGCCGAACGCGCAGCTTCACGTCTATCCGAAGTGCGGGCACTGGGCACAGTGGGAAAAAGCCGAAGAGTTCAACGCGCTGGTCGCCGACTTCCTGGACCGGCCATGAGCGAAAATAACGTCGTGAACGGGCTGGCGACACGGCTGCTGGCCGCGGAAGCAGCGTGTGCGCCGATCGACCCGATCGCCGCCGAGCTCGGGGTCAAGGACGTCGTATCGGCTTATGCGGTGCAGGCCGAAGTGACGAGGCGCGGCATCGCCGCCGGGCGGCGGCTTGTGGGACGCAAGATCGGATTGACGTCGAAAGCCGTGCAACAGCAGCTCGGCGTCGATCAGCCTGATTATGGCGCGTTGTTTGCCGACATGGAAATTGCGACCGCAGGCGAGGTGCAAAGCTCAAAACTGATCCAGCCGCGTATCGAGGCCGAGATCGCGATCGTGCTAGATAGCGATCTTCAGGAGCGGGAGGTCACCCTGGGCGAGCTGATGCGCGCGGTTGCGTATGTCGTGCCGGCGCTGGAGATCGTCGACAGCCGTATCAGGGACTGGAAGATCTCCATCCTCGATACCGTTGCCGACAACGGTTCGAGCGCGCGTTTCGCTCTCGGCGCCGCCCCAAGGCGTCTGACCGATGTCGATCTTGAAGCCTGCGGCATGGCCATGACTCGCAACGGAGCGGTGGTATCGGTCGGCTCCGGCGCGGCCTGTCTCGGGCATCCGCTCAAGGCGGCGCTGTGGCTGGCACGGGCGATGTCGGCCGCGGGCCAGTCGCTGCGCGCCGGCGACGTCGTGCTGACGGGCGCGCTTGGGCCGGTCTCGCCGGCGTCATCGGGCGAATTCTACGAGGCGAGGATTTCAGGGTTTGCGCCGGTCAACGTGCGGTTTGTTTAGCCGCGCGGCTACGGCTGAATGGCTGGTTCGGACGGTCGGACGGATGACTAACGGAAAAAGAAAAATGTATCGGAGGAGGATGTCATGACTTCAATCACCCGTCGTTCCGCCATCGCGGGCATCGGCGCTGCGTCACTGATGGTCGGTCGCTCGAAGCGAGCGCTTGCCGCCAAGAACTACGACGTCGGTGCCACCGACACCGAGATCAAGTTGGGCACCACCTCGCCCTACAGCGGGCCGGCGTCGGGCTTCGGCGTCTATGGCCAGGCCCAGACCGCTTATTTCAGCATGGTCAACGACCGCGGCGGCATCAACGGTCGAAAGATCAACCTGATCTCGCTCGACAATGCCTACACGCCTCCGAAGACTCTCGAGCAGACCCGCAAGCTTGTGGAATCCGACGAGGTATTTGCAATCGCGGGCATGCTTGGTACCTCGCCGAATTCGGCCACGCAAAAATACCTGAATAGCAAAAAGGTCCCGAATCTGTTCCTGACCTCGGGGGCGGAACGCTTCAACGATCCCAAGGAGTTTCCCTGGATCGTTCCATTCTACCCGATCTATGTTGCGCAAAGCGCGGCATTCGGCAGATATATCCTCAAGGAGAAACCGAACGCCAAGATCGCGATCCAGTATCTGAACGACGACCTCGGCAAGGATTTCCTGCGCGGGCTCAAAAAGGGCCTTGGGGACAAGGGCGCGGCCATGATCGTGAAGGAGATCAGCCACGAATTGTCCGAGCCCACCATCGAAAACCAGGTTGCTGACTGCATGGCCGCTGGCGCCGATGTCTTTGTCCAGCTCACGACGTCAAAGTTCGCTGCCCAGGGCATTCGCAAGGCTGCCGCGCTGAACTGGCATCCACTGCATATCGTCAATTCCAATTGCAGTTCGATCGGCGGCACATTGGCACCTGCCGGTCTCGACAATGCGAAGGGTCTGATTTCGGCGTGGTGGGAAATCAATCCGACCGACCCGGCAGAGGCCGATAATCCGGCGGTCAAGGCCTATGCGGAGTTTCTCAAGAAGTATCTACCTGCCATTCACATCGACGACAACACCGCCATTCCCGGCTACAACAACGCCTATATGATTGAGCAAGTGCTCAAGCGCTCCGGCGACGATCTGACCCGCGAAAACCTGTTGAAGCACGCGACGTCCCTGAAGGGTGAAAAGCCGCCGCTCTATCTCGACGGCATCAAGGTCTACAACTCGCCGACCGATTACCGTGCGGTCCACAATCTCCAGCTCAGCCGCTTCGATGGCAAGCGGTGGGTCGCCATGGGCGACATGACCGATCTCGACGATCCGGCAACCTGAAACGCTTTGGGGGGAGATGGCCGCAAACGGTCGGATTGCGAAGCGCAGGAGAGCGGCATGGGCAGTCAATTTTCGCGGCGGCACGTTCTTGCGGGAGCGGCGGCTAGCTTGGCGCTGGGCAGAGCAGGACCGGCGCGTTCGGCCGCGTCGAGTCCAGGCATTTCCGCCAATGAGATCAAGCTCGGGACCACGGCCTACTATAGCGGTCCGGCGTCCACCGCAGCCGCTTATGGACAGGCGCAGGTAGCCTATTTTCAGATGGTCAACGATGGCGGCGGGATCAATGGCCGCAAGGTCAACCTGATCTCGCTCGACAATGCCTTCAGCCCACCCAAGGCGATCGAGCAGACACGTCGGCTTGTCGAGTCGGATGAAGTCTTTGCAATTGCCGGCTCGCTGGGTACGCCCACCAACGTGGCGATCCAGAAATATCTCAACGGCAAGGGCGTTCCCAACCTGTTTCTGACATCCGGGGCGGAACGATTCAACGATCCCAAGGAGTTTCCCTGGATCATTCCATTCTATCCGATCTATGTCGCACAGGGGGCATTGTTCGCCAAATATATTCTTCGCGAACGACCCGATGCAAAGATCGCCGTGCAGTATGAGAATGACGATCTGGGCCGGGACTATGTCAGAGGATTGAAACAGGGGCTTCGCGACAAGGCGGCGATGATCGTCAAGGAGCTGAGTCACGAGCTGTCCGACCCGACCATTGATTCGCAGATACTCGATCTCAAGGCATCAGGCGCCGACGTGCTGTTGCAGTTCACGCAGTCGAAATTCGCCGCCCAGGGTATCCGTGTCGCGGCCGGCCTCAACTGGCGGCCGCTGCATATCGTCTGCTCCAATGCCGGCTCGATCGGGACGACTTTCATCCCCGCCGGCGTGGAAGCTTCCAGGGGGGTGATTACTGCGACCTGGGAACGAAACCCGGCCGACCCATCGCAGGCCGATCATCCGGCGGTAAAGGAATTCAGGGCGTTCGCCGCGAAATACATGCCGAATCTGGATTTCAACAATACCGCCGCGCTGCCGGGCTACAACAACGCCTATATGATCGGACAGGTGCTGCAGCGCTGCGGCGACAACCTGACGCGCGAAAACTTGTTGCGGCAGGCAACTACCTTGAAAGGCATCGCGCCTCCGATGTTCATCGACGGAATCGGGGTCTACAATTCACCGACGGACTATCGCGCCATCCATCATCTCCAGCTTACACGCTTCGACGGGACGACGCTGGCGCCGCTCGGCGCGCCGGCGTTGCTAGACGAAATCGGCTGATCGCTCAGACCGAAGACGGCGCCGGGCGTGAAAGCACGCCCTGGTCCTGTAACTCGTTGATTTGCCGCGGGGAGAGCCCCAGAATGGACGAAAGCACGTCGGCGCTGTCTGCCCCCAGCCCGGACACGGCCGGACCTGCCGCCGTTGGCGTCGTGAATTGAAATGGCGCGTTCGGCACCAGGAATTCGCCAGCGCCGTCCTTGATTCGGGAGAGACTGCCGCGTTCTGCCAACTGCGGATCCTTCATGGCGTCGGCGACGGTGAGGAAACGCGAGCAGGGAACGCTGTTGGCGTCCATGATGGATTCGATCTCAACGCCGCTGTGCACTGCGGTCCATTGCTCGATAATACCCATCAGTTCCGTCCAGTGCGTCACGCGCGCCGCACCGGTTGCGAACCTCACATCCGTCTTCAGGTCGGGCCGCCGCATCGCCTCGGCCATCTGTTCAAAGTTCTTCTGGCTGATGGGGGCGATGATGACGTGGCCATCGGTAGACTTCATCGGTACATAGACCGGGCGCCTTTGCTCGCTCGGAAACTGCGCTTCCTGGCATTCGAACACCATCAGGTTCAGCATTGAATCCATCAGCGACACGTCGATGGCCTGTCCTTGGCCGGTGCGTTCGCGATGGACGAGCGCGGCCTGGATCGCACCAAAAGCGTAAGCGCCGGCAAGAATATCCGCGATAAATATGCCGGTTGAAGCCGGGGTATCCTGTTCGGCCTGATAGGTTAGGTTGGCTGCATCGTAACCGCTCGCGGCATGGACGATCGGCGCGTAGGCGGCGCGCGTGGCACCCGAACCTTGCTGCCCATAGCCGGAGATTGAACAATAGACGAGTCGTGGATTGTGTTTAGCGAGCGTCGCATGGTCGAAGCCAAGCCGCGCCATCACGCCGGGGCGAAAGTTTTCCACCACGACGTCGGATTTCCTGGCCAGTTCGTAGATGATGGTTTTGGCCGCATCGGCCTTCAAATCGATCGCGACGCTTTTCTTGCCGCAGTTGAGTGCGCCGAAATAGGTGCTGCTGCCCTGCCGCAGTGGCGGTCGCGCGCGGATCAAATCTCCCTCAGGTCCCTCGATCTTGATGACTTCAGCGCCAAGGTCGGCCATCAGGCGGGCGCAATGCGGGCCGGCCAGCATCGCGGTGAAATCCAGCACCCGGATGCCCTGTAACGGACCCGACCGCGGCGTCGATGGTGGATTTTGCTGCGCCATTACCGGCTCGCGGTTTCGCGCAAGCGCGGACTGCCGATACGCCTGTGGTAGTCGGCATGAGTCGTAGCGCCGCTGACATAGGTGTCGAGATATTTCGTGAACGAGGTCGCACCGCCGCTCGCCCTGACATATTCCGCAAGATGATCGTCGTCGGCCTCATACAAGCCGCCGCTCGACGTCGGATGCGCCCCGAACGGGGCCTCGACCACGCTGTGGACGAACGCCGAGGGTAACTTGGTCAGGTGATTATCCCGCCGGATGATTTTGGTAGGCACGATACGATCGACCGAAACGATGACCTTCTTTGACGCCTGCGCCATCAACACGTCGAAAAAAACCGGGCCGAAATACTGGACATTGCCGAGTTCATCGGCCTGCTGCGCATGCAGCAGCGTCACGTCGAGGTGAATGGCCGGTACCTTCAGCATCGCGCGCTCGCCGGGGGCATGCGGCACCGGCTGATAGGTCTGTGGATTGACGCGCGGCAAATCCGTGCACATGTCCGGGATCAGGCCGTAAGGCAGGTCGCAGGCTGCAGCGCGCAGGCCGCCGGCAATCGCCGGGCCGTCAAGCTCGTGAATCCTGATACTGCCGGTTTCAGCGGCGCGACGGAAATGTGGCGCCAGGCCGAACTGTTCGAAGCTGATGAACACGCAGCCGGTCTCGGCGACGCAGCCGGCGCCGATCAGCATGTCCGGTGCGATGCTGCCGGGCGCCGGCACGAGGCGCAGATTGCGCTTGTTGCGCCGGATCAACCCGCGCACCAGCGCCATCGGCTGCGAGTTGAAAATCCAGCCACCAATGCCGACGGTGGCACCGTCCTCGATGCCGTCGAGTGCGTCGGAAAGGCTCTTGAGCTTGGACATCAGGCTTCCCTTCCCAGCAAATGGCGCGAGATCACGATGCGCTGTATCTGGTTGGTACCTTCCCAGATCTGATTGATCTTGGCGTCGCGCATCATCCGCTCGACCGGATAATCCTTCAAATAGCCGACGCCGCCGAAAATCTGCACCGCGTCTGTGGTCACCTTCATGGCAACGTCGCTGCCGAAGCATTTGGCCATTGAGGCCATCATCGACAACTGGCTGAAGTCGCCCATGTCGACCTGCCTTGTACATTCGAACAGCAGCGCGCGGGCGGCCTCGAGTTGGATCGCCATGTCGGCGATCATCCATTGCAGGCCCTGATTGCTCGCGATCGCCTTGCCGAACGCCTTGCGTTCCTTGGCATAGGCGATGGCGGCATCGAGCGCGCCCTGGCCGAGACCGATCGATGCTGCCGCGACCGTCGGACGATTGAGATTGAGGATATGCATGCAGGCCTTAAAACCCTGGCCCTCCTCGCCGAGGCGGTTTTCAATGGGCACGCGCATGTTCTCGAAAAACAATTGCACGTTCGGCACGCCCCCCAGTCCCATCTTGCGCTCGTTGCGACCGACCTTGAAACCCGGCGTCTTGGTATCGACCATGAAGGCGCTGATGCCGTCGACACCGCGTCCCTCGGAGGTGCGGGCGAATAACAGCACCCAGTGCGCTACGCTGCCGAAGGTAATAAAGCACTTCTGGCCGTTGATGACGTAGGAGGAGCCATCGCGAACAGCCTTGGTTTTCATCGCGGCGACATCGGACCCGCAATGCGGCTCGGACATCGCGACCGCTGTCAGTGTCCTGCCCTTTGCCGACAGCGGGAGGAACCGGCGCTTCTGCTCTTCGGTGCCGAAATGCAGAATTGGTAGCGCCATGCCGATGGAGTTCTGCCCGGCCAGTATCGAACACGCCATCGAGACCTTGGCGATCTCGTGCTTGGCCAGACACAGCAACGTCAGGTTTCCGCCGGGCCCGCCATATTCCTCGGGCACCCATTGCTGCAGCAGGCCCATGTCGCCAAAGACCGGGACGAGTTCCTCGGGAAAGCGGTCGCTTTCGTCGATTTCTGCCGCGATCGGGGCGATGTGCCGTTCGACCATTCGCCGGATGCTGTCGACAAAGGCGGTCTGCTCTTCGGTCAGATACATGGAGGTTTCCTCTTATTATTATCGCGATCGTTATTCGATTACGCGCGCCGTCGCTCGCGCAGCACGCCGGTGGAGTCGACGTCTGCACGCAGGTCGCGCAGCTCTTCGGTCGTCGGCATCGCGGTTACCGGCGGCGTCCCGTCGATGACGAGTTCGAAGCCGGTCGCCTTTTGGACCTGCTCGATCGTGATGCCGGGGTTGAGCGACATCACGCGCATCCGCCTGGAGATCGGTTCGAAATCGAAAACGCCGAACGGACTCAGTACCAGCGTCGGTCCACCCTCCGGCAGGCCGCGATCGGTACGCGACGTGCCGCCGTCGAGGTGGCCGGGGCCGTTGAGGAAATCCACCCGTTCCGGAAAGCTGCCGCGGTCGTGCCGCGCCATCACGACATAGAAGCGCCGCGCCAGCGCGCAGAGGGCGCTAATGCCGACGGTGCCGGGGCCGCGCAGCCGGGGCTTGTCGTGCGGCCCGACACAGACCGTGTTGATGTTGCCGAAGCGGTCGACCTGGATGGCGCCGAGTATCGCGAAATCGAAAAAGTGAATCTTCCAGTCGATGAAATCGACCATCTGCGGCAGGTCCATCATCGCCTCACTCCAGGCGATGTTCTCGGTGCGCGCGGTCGAGCGGATCACCGGTTCGTTGCAATTGACCATGCCGCCGGGGCCGGACACCCACCACAGCGTCGGTGCCTGCCGGCACCGGGCGAGATTACAGGCGGCGACCTGAACATCGCTGTTGGTGCCGACGATCGCCTTTTCGCCGTCGCGCAGATCGCGCGCCAGCAACACGGCGTGGAGTTCAGCCATCGAGCAACCAGGATCGGTCATTTTCCAAATCTTTGCTTAAAGGACTATTGGTCTGACCATACTAGCAGGCCGGTTTGAATGTCAAACGCGCCTTCGCATGGCAGCCTTCCACGGCGCGCGTTTCGTCGCGGTGCAGTTGAGCGGATGATTGGGCTTCGGGAGGAGGGAAGAAGTTCTAGCGTGCTGCTTCTTCGGCCAGCGTCCGGCTTGCCTTGTTGTCGGCGGCAGTCCGCTCGGCGCGCATCAGATGGCGTCGAAGTCGCTGGAGATGCTCGGTCATTTCCCGCTTGGCGTCGTCCACCTGACGCTTCGCAATATGCTCGACCAGCCTCCGCCGGTGCGCGATCAGGTTCGGGAAGAATTCGATGTTCGACTCTTCGACCTGCTGCAGCACGATCTCGGTCAGCGCTTCGATGATGACCTGCAACACGGTGTTGTCGGTGGCCTGCGAGATCAGGCGGTAGAATTCCGCACTGATCGCCACGCGTTCCGAGGCCTTTCCGGATGTCGGAAGCGTCGTCAGGCGATCGACGTTTTTTTCGAGCGCAGCGAGCGCCGTCGGCCTGATCCTCTCGCAGACAAGCTCTATAGCCGTTTGCATGACGAGCGTGCGGGCTTCCGTGAGGTTATCCAGCGAGATGCGGCCGAGATGGAACATGTCGCGGATCGATCGAGTGACGATATCCGGATCGCCCTTCAGGATGAAGGCGCCACCGCGCGCGCCCTTGTGCAGGCCGACGACCCCGGCAATCTCGAGGCTGCGCAGGGCTTCGCGCACCGCGGCCCGGCTGACACCGAGTTTCAGGGCGAGTTCGCGCTCCGGCGGCAGCTTGTCGCCGGGACGCAACGATCCCGCGGCCATCTCGCGGCGTACCTGTTCGCAGATTTCCTCGAACACGCGCTTGGTGCGGATCGGCGCGAATCGCGGTTGCGACCGGTCGCCGATGGCTGCATCGGCAGCCTTGGCGACGGGGCGCCGCGCCGCGGAACGCTTTTTTGCCCGGGCCGGCGTGGTCGCGGCGATCGTTGTCTTCCTGGTCACGGTCTTGTTCAACTCCTGCGAACGGCTGGCGCCCGGTTCGCTCATTCTTATACCAACATGACATGGATGGACAGCGGAACCGAACGTTCTTGACGAAGTCTGGTTGAAATGCATCAATGGTCTGTCCAATGACCGTGGTCGGGAAACCGGCGCCTTGCGGTGTTGGCAACGATGCGATCCGGCCGGCTCTGCCGGACAGCGCGCCTGGGACACCGCCGGTTCCAGGGTCGCCGCGATATCAATCAATCGGTGGTGAGGGACGACGCCGTGGGCGGAGAGAGGCTGCATTGGCGCAGCGGGGCGGTGGCCTGATGGATCTGTTGCCGCTTCTCCCGCAGGCGCTCGCGGACGGGCTGCTGCTCGGCGGCGTCTACGCCATCGTCGCGGTCGGGCTGACGATGACGTTCGGCGTGCTGCGGATCGTCAATTTCGCCCATGGCGACTTTCTGGCGGTCGGGCTGTATTTGACCTATCTCGGCGCGACGCTGCTCGGTCTCGATCCGTATTTGTCGCTGGTTCTGGTGCTGCCGCTGGTGACCCTGGCCGCCGCCTTGACTTACAAATTGCTGGTGGCCCCCGTGATCCGGGCACCTGAGCATAACCAGATCGTGGTGACGCTCGGACTGTCCCTGATCCTGCAGAACGCCATGCTGGTGTTCTTCACCGCCGATCTGCACGCCATCCCGTCCGTGCTGTCGGGACACGTCGTACGGTTCGGCAATGTGTTCATTCAGGCAGCGGCGCTGATCGCCAGCGCGGTCTCGATCGCGTTGTGCCTCGGGCTGTACTGGTTTCTGCGATCGACCGAGCTCGGCCGGCTCATTCGCGCCTCGGCGCAGGACCGCGACGCGGCGCTGTTGAGCGGCGTCAATGTCGACCGGATGTATCTGCTGGCGTTCTGCATCGGTGTCGGCTCGCTCGGGCTGGTCGCGCCGCTGATCGCTCCGTTCAATTATGTCAGCCCCAGCGTCGGCTCGAATTTTACGCTCACCGCGTTCATTGTCGTCGTGCTCGGCAGCATGGGCAATTTCGCCGGTGCCCTGATCGGCGGATTCATCATCGGCATCGTCGAGGCGGTCGGCGGTTTGATGACCGGCGGCTCGATCAATTTCATCATCACCTACGCGATCTTCATCCTGTTTCTGCTGTTCAAGCCGGAGGGACTGCTTGGGGGGCGCCGGCTATGAGACCGATGCTGCTTCTCGGGCTGGCCACGGCGCTTCTCGCCGGTATCGCCCCGCTGCTCTCGATCTATGCGCAGCACATCTTCGTTCTCGTGGCGCTCTACGGCGCGGTCGCGCTGGCCTGGAACATCCTCGGCGGCATGGCCGGCCAGATGTCGCTTGGCCACGCGTTATTCGTCGGTGCCGGCGCTTACGTTTCGACTGCGCTCTATCTCAAATTCGCCGTCAGCCCCTGGATCGGGCTCGTAGTCGCCGCAATGCTTGGCGGCTTGCTCGGTGCGCTGATGGGCTACACGGTCTTTCGGCGCAAATTGTCGGGTGTCTATTTCGCGCTGGTCACGCTCGCGGTGGCCGAGATGGCGCTGCACATCGTCAGCAATGTCTCGTTTCTCGGTGCGGCCAATGGCCTTGCGATACCTTCCAAGCCGGATTTCGCCAATTTCCAGTTCAGCTCCAAGCTCGGCTTCTGTTATGCGGCGCTCGGCGTCCTCGCGGTGGTATCGGTCATCATCCTGGCCATCGATCGTTCGCGCCTTGGCTATGTCTTTCTGGCGATCAGGGAGAACGAACGCTCGGCGGCGGCGCTCGGCATCGATGTCGTGCAGGGCAAGGTGATCGCTGCGGCCATCAGTGGCGCGCTGGCGGCGCTGGTCGGACCGGTTTACGCCAATTACGTGCTCTTCATCGATCCGGAATCGGTGCTCGGCGTGCCGCTCTCGATCGATGCCCTGCTGTTTTCCTTTGTCGGCGGCTTGGGGTCGCTGTTCGGGCCGCTCATCGGCGCGGTCGTGCTGGTGCCCCTGACCGAACTGCTGCGCAGCCTGCTTGGCGGCAGGCTCGCCGGCGTTCATCTGATCGTCTATGGCGTCATCCTCATTCTGGTGATGCGGCTCGCGCCGCAGGGCCTATGGGGTCTGCTGTCGGCCTCGATGTCGCGGAGGCGGAAATGAGCGCGCCGCTGCTAAGGGTGAACCAGGTGTCGCGCTGGTTTGGCGGCCTGCGCGCCGTCGACGAAGTATCGTTCGACCTGCACGGCCATGAGATCGTCGGCCTGATCGGACCGAATGGCGCCGGCAAGACCACGCTGTTCGAGACCATCTCCGGCTTCATTCGCCCGACCAAAGGTGCGGTGTCCTTTGACGGGATCGACATCACTGGTCAGCCGCCGCATCGCCTGGCGCGGCTGGGTATTGGCCGCACGTTTCAGATCGTCCAGCCGTTTCGCGACGTCTCGGTGCTGGAAAATGTCATCGCCGGCGTGGTCGGCCCGAACCGCGAGACCTCGGATCCGCGCGCCGAGGCGATGGCGGTTCTGACGCGCGTCAAACTCGATCACCGGGCGAGTGCACTGGCACGCAATTTGTCATTGCCAGAAAAGAAGCGGCTGGAGATCGCGCGGGCGCTTGCGACCCGTCCACGCCTGCTATTGCTCGATGAAGTGATGGCTGGGCTAACGCCGGCCGAGATCGACGACATCATGGTGATCCTCGCCGATATCAGGCGTGGGGGCATCGCGCTGCTGATCGTCGAGCATGTCATGCGTGCGATCATGTCGTTATCGGACCGTCTGGTGGTGATGGCCAACGGCCGCAAGATCGCAGAGGGATTGCCGGCCGCGGTCGCCGCCGATCCGGCCGTGATCGAGGCCTATCTCGGCAGGGGGCGTCATGGCCCTGCTTGAGGTGGTTGGCCTCTGCGCCGGTTATGGCGACGTGCCGGTGCTCCGGGGAATCGATCTCTCGATCCCGGCGGGCAGCATCACCGCCCTGATCGGCGCCAATGGTGCCGGAAAGACGACGCTGCTGCGCACGATATCCGGGATCATTCCCGCTGAAGCAGGCACCGTCCGCTACGACGGGCGCAATATCGTCGGCATGCCGCCGCAGGATATCGTCAGGGCCGGGTTGGTTCAGGTTCCCGAAGGCCGGCGGCTATTTCCCGATATGACGGTGTTCGAGAATCTGCTGGTCGGCTCATCGTCGCCGGTCGCGCGGCCGAAGCGCGAGGAAAACCTCGCCACGGTGTTCGAACTGTTTCCGAAAGTGCGGGAGCGGAGCGCCCAGCTTGCCGGCACGCTGTCGGGCGGCGAGCAGCAGATGGTGGCGATCGCGCGTGCGCTGATGGCGTCGCCGCGGCTGCTGCTGCTCGACGAAACCAGCCTCGGCCTCGCGCCGATCGTTGTCGATGAAATCTTTGTCGCGGTGCGGCGGCTCGCGGCGCAGGGCTTGACCATTCTGGTCGTCGAGCAGAACACCGCGCTGGCGCTTGAAGTCGCCGACCACGGCTATGTGCTCGAACAGGGCCATTTCGCGATTCAGGGCGCCGCCTCCAGCCTCGCCGCGGATCCGCGCGTCAAGCAGGCCTATCTCGGAATTTGACACGAAAAAAGTAAGGGAGACGCAGATGAAACGTATAGTGGGCCTTCTTCTCTCGGCAACGATGCTGCTGTCGGTCGCCGACGCCAGCGCGGCCGATACGGCAAAGATCGGCGCGGTCTATGCACTGACCGGTCCCGGCGCGGTCGCCGGCGGCGACGGCATGCGCGGCGCGGAACTCGCGATCGCGGAGGTCAACGCGACCGGCGGCCTCAAGAACCACGGCGGCGCCCAGGTCGAACTCGTCAAAGGGGATTCGCAGAGCAAGCCGGTCAATGCCGTCGGCGAAACCGAACGGCTGATCAACCAGGACAAAGCGGCGTTGATCATCGGGGCAGGGACCTCCAACGAAACGATACCTCTGTCCCAGGTCGCGGAAAAATACGGCATTCCGCACATCAATGCGATTCCGCAGCAGGAATTGATGACAAATGGCAGTTTGAAATGGACGTGGTCCACCACGCTCATCGATAGCGATTACGTCACCGGCATTTTCCGCGCACTCGACATGGTGCACCAGGTCAATCCGAAACTGACCAAGGTCGGCGTGCTCTGTCCCGACAATGAGTACGGCATCGAGATGGGCAAGCAGCTCAAGGCGGAACTGGCCAAGCGCAAGGACCTGACGGTGACATCGTTCATCCACTACGGCGCATCGGCGCAGGACCTGTTGCAGCCGGTGCTGAAGCTGAAGGCCTCCCAGCCCGAGATCGTGGTTCAGGTCGGCTATTTCCGCGCCGGCGTGCTGGCCTCGAAAGCCTATGAGCAGCTCGACTTTCATCCCGTCGTGATCGGAACCGGCGGCATGTCGGGCGACCCAAAATTGCGGCCGGAAATCGGCAATCTGGTGGCCTGGCAGTTCGCGGTGACGCCGTTCTCGGCCGACCTGCCGGCGGCACAAAAGACCGGCGAAGCGTTTGAGAAGAAATTCCAGCAGCCGCTGACCCTGAATTCGGCGCTCGGCTATTTCGGCGCGATGGTAGCGATCAGGGCGCTTGATGCTGCGAAGAGTTTCAAACCGGAAGACATCGCAGCGGCGCTGCGCAAGGTGAAGGTCGGCAAGGACGAGATGATCACCTCGTCGGACTTTCTCGAATTCGACGAGAACGGCCGCAACAAGGGGCGCGACACCACCGTGACGCAGTTCCAGGGCGACAAGCTCGTCACGGTTTGGCCGCCGGAAAAGGCCACCGCGAAGCCTGTTCTCAAGGGTTTCAACACGCCCTGACGGACCACCGTTGCCTGCACTGCGAATTTTGCGAGGACAAATGACACCGACAACGCGGCCACTCTATCATGCCGCCGATCTCAAGCGTCTCATCAACCCGAACGTCGTTGCTATCGTCGGCGCGTCGGAAACGCGGGGTTCGTTCGGTGAGCGCACGCTGTCAAATATGGCTGCCTTCACCGGCAAGGTGTTTGCGATCAATCCGAAATACCAGAGCTTGCTCGGCCGTCCCTGTGTGCCGTCGCTGGCTGAACTGCCGGAGCGCCCGGATTGCGTGGTGTTGTGTGTCGCGCGGCAAACGGTTGAAGGCATGATCGAGGGCGCGGCGGCCGCGGGCGCGGGCGGGGTCATTGTCTATGCCTCGGGCTTTGCGGAGACGGCAAAACCGGACCGCATCGAAGCGCAACACCGCCTGATTGAGGTCGCGCAACGCACCGGCGTGCGCGTGGTCGGTCCAAATTGCGTCGGTCTCGCCAATACATGTTCGGGCGCGGGATTGAACTTCATGCCTGACTATGCCGGCATGGGCCACCGGCGCGGTCCGATCGGGATCGTCTCACAGAGCGGCGCGCTGGGCTACACCGTGCTGCAGGGCATGGAGCGCGGGATCGGATTTTCGCACTACCTCGCGGCCGGCAATTCCTGCGACGTCGATGTCTGCGATTTCATCTCCTATCTCGCCGAGGATGACGATACACGGGCGATCGTCTGCCTGCTCGAGGGCGTGAAGAATGGCGACCGCTTTCTCGGCGCCGCGCGAAAAGCGCGCGACGCGGGCAAGGCGCTGATCGTCTACAAGACCGGCAACAGCGAGACCTCTAGCAAGGCGGCGATGTCGCATACGGGAACGATGGTCGGGTCGGTCATTGCCTATCAGACCGCGTTCGAGGAAGCCGGCGCGATCGCGATCGACAATCTCGAAGCCGTGCTGGAGACCGCTTCGTTCTTTGCCAACACGAAGGCCCCGACCGGCGGACGGGGCGTCGGAATCCTCTCGACCTCCGGCGGTGCCGCCGTAATTTGCGCCGACAAGGCCGAAGCGCATGGCGTGCTGCTGCCAGAGCTTGAAGCAAAGACCGCCACCGCGCTGCATACGGTGGTTCCGGATTTTGGCTCGGTCGCCAATCCCTCCGATCTCACCGCTGAAGTGCTGAAGACATCCGAGACGTTCGGATTTTGTCTCGATGCGTTTCTCAACGATTCGGGTTTCAGCGCATTGGTAATGCCGATGATTTTCGCGCATGCCTCGTCGAGCGGCGCCCGTGCGCCGACGATCGTGGAAGCCGCGGCACGTACCGACCGGCCGCTGGCGGTGGTCTGGATGAACGAATGGTACCAGGGACCGGGCAGCGAGCTCCTCGATGCCGACACCAGAGTGTGCATGTTCCGTTCCGCCGATCGCTGCTTTGCGACCTTGCGGGCCTGGTTCGACTGGCATGAGCATTGCGCGCGCCGGCAGGCGCCTGCGGCGCGGCGATCGCCGGCATCGGCCGAACACGCAGCGCGCGTCATCCTCACCGGGGCGAGAGCACGGGGCGCTGCGCTATCGGAGACGGAGTCGAAGCGAATACTCGCCTGCTATGGTATTCCGGTCCCGCAGGAGATTCTGGCGGGCGATCCCGAGCAAGCGGTGCTGGCGTTGGGCAAGATCGGCGGTCCGGTCGCGATCAAGATCGTATCGCCGGATATTCTGCACAAGACCGAAGCCGGCGGCGTTAAACTGGGACTATCGACGCCGGCGGAAGTTCACGCGGCGGCCGAGGATATTCTGGCGTCGGCGACGCGCTATGCACCGCAGGCGAGGATCGACGGCATCAGCGTGCAGCAGATGGTTGCGCCCGGCATCGAGATCGTGCTGGGCGTCAAGAACGACCACCAGTTCGGACCGCTGATCGCGGCCGGACTTGGCGGCGTCATGGTCGAACTGCTTGGCGACACCGCGGTGCGGCTTGCCCCTGTCAGCGATCAAGCCGCGCACGCGATGTTGGCATCGCTCAAGGGCCATGCCCTGCTGACGGGATTTCGCGGCAAGCCAGGGGTTAATATCGATGCCGTGGTCGAAACCCTCTGCCGGCTGTCTGAACTCGCGTATGATCTGCGCGACGTGATCGATCAGGTCGACGTTAATCCGGTCATTGCTTCGGCCGGCGGCGTCATGGCCGCCGACGCCTTGATCGTGTGCCGGTGATGCCGTGATCTACAGCGCGTAGCCGAAATCACTCCCAAGCCTGGCGGTCATGTGCGGACGGCCGTAATCGACCCATGAGGTGGTTTCCGGCAGGGTCAGCGAGACCGCGCGCACCATGAAAGTGTCCGGATCGGTCGCCCCGTTCGGCTTGATACCGCGGTCGCGATAGGCGCTGACCGCTTCGAGCAGCAGCCGCCGGGTCATGACGATCCCGGTGTCGCTGGAGCCGAGATGCTCTTTGGTACGGTCGAAGATCGGCCGGATACCGGCCTGGCATGCCCCGTCCTGCACCCAAAGCCCCGGCAGGCCGGAGAACCACGTATCGACCTGGCTTTGATAATCGAACTGATAGCCGTTCTCGCGCGTGAATTTGGTCCAGTAGTCCGCATAGGGCACGGTGGCGTCGCGCTTGACGAAGGCGTGCTTGCTGGGGTGGCCGGTTTCCCGGCCGTTATGGCCTTCCTCGAACAGCTCGCGCGTGCGCGACGGCAGCGGTTCGGACGGATGATAGGAGAAGAAGATGCAGAGCGTGTGGTTGTCGTCCATCGGCACCCAGGCGTGGCCGCTGAGGTCGGGGAATTTCGACTGCGGCGGCACCAGCGAATAGAACGGCATCATGAACTGGTTGACGCGCCAATAGAGCTTCTGGTCGCCGAGCTGCCGCTTCGCCGCGATGCTCATGCCGAAATCCTGCCGGATGCATTCGAAGGTCGGTCGCAGGTCGCGCTTGGCAAGCCATTCGTTGATCAGGCCCTTGGAGTCGATCCGGCCGTGCAGAATTGGCGCATGCGCGGAATCGATTTCGCCTTCGAGAGCCTGCAGCCAGTTGCATTCCTGCACCCGCATTGAAACCACGACGCTCTCGGCGGGAACGAGATTCCATTCGACATTCGGCAGCGGCGGCAGTTCAGTCGTTTCCGCGCCCATATAGGCCCAGACCATGCCGTTGCGTTCGCGGCAGGGGTAGGCTGTGATCTTGACCTTGTCCTTGCGACGGCTTTTGGCCGGCTCAGCCGGCATATCCGTCACTGCACCAGTCACGTCGTATTTCCAGCCGTGATAGACGCAGCGCAGCCCGCAATCTTCGTTGCGGCCGAACATCATCGGCGCGCCGCGATGCGCACAGGCATTGGCCATCAGTCCGACGCGCCCCTGTGAGTCTCGGAAGGCAACCAGATCCTCGCCCAGCAGCATCACGCGCTTCGGTTGGCCGTCGGCCACGAGGTCCTTTGAAGAGAAGAACGGTATCCAGTAGAGCCGGAACAGCGAGCCCATCGGCGTTTCCGGCCCGACCCGGACCAGGGTTTCATTATCTTGGTGCGAGAGCATCTTCGTTCCTTCCATCGGGATCGATCAGGGCGGTTATTTCGTCGGAGAGGCCGGCCTGTTTGGCGACCCAGACCGGATCGCAGTCCCCAAGCGGCGGCCGCGGCAGCGGGGGCGGGTAGCCTTCCCCGACCATGCGGACGATCATCTCGATACGCTTTCGCTCGAGCAGACGAAGCGCATCCTCCACCACCACGGACTCGGCGCTGCAGCCGGGCAGCTCCGGATAGTCGACGCGGCTGATCCATGATCCCGGCGCGACCTCGACCGTTTCCGCTGCCAGCAGATATGGAACGCTTAAATAGTCCCTCAGCCGCCAAGCTTGGGTCATTCAGCAGGTTTTCCGGATTTACTACGTATACGTAGTAATAACTCGGCCGCGCGAATTAAGCAAGGCCGGTGGCCGAACCGCCGCCGGTCATGACCTCGGAGACTAACTGTCGCTGCCGGAGGGGGCGGGCGGTTCGGGTTCTGCAACCAGTTTCATGCACCGCATGAAATGAGCGCGATCCTCGGGTGCCAGTGGCGCCAGCAAGGCAGTCTGCAGTTCCGCAGCGCCGGCCACGATCCGCAGCAGGGCATTCTTCCCGGCCGGCGCCAACAACACCTCGGCCGAGCGGCGGTCGTTGCCGTTGCTTCGTTTGCTGATCAGGGAGCGCTCCGCCATCCGGTTGATCATCTCGCCGAGCGTACTTCGATCGACGCGGATGTGCTTGGCCAGTTCCGTCAAGGTCAGCGTTCCCTGTTGGTGAAGTGTGAGCAGCACGCCGAACTGCCGCGGCGTAATGTCGTTTTGCGCGGTTAGCTGCTCGTAAAGGACGTTCACACGCGTATCCAACAGACGAACCAGGAAACCCAGACCTTTGTCCAGTTTCAGACGGCGCGCGAAGTCTTCCGGCGAATCCTCTTTCCCCTTGGACCGGGCATCCACTTTCGGCGATTTGGCTCTCATCGGTTGCAGTTTAACCGATTGGGCGGAATTTTGCGAAGAAGAACCGATTTGCGCCCCCGGGCAGCTACGAAAATTTCCCTGGAAAGAGCAATTAGGCAGTTTCAGGCTCGCTGCCCAAGATGTCCGATAGAGCGGACACTAGCCGGACCCGCGACGGCGCCCGCGGGCAACAATATCTGGTTGGATGTGGCAGCCTCCCGCAGTCCGAGCCGAAGCGCTTCGTCAGCTAAGGCTCCGACCGAGGCGATTGCCAGATCGCTGCCCTGCTTTAGCGCGGCGACGCCGTACCAATGAAAGGCGCCATGGCCGGCAACCTCGACGACCAGATCGTGTGATCGCTTGAGCGCGCCGCAACGTGAAGCAGTCGTTAGTTGGCAAGAAGTAAGCCGTCCAGCTGCCGAGAATTACGGCGTGAAGCCAACCGGCTCGTGCGCGCGTTGCCAAACATCCAACGCTGCGCGGCTCGTGCCGCCGTACCCAAGTTCTCTTACTCTGCGATCGCCGAAACTGCGATCGAAGCGCCGCGGGCCTAGGCAGCGGCAAAGCGCAGCGCTACTTTGCTTCTGACTTTGACGGTTCCTACTCGCTTGTTCGATGCTAGCGCGATCGCAGTGCTCGAAGTCGTCGACGCTAGTGTGTAGCAACGCGGTTATGCGCCGACCCGTTGGCGCATGCCGGAATGACAAACAAGTGCGGCGCGTCTCGCGCGTGCGAGACGCCTGCATCGTTCGGCTAACGCGACCACTCCTCAGGGAACGCTTTTTTCGCTAAGGCGTT
>Ga0137410_10000440_pt1 | contig 29245 bp, 26 predicted proteins | sample CZODoug1_16funga_FD_108878 | JGI IMG/M metagenome (GOLD analysis project Ga0137410, IMG submission 108878) | Vadose zone soil fungal communities from Angelo Coast Range Reserve, California, USA - CZODoug1_16fungal (Illumina Assembly) | ecosystem: Environmental > Terrestrial > Soil > Vadose zone... | reverse complement strand
ACTGGAACTCGCCTCTGTCATGGGCGATGAAATCCGCGAGCCGCAGAAAACGTTGCCCGGGGCGGTCGCATGGGGCGGCGTAATTTCCGGCGTTCTGTACATCGGCGCGACTCTCACTCTACTGGTCGCAATTGGCAAAAACGACATCAGCGTTCTGCAAGGGATCGTACAAGGCGTGAGCCAGATGGCCGCGAAAGTCGGTGTGGCCTGGATCGTTGCCCCCTTCGCCGTCATGCTCAGCCTGTCAATCGCCGGTATCGGGTCTGCCTGGATGGGTGGCTCGGCGCGCATCCCGTTCGTCGCTGGCCTCGATTCCTATATGCCGGCCGCGATGGGAAAAGTTCACCCTAAGTACTCGACTCCGCACGTAGCCCTGATCGTGCAAGGAGTCGTCTCGCTTATCCTGATCCTCCTCAACTTCACCCTTTCCGGTGGGGTGCAGGAAGCGTTCCAGAAAATGCTCTCTGCCGCGGTCGTGCTGCAACTTGTCCCGTTTTTATATGTCTTTGCCGCCCTGGTGAAGTTTGCCTGGCGCGGCTCTCTGGAGGGCGGACGCTACAGCAGGGGCATCTTGATGTTCGCCGGCGTTGCCGGCTTGGCGACTACTACGTTAGCAATCATCGTCGCCTTCTTTCCCGCCAAGCAGATCACTTCGTTGTGGAAGTACGAAGTGAGCATGTTCGGGATCACGTTCGGATTTATCGCTTTGGCAGTATTTTTCTTTTACGGATACAGCCGTCTGAAAGCGCCGGAAGCCGTCGTTATCGGGGCAGACGATGCGTCGGCCCAGGCAAACGGGAGGGCACGGCTTTAGTCGTGCCGCTGAGATTTGACTTAAGATTCGGGGCTTTAGCCCTTGCAGGAAGCTGGAGGTCCTTATGGCCGGCGGAGTAACAACTGATATCAAAACGTATTCAATGTTCATTAACGGTGAGTGGGTCGCAAGTAAGTCAACGAAGACCTTTCCTGTCTACGACCCCTCGACAGAAGAAGTCATTGCCCAGGTTCCTGACTCGGGCGCCGCCGACGTAAACCTTGCTGTAGCCGCCGCCAAGGCTGCGTTTGAAGAAGGACCATGGGCTACGACTACGGCGCAAGAGCGCGGGCGCGTGCTTTTCCGTCTCGCCGAGAAAGTCCGCCAGAACTTGCCCGCACTCGCCGAATTGGAATGTCGCAATACCGGTAAGCCCATCGTCGAAGCAGAATATGACATCACGGACGTTGCAACTTGTTTCGAATACTACGGCGGACTCGCAACCAAGGTTGTTGGTTATGTGAATCCCGTTCCCGACAATGCCATGAGCTTGTCGTTGAAAGAGCCGGTTGGGGTTGCCGGGCAGATCATTCCCTGGAACTATCCGTTACTGATGGGGGCATGGAAGGTCGCGCCCGCAATCGCTGCGGGCTGCACGTGCGTTCTGAAGCCGGCTGAGCAAACGCCGCTTACTGCGCTCGAACTGGCAAAGTGGTTCGACGAAGTCGGCTTGCCAAAGGGAGTGGTTAATGTGATCACTGGTTTTGGCGAGACCTGCGGCGCACCATTGGTTGAACATCCCGACGTTAATAAGATTGCCTTTACCGGCTCCGCCTCTGTCGGCAAGATTATCGTGAAAGCCGCTGCCAATACGGTAAAGCGGGTGACCCTCGAACTCGGCGGCAAATCGCCCAACATCTTTTTCGCCGACGCAGACTTTGAAGCTGCGATCGACGGCGCGCTGTTCGGCGTCTTCATCAATCAAGGTGAAGTGTGCTCTGCGGGGAGTCGTATTCTGGTCCAGAAGTCGATCTACAAGAAATTCGTGGACGCCATGGCCGAGAAGGCCAAGAGCATCAAGCTTGGCCCTCCACTCGAGCGCGAAACCAAGATGGGCGCGCTAGTCAGCAAGGAACAATACGATCGCGTTCTATCCTATATTGATATTGGAAAGAAAGAAGCGAAAGTGGCTTCCGGAGGCGGTAAGTCCGACAAGTTTGCCAAAGGTTACTACGTGCAGCCGACGATCTTCTACGATGTGGATAACAATGCACGGATCGCACGCGAAGAAATCTTCGGCCCAGTTGCCGCTGTGATCCCGTTCGACGACGAAAAAGACGCTCTCAAGATCGCGAACGATTCTCCATATGGTTTGGCCGCCGCCGTTTGGACGCGCGATATTTTCAAAGCAATGCGAACGGTGAAGTCACTGCGCGCGGGGATCGTTTGGGTCAATCACATGCAGCCGACCTATGTCGAAGCGCCGTGGGGAGGCTACAAGCAATCAGGCTTCGGTCGCGAACTTGGACCGTGGGGGATCGAGGAATATCTCGAGACCAAGCAGGTCCATATCAATCTGAATGAAGCCCCGATCGGCTGGTACTAAAAACCAGTGGTTAGTGATTGGTGGTTAGTGGTTTGTTTTTGATTTAACCATTACTAACCACTAACCACCAGCCACTAACGATTAAGCGAGAACTACAATGTCTACCATTCAACTGCGTACACCAATTCCTGGTCCACGCTCGCAAGAGCTGATGAAGCGGCGCAATGCTGCCGTGGTGCAGGCCTTGTTTCATGCAACTCCCGTTTTTGTGGCGAAGGCTGAAGGCGCTGTCGTCGAAGACGTGGACGGCAACCGGCTGATCGATTTTGCTGGCGGCATCGGATGCCTCAACACGGGACACCGCGCTCCCGGCGTCGTCGAGGCCGTGCGGCGCCAGCTCGACCGTTTCTTGCACACCAGTTTCAACGTGCTGCCGTACGAGAGCTACGTCGCGGTCTGTGAAAAACTAAATGCGCTTACACCCGGAAAGTTTCGCAAGAAAACCTTGCTGGTTAATACCGGTGCCGAGGCGGTCGAGAACGCAATTAAGATCGCCCGCAGTTACACCAAGCGGTCCGCGATCATCAGCTTTGAAGATGCGTTCCACGGACGAACTTACATGGCGATGGCTGCTACCAGTAAGACGCATCCCTACAAAGCCGGCTTCGAGCCTTTCCCGAGCGAGGTCTATCGCATCCCCTATGCGTATTGCTACCGCTGCTCGTACTCGTTGAAATATCCGTCGTGCGAAGTTCATTGCGCGAAGCACATCGAAGATACGTTTAAACGGGTCGTTGCGGCCGAGACGGTTGCCGCAGTAATCGTCGAACCGATTCTCGGTGAAGGCGGCTTCGTTACGCCGCCGCCGGAGTTTTTCCCCACGCTCTCGGAGATTTGCCGCAAGTACGGTATTCTCCTGATCGCCGACGAAATCCAGACTGGCTTTGCTCGCACCGGATCGCTCTTTGTCTGCGAGCGTCTGGGGCTCGAACCCGATCTGGTCTGTATGGCGAAGTCACTGACCGGCGGTTTGCCCATGGGGGCGGTCACGGGACGCGCCGAAATCATGGACGCTCCCGGCCCAGGCCAGCTCGGCGGAACATTTAACGGTAACCCGGTGGCCTGCGAAGCCGCTCTCGCTGTGCTCGACATCATTGAGAAGGAAGATCTCTGCGCCCGTGCGAATGTGCTCGGCGAACGTTTCCGCAAGCGCGCTGCAAAATGGCAATCGCAATGGGACCTGATCGGCGAAGTCCGCGGATTGGGCGCTATGCAGGCGCTGGAACTTGTCCGCTCAAAGACTACGCGTGAGCCCGCCGACGAAGAAACGAAACAAGTGTCACAATACTGCTACGCGCATGGCCTGGTGACGATCACCGCTGGATCCTACGGCAACGTGATTCGTCTGCTGATGCCGCTTGTTCTGACGGACTCGCAAATGGACGAGGCCCTGGACGTATTGGAAGGGGCGCTGGCTAGTGTTGCCGAAAAGAAAGGCGCACTTGCGGCCGTGTAAAAGCTCTCAAGGAATCCTATGACTACTGCTACTGCAGTTCCCGCCATGACTGGCCAGGAAATCGTCGATCTAACCAGGAAGCACACACTCTTCGAATGGTCGGCGCAGTCGAAGGTCGATCCCATCCCCGTGGCGCGCGCCAAGGGGATTTATTTCTGGACACCGGAAGGGAAGCGTTTTATCGACTTCAATAGTCAACTGATGTCGGTGAACATCGGACACGGCGATGAGCGGGTCATCGAAGCGATCAACCAGCAAGCGCAGACGTTGGCCTATGCCAATCCGTTCATGGCGACGGAGCCGCGCGCTCGCCTTGGCGCGAAGCTGGCCGAGATCACTCCGGGCGACATTGATACGTTCTTCTTCACCAACGGCGGCGCCGAAGCCAACGAGAACGCCATCAAGATCGCCCGCGCCTTCACGGGACGCCACAAAATCATGGCGCGCTACCGCTCGTATCACGGTGCGACCGCGGGAGCTGTTAGCCTGACTGGCGATCCGCGCAGATGGGCCGCCGAGCCCGGCATTCCGGGGGTCGTGCGCGTGCTGGATCCGTACCACGGCATCGAGCGTGGATGGGAATCAGCCGAGACCTCGCTCGCGATGATCGAGGAGACCATGCAGCTTGAGGGCCCACACACGATCGCGGCGTTCATTCTTGAGACGGTGGTGGGCACAAACGGCATTCTCGTTCCGCCGGACGGCTATTTGCGGGGTGTCCGCAAGCTGTGTGACAAGTACGGCATACTCATGATCGCCGATGAAGTTATGGCAGGCTTCGGCCGCACCGGCGAGTGGTTTGCGGTCGATCACTGGAAAGTTGTGCCCGACTTGATTTCGATGGCGAAGGGACTTACATCGAGTTACTTACCGCTGGGCGCGGTCGGTATGCGTCACCACATAGCGCAGCACTTCCAGGATAAGGTGTTCTATGGCGGCCTGACTTACAATTCCCATCCGATGGGATGCGCCGCCGCCCTCGCTACGATTCGGGTATACGAAGAAGACAACCTGATTGAGAATGCGCGCAAGATGGGTGCGATCATGAAAGAGCTGGGCGCGCAGTTGCTGGCTAAACATGCGTCGGTGGGAGCGGTGCGTTCGATCGGACTGTTCGGGATTGTCGAGTTGATCCGCAATCGCAGCACGCGGCAGCCCATGGCGCCTTTCAACGGGACATCGGAGGAAATGGCTGCGCTGGGGAAGTTCTTCCGCGAGAACGGGCTTTACACGCTCGTGCGCTGGAATACGTTTTATACAAACCCGCCGCTGTGCATCAATGAAGAGCAACTACGCGAGGCGTTTGCGATTATTGACAAGGGGTTGGAGATTACCGACAAGGCAGTGATTGGCCAGCACTGAGATTCTTTAGCCGCAGCGGCTAAAGCTGTTCTGTTTTTGGTGGAATTGCGGCGCGACTGAAGTCGTGCCCTCCCGAAAAGCAGTCGGTAATTCGTATCCCGCAACTACGCCGTCACGGAAAACGCCGGGCAGAAAGTTTCCTGTTGGATATCGTTCTCGCGTCGATCGGAAACCTTCTCATCGCTGCTGGTGACGAGGCTCGCGATCCGTTCCTGGGCAATGCGATCCATTTTCTTAAATCGGATACCGGTACCGCATCCATAGATGCTGTGCGTGACCTCGCCCTGCATCCAGACTCTCTCTCCGTCCAGCCACAGGGCGACATTGACCTCGGTCGCCGGTGTCATGGCATGAGGTACTTGAACGCGACAGCCGCCTTCACTGAGGTCGCACGCAGTCACCCACATCGGCGTGCTTATGTCGCGCAATCTGATCTCGACCGCAATCTCGCACACATGGCGCGCGTGCTCTCTGCGGACGCCCACCCGCGGGCGGATATAGTCATCGGCGCCCGAGGCCGGCAGCCAGTTGTCGGCCATGCCAGGGGCTGCACCGACACCCGCTAATCCAATGCGCCGCCCTTCGCCAGTCGATTGTTCCCAGATCACCCGATAGCGGCGGGTTGTTCCTTCACAACGCAGCGCGACCAGATCGCCTACTCTAACGGCGCAGCTTACGTCTTCGAGCAGAACTCCGCCGCGGCTGAGGTTCAGCACTTGCACGCGATCGAGGAAGGACCGGCCCTTGGCGTCCATACCACACACAGTGGCTGTAAGGGTCACTGGTATTCGGGGCTGACGACGGCATCCCATAGTTTTCAACTTTCCTTGTCTCGAAATTAGTGCACGCCTCGCGGCGTACAGGGGACGGGGTCTTTGCCTTTAAGCCGACTGCTCTGTGTTACCTAAGTAATCTCGGCAGTCGGTCGGGGTTACAACTCCACATTCTATGAGAGCATGTCCGCTGCCATTTCGGCGCTCCGGCAAGCAAAGGACTTGGCGTGGGAAAAGTTTATGGTGAAGTGAAACATGATGCAGGTGGAACAGCTGGAGTCTGACGTTTTACCCACGCGTTGCCGGGCGAGTCATTGAAGCAAGACGAAGGGGTCATTTTGCTCTGTGTTTGTCCGGCAGGCGTGACGTTCGAAATCCCGGCAACAGGAAGCCACTTCACAGGCTGGGACGGCCCATGCAGTGTGGCAGTCCGGCAGAAGTCGAGCCCAGGGACAGCGGGAACAGCGAAATCCCTGCACGAATCGGAGCGGACAAAAGATGGGAACCATCCCGCGATCTTGAATCTGAACCAGCGACAACAAGGGGCACCTGCGAGTGAAAAATCGAAAGAGAATTATAAACCGCTCGCCCTGCGCGGGTCGCTATTTGTACAGTTCGCTCGAGCAACCTGGGGAAGCTGAATGCGCGCGCAGAAATAAACTTTATCCACAGGTTTCCGCGACGTTCATTCGGGCATATACTGCGCCACGCGCGGGCTTTTTGCGCACAGGAGACTCCCCCAATGAACAAAGCACTCGAAGTGTTGCTCACCGTTCTGGCTTTGGCCGGAATGTATTGCGCCATCCCGAAGAACAACACGCCAAGCGGTTCCGCAGTTCGTGCGCAGCAGGAGGTCATGATTGCCGATGGTAGCGACCCCATGCCCTTGTGCCGGAGAGGGCACTGCAGATAACGAGGGATAACTTCGAAAACCGAAAATAGGGTGGCCCACATTTTCGTTGCACGGCTGCCGAAGGAGAGGTATGCTTCCGACCTTCGGGGGCAGTGAAAGCGATGAACTGGCTAACAGATGTGAGCTGGGTCGCGGGTCCGGCGTTGCAGATCGTTCTTTTGACCTTCCTGGTCCGGCGAAAATTGCACAACGTTTTTCCGAGATTCTTTTCCTACATTCTCTTTCAGATCCTCAAATCGGGGGTTCTGTTCCTGATGTACCGGTATTTCGAAGGCAGCTACTTCGATGCGTACTGGACGGGGAACGCCATCAGCGTGCTTTTGGCAGTCACGGTGATGGATGAAATCCTGCGCCATTTATTGAAAGAGTATGGCGGAAGTGAAGTTCTAGGTACGACCATCTTTCGTTGGTCGTGCGGATTACTGCTTCTGCTTGCCATCGTGGGAGCGCTTTCCAGCCAGGACGGAAGTGCAGACCGGGTGGTAGCGGCGGTGCTGTCTTTTGAACGCAGCGTCCGGCTGATGCAATGTGGTCTCTTCGTTCTCCTGATGCTTTTATGCCGCGCTCTCAGGAATTGCTGGCGGCAACAGATATTTGGAATTGCGCTCGGTTTCGGAGTGTTTGCCAGCATTGAGTTGATCCTGATCAGCGTCGTGATGTGGTACGGCGACATTCCGAACGTGCTTGTGAGCCTGGTGAAGAGTGTGGCCTACAACGCGGTTACTGTCCTCTGGATTAGCTACATCAAACAACCAAGCGAGCTCGTGCCGGCGATGAACCTGACTCCGGTGACCAGCTTCAATCTGGCATTGGTGACGCCCAACGCACGGGTTCGTAACGAAGAGTCTTTTATCGTGTGGGTGGAGCAAGCGGTGGACCGGGTATTGTCGCGCCACACTTGGCCTGCTCCAGAGGCAAAGGGATCGCAAATCGTCGGGCGTAAGCCCGGGCCGGAAGAGAGCAACTAAGGCTACGTTGCCCTTTGTACGAACTTTGAACGATGAATCAAACCACACAAACAACGCGCGTCGGAGACCCGTGGCCTCCCGCAGAAGGCCGGCGGGTGTCGTTCAGGTCTGGCGACGGCTGGAAAACGGGAGTTCTTAAAGAGGTTCGCTGGGGGCTGGTATGGCGGGATTTCGTCCTTGATGATGGTCGCGTGATCCCGGAAATCAGGGTTCTGGGCTGTCCGCAGCCGCAGGCCTGGCGTGAAATCGGCGATGTTACTCCGGTCGAGCGAGAGGCTTGGGAGGAGAGGTTGGCCTCGATGGCAGCGGCAGGGCAGGATCCTCGTGAAAGGGAACAGTCGTTCCGGGCCGAACTCAACCAGTATCTGGCATATACCTATCTAAGGTTCAAGCGCGCTGGCCAGGGGCCTGCCGATGCAGAGCGAACGTCCGACGACTTTCCGGAGCGAATCAAAGAGGTCAAACGCATCGTTACCGGACGCCTGGAAGAGCTATTGGAAGTCCGGAGCGGTGCAGAAGAATGCGAGTCTGCGGCCTACTCTCTCGGCCGGCTGAAAGATCTGGAGACGTCTCTCCAGACAATCGATCTGTAGGTCGGGGCGACGTTCCACGAACTGACTTCGGCGGGATATCTTTTCCGACTATTGAAACCGCAGACAGAGTTCCAGTCTCTCTCTCCCACATTCAACATGAGTCGCTCCGTGAGGGCAATCGGGCCGGCGGCGACCGCAATCCTGCGGCCGCCGATTGCCCGTTACAGGTTGGTTAAGGGATGACCTTCCATTGCAGTTTTAGTGTCGGCACACAAAGCATGTCGGCTTGCCTGCTTTGGAACAGCGGATCGCCGAACTGATTGTGCAACTGCACGGTCTTGTCGAATGACTGCGGCGTCATCTTGTAGCAGGTCAAGTGATCGTTCGGGTGCAGGATTGGAAACACCTTTCCGTTGTGGTTTTTTTGCACAGGATTGCAGAACAAAATTGGCCTCGCCAACTTGTGCGTGGACTGGAACCACTGATCGCTCAGTCCCACGGTGGCGACAACCGGGTTGCCATTCGTGACCGCATAGCAGTTGAAGTGGTCCAGGTTGAACGGCGGCCCGTGCGGGTCTTTCTGGGTTGGCACTGCCAGGAACTTAGCCCGTCCGGTGACGATCGTTTGATTGCCAAACTGGTTCTCGATCTGTACTTCTCGGGTCACCAGAGGCTGTCCGGCCGCCTTGTGAATTGCCAGGTGGGCATCCGGGTTCGTGATCGGCGTGATCACTCCGTTGTGATCCTTTAGAGTGGGGTTGCAAAAGCGCCAGATGGTTCCGACCTTTGCCTGGCTAGGGCCGAACTGATCCTGCAATTGGACGGCCTGGGGCGGGATGAGGCTGGTAGCGGTCGGTAAGTAGCACTTGAAGTGGTCGGTCTGGAACTGTGCGAAGGCGGCGGTACTAGCGAGCAACAGAACCGCAGACAGGGTGACTAGGCTTTTCATGGGAGACGCTCCTTTTTTGTGGTTTGAGGTGATGGTCTTGGCCGCAGTGCCGTGTCCGGCATGGGCCCGATGGTTTGACATTCCGGTGTTCATTGCATTTCTCCTGGGATTGGGGAATCTGTTCGCGCCTGCCGGCCTCGCTACGCCAAAGCCGCTTGCGATGGCGTGACTTTTCCATTGATCGCCTCCGGAGGACAATGCCCGTGGTATCCCCGCTGGGTGACTTTTCTGTCCCCGGCGGAACTCATTGTTTGCGCGGGATTTAGGGGAGCGACTCTTTGCACATGGAGAGGTGGTATGCTCGTGCACAATCTTCCAGGGGAGGGGGCCAATGCAGAAGCCGACCCCCAGTTCCCGGGTGATCCGCATTGGGGCGTTTGAGCTCGACCCGGCCACGGGCGAATTGACCCGCAACGGCCGCAAGACCCAGCTCACCGTTCAATTGCTGCAAGTTCTTCTCGCCTTGCTGGAAAACCCCGGTGAGCTGGTGACACGCGAGGAACTCGTGCGCCGACTGTGGCCGTCGGGCACGTTCGTCGACTTCGACCACAGCCTGAACAAAGCGGTCAACAAGTTGCGCGAGGCGCTGGGCGATTCCGCTGAGCAGCCAAAGTTCATCGAGACTTTTCCGCGCCGGGGGTATCGCCTGATTGCTCCCGTCGAACGGGAAAAAGAAGAGCCTGAGCCTTCGCCGCCGATTGCCTCGCGTGCACCGGAAAGCACGGTCGAGGGAACTGCGGCCTCGACATCGCGGCGAATAGGTTTTCGCTATTTTGCTTTCGCGCTTGCGGCGGGATGCCTGGGCTTAGGTCTAGTCGCGATCGTCCCAGGCTGGCGCAATGCCATTCTTGGCCGGGTGTCGGCCCACACTTTGACCGATCGAGACACCGTTCTAGTCGCCGATTTTGTGAACAAGACTGGAGACAGCGTTTTCGACGATGCCCTGAAAGAGGGTTTGCTGGCCGACCTGGGGCAGTCGCCTTTTCTCAGCATCCTTTCCGACGGCACGGTCCGTCAGCAGTTGCGCTATATGGGACGCCCCGCCGAGACTCCGTTGACTCCCGATATTGCTCGAGAAGTTTGCCGGCGGGCCAATAGCAAGGCGATGCTGTTGGGTTCCATCACAGGGCTGGGCACTCACTATGCCATCACGCTCAAAGCGGTGGCCTGCGAAGACGGCAACGCCTTCCACATCGAGCAGCAGGAAGCGGACCGCCGTGAACATGTGCTGGCCAAATTGCATCAAGCGGCGAGGGCCGTGCGAGGCAAGCTGGGAGAGTCCCTGGCGTCGATTCAGAAGCATGACACGCCCCTTTTCGAAGACACGACCTCTTCGCTGGAGGCTTTGGAAGCCTACGGCGTGGCCATGAAGACCTGGAGATCCAAAGGAGAAGCCGCAGCCCTGCCACTATTTAAGCGCGCAGTCGAATTGGACCCAAAGTTCGCGGTCGCCAACGCGGGTTTAGCTGTCATCTATTCAAACATGGGACAGGCTGCGTTGTCGGCCGAATATGCCACCAGGGCCTTTCACCTGCGTGACCGGGTCACTGACTGGGAGAAATTTTCCATCGATTCCACCTACTACCTGTATGCAACCGGTGAACAGGACAAGGCGGCCCGAGTCAATGAGGAGTGGAGGCAGGTGTATCCTCGCAGCCTCGCTCCTCACATCAACCTGGGCCTCGTCGACTCGAACCTGGGTCAACTCGAGAAAGCTCTCGCGGTAGATCTAGAAGGTGCACGCCTGGCGCCCAACACTTTCCGCGCTTATTCGAATCTGTTTTATGATTATGTGAGTCTCGATCGACTACAGGAGGCAAAGGCAGTTCTCGATCAAGCGCATCTGCGGAAGCTGGACGAGTCCATGCTGCCAAACTATTTCCAACTGGCTTTTCTACAAGATGATGGCAAAGAAATGGAGCGGTGTGTAGCGGCAGCGATCGGTACCGGCAGCGAGGATGCCCTTCTTTTTTTCAAATCAGATAGTGAAGCATTCCATGGCCGGCTGGAAAGCGCGCGAGATTTTACCCGAAGGGCAATCGAATCGTCTCTTCGCGCCGGTGCCGATGAAACGGCAGCCGATTGGCAGGTGAGTGAGGCCTTGCGGGAGGCGGAACTCGGCAATGCGGTTCGTGCCAGGGAAAAAGTTGCGGCTGCACTTGCCCTAGCCTCAACCACCGACGTCCAAATCGCCGCCGCCATGGCCTTGGCGCGAGCTGGCGAAGTTGGTCGCGCTCAGGCTCTGCACGATTCGCTTCAAAAGCAGTTCCCAACCAACACCTTGCTCAAGAGCTATTGGCTTCCCAGCATACGCGCGGCGATTGCGATTCGAGGTCGCGATCCGTCCGGAGCGGTGGAACAACTCCGAGGGACCATCCCCTATGAGTTAGGAGGAGGGCATCCACCCTTTTCCTCTGGCGCGACCATGTATCCCGCCTACTTGCGCGGTCAGGCATACCTGGCGATGCACAAATGGAACGAGGCGACCGCTGAATTCCAAAAGATCACGGTTCACCGAGGGCTGGTTTGGAATTTTCCGCTTGGTGCTTTGGCGCACCTGCAACTTGGCCGCGCCCATGCGGGCACTGGCGACAGCGCTAACGCACGCAAGGCTTTCGAGGAATTCCTCTCACTCTGGCACGACGCTGACACGAACGTACCGATACTGCGCCAGGCCAAAGCTGAGCTCGCAAAGCTGAAGTAAGAAAGTCGCAGAGCCTTCAGCTAAAAGCCTGAGGGGCTGCAGAAAACACTCATACGACCGCTGTCGGCGGCTGAGCCGGCCTATATCTCTCGGGCTTTGCGGCACGACTGGAAGTCGTGCCCTTCCCAACACCTGTCCGCGCGTGCACTACCTTCCTGTGCCGATAATTCCGACCGAGAACATGTGGCAGCCTACCGTTGTGATCGCCTTCGGGGGTCCGCCCGCGCACACCGTGGTGGCGGGCACGAAGTTATCGCCGGCATTCGAACTGAAAAACGAATTGTCGTAAATGTTCGGCAGCCCAAAGTGATGCGGAGCAAACGGCTGCGGCGTGTCAGACAAATAGGCAAGATTGAAACTCAGCGGCACCGCCCCCGCTGCTGCGCCAGAATCATCCGTCGTCATGGACATGTAGCAATTGGGAGGACACCCGCCCTTTCCCGTAGGAGGAGGGAAGCCTTCCATCCCGTCATTGAGCGGTGGCGCTGGATTCCATAGTTCGCAGTATTCGCCCGTCGGGATCGGTAACAGATAGGTGTACTCCGTGTACGTGACGCCAGCGAAAGTAAACGTGCGCCCCGTTGGATTCGCGGTGGCCATTCCGCTGCCCGAGCATTGCACCTCCCCGCCGTTGTGCAGCGAGACTCCGTTGCGGATTTCCCATTTGGCGATCGCCGGAGAAGGGGGAGCGATTACGAACAGCTCGTTCACAAAAAGTCCCTGCACCACAATTTTCTTCTTGACGCTGAATGGAACCCAAGCCTGCCCGATTCTGTCACCGTTGCCAGTGTGAAATGTTTCGTTGAACAGTCCGTTGGGCTGTTTGGTGTTGAATGGTTTCGCCTTGAAGTCACCCGAATAAAAGACGCAAGGATTGCAATACGGCGGAGGCACAGGAGGCAGCACATCCGGGTTCGCCGTGTCGTCGGTCAAGTGGGCTTGCAGTGTAGTTTGCTCGTTGATTCCACTCGTGGCACCGATGTTCTGCGCCGACGCGACCAGCGAAAACAGGAAAGCCAGAATGGCGAGGAGAAATAGATTCTTCCGCATGGGAACACCTCTTTTGATTTGTTTTGGCCAGAGCTTTAGCTAGTCTTGACGGGAAGAACTACGGGTTGGCTCGAAATTGTGGTAGCTTTCGCCACGAAAGTCAAGAACCAATATTCGACATCCTGCCCGTTCGCGGGCATTGGGGGTTCAATTTTCCACTCCAAAAACAGCCTACTTGGCGAGCCGGTTGTACTTCTTCAGCACCTCGCGGAGCCTGTCGTGCGGCAGAGCGATAACAGTGTGATCGTTGATGCCGGTCATGGTTTCGGCGGCGACCATGGCATTGACTACGGCTTCCTCGGTCGCCTGAACGGTGGCGAGGAAGATCGGATTGATCTGGTCGTTAGGCAGCATTTTCAAGTCGCGGATCCCCTTTGGGTTAGCTGCGCCCGCGTTCGCGGTTGAGAAGGCGATGAAGATGTCGCCGGAGCCGTCGCCGGAATAGCTGCCATTGCGTCCAAGTCCCAGCGACGCTTTGCGGGCTATGCGCTTGAGTTGCGTCGGAATCAGCGGCGCGTCGGTAGCGACGACGATGATGATCGATCCGGTGTCGTCGTTCCGCACTGTATGCTCAGGAATCTCGCGGCCGACCGGAACTCCTGCGATCCGCAGCTGGTCGCGTTCGCCGTAGTTACATTGGACGAGCACGCCGACGGTGTATCCGCCCTGCTTGGCGTCGAGCACGCGCGACGCGGTGCCGATTCCGCCTTTGAATTCGTTGCAGATCATTCCCGTGCCTCCGCCCACATTGCCTTCTTCGACCAGGCCGCTGTGCGCGGAATCGAGCGCGTGGAAGACGTGTTCGGGCTTCACGTGGAATCCATTGATGTCGTTGAGATAGCCGTCCCAGGTTTCGGCGACGACCGGCAGGGACCACCAGTAGCCCTCCATGTCGGACTCGCCGTGCTTGACCTTCCAACCGATGACCGCGTCGCGGACCACGCCCACGCTGTGCGTGTTGGTGATCATGACAGGGCCGTCGAGGAATCCAGAATCTTCCAGCCAAGTGGTGCCCGTCATCTCGCCGTTGCCGTTGAGGGTGAACCAGCCACCGAAGACGGCGTCCTTGGACTCTCGGCCGCGCGGAAGAATCGCGGTGACGCCCGTGCGTACCGGGCCTTCGCCCACCTTGAGCTTGCCGCTGCCCGAAACGAGGGTGGTGTGCCCGACCTCGACGCCTTTAACATCGGTAATCGCGTTGAAGGTGCCAGGCGTGCCGTCGAACGGGACGCCCAGATCGCGTGCCCGAGGCTTAGCCTGGCTGAAGGCTGTGGTCGAACTTAAGAGCAAAAAAAGGGCGTAGAGCGAATGGGAGCGGAGAATTGTGTTCGTCATTGGATATCGGGATGGCGCACGCGGCAGTATAAAGCATCGAAGACGGAGTGCTGGTTTACAATTGAGAGCCAGAAAGTCATCGCAGCAAGTTTCGGAGAAGACGTTTCGGAGAAGACATGGAGAACTGGAAACGGGCAGTGATCGCGGGGTCGGCGACTGCGGCGACCATTCTGATAGTGAAGAGGAAGCGTCCGGCGGGTGTGCTGGTGGCGGGAGTGGGGCTGGCTGTGCTGGCATCGGAATATCCTGAGAAATTCGCACAGATTCGCGAAGAGATTCCCTCTTACGTGCGGCAGGGCACGCGCTTCATCGATCTGGCCATGAAGATCGGGAGCAAGATCGGCGAACTTGTAGAACGACGCGCCAGCGGACTTATGCACGAGTTGGGAGAGTAATTGCGCGTAGCGCCGCGCCCTAGCGACTGTCCCGAGGGTGTCTCGCTCTCGGCGCGAAACGCAGGACGCGCTACTCAATACCCAGTTGTTTGCGCGCGTCCGGGCTAAGGCGTTCGGGCGTCCACGGCGGACTCCACACAATATTGACGTTTGCATTGCGGACGCCGGGGAGTTGCTCGATCCGGGATTTGACCTGCGCGCTGATATTGACGTGCTCGGGGCAACCTTGGGCTGTGAGAGTCATCTCTACGATGACGTCTTGTCGATCTTCAGGCACGGAGTCGAAACGCACTTCGTAGATGAGGCCCAGATCCACAATGTTGACGGGGATCTCCGGGTCGTAGCACTGCTTGAGTGCGCTGAGGACGTCTTCCTGGGTTAAAGGCATAATTACAAGTTTAGATCATGGCAATGGATTCGGAGTCGCGAAAAAAGCTACAGATGTTTTTGTGGGCCGCCATCGTGATCACCGGCGGCCGAGCGGCGTATATCGTTTATGACCGCTACCAGGAACGGAAACAGGACGAGCAGCCGAAGAAGGTAGTGGCGCTGAAGGCGGACTACTACGTTACGCCGAAGAAACTGCATCCCTACGATTTGAAGTCGGCGCGCGAACTGACCAGGCAACCGGTGTGGGTGAAGTTGGGTTATAGCTCGACTTACTATCCTTACAACTCGGCAAGGCGCAAGACCGACTTCGATCATGAAGCAGGGACGCTCGGGCCGCTCCAGAAACTGCAAATTACAGACGTAGCCGCGGAACTCCCGCCCCATTCGAAAGACGCCATGCAGGTGTTCGCCCGCTTTGAGTTTGAGGGGAAGACCTACTCGGTGCCGATCGGAGCGGGTATGTCCGGCGATTACAAGATCTACTCCGACGAAATGTTTTTCATCGAGGATCCACACGAACTCTACAAGCACTGGCCAACCGATGTTTGGAACGCGATTGAGAACCACGAAATTCGTCCGGGGATGAACGAACTGCAAGCCAGCTTTGCGCGCGGAGTAGGGATTCCGCAAGGCTCGGGAGACTATGGCTCGAGAACTTTGCAATACGCGAATGGCGGCAAGCCCGTGACAGTGACGTTTCGGAGCGACAAGGCCGTCGAGATCGTGCCGGGGTCGTGAGCGTAAAATGCCCGCATGAGACGAACGCTTGCTGTTTTTCCTTTATGTCTTCTATTTTCTCTCCTCAGTTTTGCCGCGCCGCGAACCTTGCGCGTTGACTACTACCACGCCGGAAACGCGAAAGAAGAATGGTTCAGCCTGGACCGCACCGTGCTCGAACCGCTGGAGTGGCCGGGGAATCCGGCGAAAGCGATCGATGAAAGCGGACTCGGCAACTACTTGTTCGAGGTTCGCGAAAAACAGAACGGCAAGCTGGTGTATTCGCGCGGATTCAATTCCGTCTTTGCCGAGTGGCGCGATACCGACGAAGCGCTACACGCGAACCGTACGTTTTCCGAGTCGCTCCGTTTTCCCACTCCCGAAGGTCCGGTGGAAGTGTCGCTGAAAGCACGCAGAGGCGCGAGTTTCCAGGAAGTCTGGAAGACGGTGGTCGATCCGAAAGATAAGTTCGTGGACCTCGCGCGTCCGTCCTCCCCCGGGCCGCTGGTTGAGTTGCAGAAAACGGGCGATCCCGCCATCAAGGTCGATCTCCTGGTGATGGGCGATGGATACACGGCTTCAGAGCGTGGGAAGTTTGAGAAAGATGCGCGGCGATTTCTGGAGAAACTCTTCTCGACTTCTCCTTTTCACGAGCATCAGAGAGACTTCAACGTGTGGGGACTGTGTCCGCCAGCAGCGGAGTCGGGGATCGCTCGTCCCTCGAGCGGAATCTATCGTCGCTCGCCGCTTGGCGCCAGTTATGACACCTTCGATAGCGAGCGCTACGTGTTGACCGCTGAGAACCGGACGCTGCGCGATGTGGCTTCATTCGCGCCCTATGAGTTCATCGAGATCCTCGTCAATGGCAAGACCTACGGCGGCGGCGGAATTTTCAACCAGTATGCGACCGTCGCCATCGACAACGCGTGGGCGGGATACGTTGGCGTGCATGAATTCGGACATCATTTTGCCGCCCTGGCCGACGAATATTACACCTCGGACGTGGCCTACTTGCCGCAGGGCACGAAGACGGAGCCGTGGGAACCGAATGCGACTGCCTTGCTCGATCCCGCGAACCTGAAGTGGAAAGACCTGATCGCACCCGGAACGCCACTTCCCACGCCCTGGGCGAAAGACGATTTCGAGCGCTTCGAGACGGAGATTCAGAAACAGCGCCGAGAACTGCGGGCGTCGGGAAAGCCGGAGTCCGAGATGGAAGAACTCTTCCGCCGCGAGCGCGAGAAGGAAGAGACGCTGTTTCGAGCCGAGAAGTATGCCGGCCAGGTGGGCGCATTCGAAGGGGCGAATTATGCGGCGAAGGGATATTACCGTCCTGAGGTGGACTGCATCATGTTTACGCGGTACGACAGGTTCTGTGCGGTGTGCCGTCGGGCGATTGAGCGGGTGATTGGGATGTACGCGGTGTAACCCATTGAACCACTCCAGATTTTGTCATCCCGAGCGAAGCGAGGGATCTGCATTCGTTGCGAGCGAACTGTATATCCCTCGCTTCGCGAGGGATGACAATTCATAAATGTGCTTCAAAGTATTAAGCGCTCTCGAACAAACTGGATGACTTCTGGAGTGACATATTGCGGCGGCCGGATCGCGAAGATCGGGCGGTTCGCCACTGGCTTTAGTGAGACGCGTTCCCATACGAGACTCTTGGAATTGTCGGCGGAGTGGAGCAGGACTGCGTCAGCGCGGTCGAGGAAGATCTGCGCTGAGGTTTTATAGTCGGCGGTCTGCGGATCGAGCACGGTTAGATAGAGATCCGGTTTCAGAAATTGCAGAACGCTATTCGATTCGATGATGGCGTTTTGTGCCCCGCCGAGGACCTGGCGGACACGCGGCATAGCTTCAGCGAGGCGGCCCTGTTCTGTACGAACCCACCACGCGTGTTCGGCGCCTGCGACTAGAAACCGCGAGGTATCGGATTCGCCGTCACGGTTTCTCTCTTCCGAGACCGCCCACGCGTGGTCGGCGGTGGCGCAGTCGCAGGCTTCGCCGTTGGCGGAGCAGATACCGTGTCCATATTGCGTGATTTTCAGGGCGGTCCAACCGAAGTCGGGCAAGGCTGAGATCAGGCCGGCGACGACGCTAGTCTTGCCGACGCTGCGGGAATGGCCGCCGATGACGACGATAGGCATTTCTCAATCGGACACGGAGACGCGGCACGCCGCGTCTCTACATACATTCTTTCGAACTAAGCATTCTTTGTCGAGCGGGACAAGAACGCCAGCTGTTTAAGGTATTCCTGAATGGGTCGCGCAGGTGTTCCCCAGAAAACGACTCCGGTACCGCGCACGATTTTTTTCGACAAGACTCCGCTCTGGGCGCCCAGAATTGCGCCCGCTTCGATGTGCGCGTGATCGCCGATGCCGACTTGCCCGCCGATGATCACGTTATCCTCCACGACGACGCTGCCGGAAAGGCCAGTTTGGGCGGCGATGACGACGTCCTGGCCGACTTGTACGTTATGGCCAACGTGGACCAAATTGTCGATTTTCGTGCCGCGGCGGATACGGGTCTCGTCGAGCGCACCGCGATCGACGGTTGAGTTGGCGCCGATTTCTACGTCATCTTCGATGATGAGGCGTCCGACCTGAGGGAATTGTTCGTAGTGTCCGGTCACCGCGTCGCGGACGTAGCCAAAGCCTTCGCTGCCCAGCACAGCGCCCGCCTGTACGACGACGCGGTCGCCGAGAATCGTTCCCGCATAGATCGTGACATTGGCATCGAGGCGACAATGTGCGCCGACTTCCACAGCGTCGCCGAGTGCGCAGCCAGCCCCGATAGTGGTTCCATCGCCGACACCAACATCTTCGCCGAGAACGGCACGCGGGCCGATTGCCACATCCTTGCCGACACGAGCCGACGCCGGAACGATAGCAGACGAGTGGATGACGCGGGTTTGGCCGCCCGTATGGTGAAGGAGTTTCGCGGCGCGAGCGAAGGTAAGACGAGGGTGAGAGGAGATCAGGAGTGGCTTGGTGGCGGCAATATGTGCGGCGAATTCTCCCGCGATGACGGCTGCGGCGGGGGAAGCGAGGGCATCCTCGAGATTCTTCAGATCGTCGATGAAGACCAGCGATTCAGTAGTAGCGGAAGTGATGCTGGCCACTTGTGCGACGGCGATTGACGGATCGCCCAGAACCCGACATCCCAACTGTTCGCCGAGCACACCGACTTTTTGAGTCATGATTGTTATTGTCGCGTTAGCGGGGCGCGGTCCGCAAATGGAAGGGGGCGAGTCACCGCGGCGTTGGTGGACCCTGGACTATAAATTTTGTATTCTTACGCAATGCCGGACCGAACGATCAAAGCGTATCCAGCGAATGCACCCGGAGACTTCTATGTGCAGAATGACGAGTGCATAATATGTCGAGCCCCGGAATGGGTCGCGCCTGATCTGATCGGTTTTTACGAAGACCCATCGGGAACCAATGCGCGAAGCCGTTGTTACTTTAAGAAGCAACCCCAAACGGTTGGTGAAATCGACCGCGCTGTGAAAGCGTTCGAAGCGAATTGCTGCGGTAGCTACCGGTATGCGGGATCGGACCGCTATATCAAGAAGAAACTGAAGAAGGCAAACTGCAAAGATTCCATCGACGAGTAAGAGTTGCTTGGTCTTGACGGCTGTCGAATCGCTCATGCTCTGAAACTATCAATACAGCCCCGGCTCCCCCTCCGGCCGCGTCTTCCACCGCCGGTGCACCCACAGCCATTGGTCGGGATAGCGGCGGACGTGATCTTCAATGACCTTGGTGAATTTCGCTGTATTCGCGACCACATCGGCCTGGTCGTCGCCGGTACGGACGAGTTCAACGGCGGGGTCGAATCGCAGGACGTACTTGCGAAGCTTCGAGTCCCACACGGTGAATCCCGGGACTACTGCGGCGTTCGTGCGCAAAGCTATCCGGGCCAGGCCGCTGGCTGTACAGGCCGGAATGCCGAAAAAGTCTACAAAGACGCCTTGCGGAGGAGTCATGTTGGTGTCCATGAGGATGCCCACCGTTTCGCCGTTGCGCATGGCCGCGAGCAGGCCGCGAACGAAGTCGTCTTTGTCGACCGTGCGGTTGCCGTGCATGGTGCGATAACTCTGGATCAGGCGGTCGACTCGTGGATTGTCGAGTGACCGCATCACGATGGATAGCGGGTGCCCTTGCAGGGAATGGGCGAAGGCCGAGAGTTCCCAGGCACCCAAATGGGCCGTCAAAAAGAGAACACCTTTACCCCGCGCGAGCGCTCGCTCGAAGTTTTCGAAGCCTTCGTAAACGACGACCTGGTTTACATTCTCGCGCGTGTAGTGGGGGAAGAGGCAGACTTCGGCGAGCTGGCGTCCCAGGGACACGTATTCGCCGCGCAGAATGCGGCGTCGCTCGCCGCGCGGCATTTCTGGAAAAGCCAGGGCCAGGTTGCGCATTCCCACGCGGCGCAAGCGTCCGTGGAGCAGGTAGACGAGCAGGGCCAGAGTAATGCCTTTGGCGCGGGCCAGGGGACGGGGAAGCAGCCCAATCGTTTTCAGACAGAACCAGACGATCCAGTATTCGAGGCGTTCGCGCACTGTGCGGGAGTTTAGGGGTTCGCGGGTTGTACTGCAAGGTGGTGTGGCCTCGGGTCTTCAACCCGGCTGGGCGGGTCAGAGACCCGCCCCCACACAAACCGTTTCTATTTTGCCTCGGCGGCTTTGGCCCACTTCGCGAGGGTATTCAGGAAGGGATACGCGGTTTGCGGCGCGTCGATGCTTCCTTCTAGCGAGGTTTTGAACGGAACCATGCGGCCGTAGAAATCGCGAGTGCTGTCTTTGTCTTGCTTGATAACTGCACCCGAGAGTTCCAGGCCGGCGAAAGCGCCGCGAGCGCGAGAGTAGGTCAGAACCTGCGCTCTCATCTTCCAATCGGTATTAGCGGAGGCATGGCGTCCGACCGGTCCGGCAGCAGCGCTCGCGTCCGCGCCGAGCTTAAAGTTGCTGGAGAGCAGGTTCTTCATTCCATCTTTGTTCATGATCAGCATGACCAGATCGACTGCTTCGCCACCGATCTGCAAGCCGAAGCTGCCGCCTCCGATCGTGAAGAAAGCGGGAGCACTCCAGCCTTTGGGCGTTCGGCAGCTCGCGACGCCTTTGCCGTATCGCCCGCCAAAGATAAATCCACCTTTCAGCAGCGTCGGAATGACGGCGACACATTCTGCCGAACCGAGCACTTCTTCCGGGATGCCCTGATCGGGTGCGCCTTGAATCTCGTCGAGGACGGTCGCGGCCGATTCGACGCGCTTGGTGGCTTTGGTGGTGTCCTCATCGGCAGCGCAGAGAACGGTGGTCAACAGACAAAGAGAGAGTGCCAGAACCAGAAGCTTTCGCATTATGCCTCACTTGGGAATCAAGGAATTTACTCATTCTATAGGATGCGTGGTTCCGAAGAGGAGGCTGCAAGGATGATGGCCCACTTCGACCACTGTGAGATCATTCCGCAGAAACGGTAGTATTGAGGTCGCTGCCAGTTTCCTTCGCGCTTCAGGAGACATTCATGGTTCGTGTTCCGCTATTTTTCCTTTTACTTGCGTTGGCCACGAGCGCTCACACGCAACAGGCCAGTTCGGCTGTCGATCGACAACGACACGTTGATGACATTATCCGATCGCTCCCTCCAGACAGCGTTCTTCGCGGCGCTATGGAGCGCGGTGGACATGGAGACGGTGTTCACCGTGCATGGATGGACGAAATGAAGCAGCAAGGCATAAGGCGAGTTCTCATCGAGGTAAGTTTTGTCTGGGAGCACGGGCCAAAGAAGATGGACGTCAAGAGAGTGAAGTATTTCGCAGGCTATGCCAACGAGAACGATGAACTCACCGACATCAAACGGCTAGAAGCGATTCGTGCAATCGGTCTTGAGCAAAGGCTCAAGGAGGAAGCGATACGACGAGCCGTGGGCGGTTATTGGGTTGATCTCCCGAGGCCTCGACCAAAGCCGTTCCTCGCAGGTACCTGGGTAGAATTGTTGGATGATGAATGGCTGGTCGTGACACCGCCTAGGTTCTGGGTCTATACGCCAAAGGAAGGGTGAGCAGGGATCAAACGATTAGAACAAAAAAATCGGGGCTGAAAACGGCGACCCTAATCTCCGCTTCCAACCCCGTCTCCCAGGTTCTGTGGTAGGTGAAGCGAGTATGGGGCAGGTCGAAAATTGCGGCAAGATTACCAGGGTCACTGTCCTGTCGTAACTAGGGATGATGGCGGGGGCCGGTTCAGGGCCGAGCAACGGCCGGCGGGGCCGCCGACCGGACAGCCGGCGAGAGCGCCGGCGCTACAGTTATTTCGCTGTGACCAGCGAATGGGTGATTGCGTGAACCGAAAGGGCGATGCGATTCTGCACTCCGACTTTGCGCATCAGTTTGGCCACGTGGGCCTTAACGGTGCGTTCTTCAATCCCCAGTGCCGCTCCGATTTCTTTGTTGGAACGTCCGGCGACCAGCATTTCCAACACTTCTTTTTCGCGGTCCGTAAAGGTGACGCGGCCGGCCGGGAAAATACGGCCCGGGGACGCTGTCACGCGTTCGATGAAAGTCGACAGGACACGGCGCGGAGCCCACACCGATCCCTGGTTGACAATGCGTAAAGCCTGCACGAATTCAGTGGGGGAAGCGGCTTCGTCCACATAGCCTTTGGCGCCCGCGGCGATCGCCTTGAGGATGCTTTCCTCGTCCATGCCGGAACCGGTGACGATGATGCGTACATCCGGGCGGACGGCTTTCAGGCTGGCCATGATATCGAACAAGTTCTGTCCCGAGCGGTTGCCGAGCAGAACCAGGTCGATACTAGGCAGTTGACCCAGATCGGCTAATGAGGCGGAGACCAGTTCCAGATCCGGCTCCGAATCGAAGAGCGCGCGGAATCCCACAAACCGGAGTGGATCGCTTTCCACCACGGCAATACGGATGAGCGGCTTTCTCGCGACTGCTGCTTTCATAGGTTTCCCTGTTAGGATTGCATCCAAATAGAAGAGTGCCTGATTTGTCATCGAATTGGAATGATTGGTAAGGGCATGGAAATTACGGGGGTAACGTCCGGGAGCAGGTTCGCGAGGAGGAATGGGCTGTGGACAAAAGGCAAATAAAGCGGCTTTGGACTGGGGCGTTATTGGTGGGAGTGATGGCAACTCTATCGGTCTGGGCGCAGGCTCCGGAGCCAGGTGCGCTACCTCAGACTACCGCGCCCGCTCCAGTACAGGCTCCAGCGGCCTATCAGCCCAAGTTTGCCGGCGATCCGGCGCGTTCGGAATCCGAGGCGCAGGCCCTGGGCTACATGCGGGTGGTGCTGCGGGCGCAAAGGGAATATAAGAAACGGCACAACAAATTCGCGGAGTCATTGCCCGCCCTGGCTGGGACCGGTTCGCTCACCAAGCGCATGGCGCGCACTCCCGAACGCGGGGACTATACCGCCAGCTTCCGTTCGCAAAAAGACGGCTTCATCCTGACCATGACTCCCAAGCAGATGGACAGCGAACACCGGTCGTTTTACGCGGAAGAAGATGGCGTGATTCACGGCGACGATCAGAAGGCTGCGGACGAGAGCTCACCGAAGATTAAGTGACGGTGCGAGGGTGAACGTGGTTTTCGGGGAGGGCACGACTTCAGTCGTGCCACAAACACCGCACAATGAATGGGGCTTCAGCCCCGAGGGTTCGCTTTGGACGGGCGGCTGAGTCTTCCTCGCCTGCAGTCGTAAAAACAGGCTCACTCAAAAGGCCCGCTACGAAGGAATCGACGCGAGAAAAAGCTCACCTCGGGCGCTGAAGCGCGAGTCAATATGAACGAGTTAACGGCACGGCTGAAGCCGTGCCCTTCCACAAACCCTGTTCGAACGGAACTCTTGCCTCAGCCTCTGAAGTTCGTGCCATCGAGTACAACTTACCCTAAATCGCCGGCGGCCCACCGTCGTCGGTTCCAGACTGACTGGGCTCAGCCTGCATCGGATGAGTCGGGCCGGGACTGCGGCGTGGTGTGGCCGTGCCGCCTTCACCAGTAATTCTGCGAAGTTCCTTAATGATCTCCTGACGATCGCGGGCGGCGTAGTCGTGCGCGAAGCGGGTCAGGGCCTCGGTCAGGATTTCATGATGGTGAACATTCTCCAGCCCCGGTTCACGGGTGATATTCAACCACAGGCGATGGAGCAGGAGAACGTCTTCGTTCATCATGGTGGGCGTGTGCGGACCGATGCGGAAGGAATCGACTTTGCCGTCGGGATGAACGATTTGCAGTACAAACTGTCGCTTGGGTTCGGGCAGACCCTCCCAGGCATGTCCCATAGCCAAAGCTTGCTCCGCCGGTGTCATTTTGCTGGATAGTCCCAGAACTACCGCCGAGGAATCGAGATTGTTAGCAGTTTGTACAATCGCGGACCACACATCGGCGGCCGGCACAACTAGCAGAGAGACATGTTTTCCGACACTTTCGGCCACCGACACTGCGCGGGTGAACAGAGTCTGCTCGTAGTCGCTGAAGATCTGCTCCATAGAGAGATCGTAGGCGGCGGCTCCGAATCGGCTGACGCGGGCGGACATCACGACGACATCCTGCTCACGCGTGTCAATTCGTTCGAGCGACCAGCGCAGGTGAGCCAGCGTGTTGTAGTCGCGCACCGGCACCAATACGTTACCGCGGCGAATGTTGAGGGAGGCACGTTCCACCGTATCGCGCTGGAGGAGCTGGAACTGGTCTTTCATCGTCTTCTGTGCCAGCGCGGATTTTCTATTGTTCACGCGTTCGGAAACGGTGAAGACTACGAAGAAGACGACCGCAAAAGATACTCCAGCAACCGTGGCGACAGATTTCGTGAACAGGTTCACGATGGCGGTTGCGAGCAGCACCAGGAATACGGAAGCCAAGCCAACCGGGATCTCGTGTCCGCGAATCGTGATATTGGGCGGAACCTTCCATCCGCGCTCACCGTGGTACTTGAAACGCAAAACCAGCATGGCCAGGCTGTTGAACGTGAAACTCCAGATCACGCCGAAAGCGTAAGCTTCGCCGAGGACGTAGACATTTCCGCGGCTGGCTAGAATGGTCAGAATCTGAAGTCCGACCACCATGTTGATGATGCGGGAACTGGTGCCGTATTTGCGATGTGGGAAGCGGAACCAGTCAGCCAGCACTCCGTCCTCGGAAACGCGGTTCAGCACGCCATTAGAACCGATGATGGCCGTGTTGACTGCGCCCGAGAGAATCAAAAAGCCCACCACCACGACAAACGCGCGGAACAGCAGGCGCGCGATCTCCGGACCGTAGAGGTTCATCGCCAGGCCAGCGATTAAGTTGTCTTTATAGACGGGTACCCGGACCGCGTCCGGAATCAGCATCACCGAGAGCAGCGCCGTCAGGCCGGTGAACACGAAACTGTAGATCGCGATCACGATCGCTGCCTTCTTGAGATTCTTCAGCTTGGGGTGGGCCAGTTCGCGGTTCACCTGGGCGAGCGATTCCTCGCCGCTCATCGCCAGTACCGAGTGGCCGAAAGCCATCAAAATCCCCAGCACGCCGAACATCCGCGCCAGGCTTTGTTCTGGAAAACTGTTCTTGAGAAAGCCGAGGGATTCCTTGCTGAAATGGAGGTTCGCGGGGGTAGGCCACGGAACAGGCTGATATCCGGACTTGATCAGCGTGAACGCCGACCAGCCCAGCAGAATGACCACCATCACGGTGGTGATCTGCATGACTTGAAGCGCTCTTTCGCTGGATTCGTGGATGCCCTTGATGTTCTCGTGCCAGAAATAGATGGTGACGACCAGAGCCAACACCACCGAAGTCCAATTGACATTGATGTGTGGCGTGCCGCCGAAGATGTTGTGAACCGCGCGCGGAATCCAGCCGTGGACGTCGGCGGTGACAAATGTGTCGTTCACGAGTCCGGCGATGTACTGTCCGGCCGACACGCCTGAGATCGGCCCGGTCAGAATGTAGTCGAACATCAGGGCAGAGACGCTGATCTTGGCCAGTGTGCCGCCCAGCGCTTCCTTTACGACGCGATAAACGCCGCCCCGGACAAACATCGAGCAGCTTTCCACGTAAACCGCTCGCACCGTAAACGAAAACAGCATGACGCCGACGATGAACCAGGCCGCGGACTTGCCGATGGCCTGCTCGGCGATCCCGCAGGCATAGAAAGCCGACGACCCCAGATCGTTCAGCACGATGGCGGCAGCACGCCAGTAGGAAATGAACGTCAGCATCACCGAAGTGGCGACGACAATCCGAACACGATTCGTCGAATTCGGGGATCCGGGCTGGGTGGGAGCAGACATGCGAAATCGGGCGGCGGCGCCCTAGGAGGGTTTCCCCTCCACATCCATGCCCAAGAGCATTCTTACGTCCTCAATGACGCTCAGCACCAGGACCACAGAGGAGCCCATGGAACCGATAGGGAACATTCTTTGCAAACTGCGCGCCAAGAGCACCGCTCGTGTGGGCATAAGTTCAATATGTTAACTGATACTCGCGCCTGAGAACAGGCTCGCGGAGGAGAACGCCCGTCATTTTTTGATTTTGCCGCATATCCAATGCCGCAAGAGTGTGCCACAATGGGCCACGGGACTAGGGGCGGCGCGCAAAATGTTGAATTCTTTATTCATCAGTCTCTTTCACCTCCTGGCGTGGATGTTTTTGATCGGAATGGTCGGTTGCCTCTTCGTCATTCCCATCACCGCGTACCGGCTCTTCAAGGTTCTATTCGAAAAGGATAGCCCGGAAGAACTACTCGAGCACTAAGCGAAATCCCAATTTGCTATTCTTGCGGCGTGCGAAAGATCCATTTCAGCGCGTGGCGTCTGGTCCTACTGTCGGCTGCTCTCCAGATTCTGATATTTCCTTTGCCCGGGTCGTATTTGTATTGGCTGTCCTGGGTCGCCGTAGCACCTTTGCTGATCGCCCTGCGACGCGCGCAGGCTCCAGAAACCCTGCAAGTGGATGCGACCATGCGGTTGGAGCCGGCCAAACCGTGGCAGGCATTCCTGATGGCTTACGCCTGCGGAATTCTCTGGTATCTGGGAACCTGCTATTGGGTTTTCGATACGATGCGTCACTACGGAGGGTTGCCGATTCCGGTTGCTCTCCTGGTGCTGCTCGCGGCCTGCATGTATATGGGGCTCTATCATGGTCTGTTCGGACTGTGTCTGGCATGGGCCGCCGGAAGCAGAACCATGCAGCGGCGCGCGTTAGTTCTCGCGCCGTTCCTGTGGGTGGCGGTGGAACTGGCGCGGACACGTATCTCGGCGTTTCCCTGGGAACTTCTCGGCTACACACAAACGGACAATCCAGCCCTCACCCGTCTTACGACGCTCACCGGAGTGTACGGGCTGTCGTTTGAAATCATGCTGGTCAATAGCGTGTTCGCGGCCGCGTTTCTGGTCGACAAAGAACGCCGGAAATGGCTTCTGGCAGCCGCTTTTGGGGCAGCCCTCATCCTTCAGGCGGGACAATTGCTCGCGCCGCCGCCAGTTCCTGCCGACCGCACCGCCCTGCTCGTGCAGCAAAACATACCGGCGGAGCAGGGTTGGACGATCGACTACTTTCAAGGCACCCTGCGCGACTTGACTTGGATCAGCCTGCATCCGCCTGGTGTAAAAGAGGGACAGACCTTCGACCTCATCGTCTGGCCGGAATCGCCCTCTCCCTTTTTCTTAAATGACTCCAGCTTCCGCGAAGTCGTGGCCGAACTGGCGCGGCAGAGCAAGACCTGGCTCCTGGTGGGTAGCATCGGTGTGCAGAATGCTACGGCCTCGCCGGAACACAAGAGTGAGGTTTTTAATTCCGCGGGACTAATCAGCCCTTCGGGCGAACTGACTGCGCGCTATGACAAGACGCATCTCGTGCCCTTCGGCGAATATGTGCCGTTCAAACGCTTTCTTCCGTTCATGGACATGTTGACGGACCAGATCGGAAATTTTGCGTGGGGGCACTCCCGGAAGCCGCTCGATGCCGGCAGCCAGCCGCTCGGGGTATTTATCTGCTACGAATCGATTTTTCCTGATGAAGTCCGCGAGTATGTGCAATCCGGCGCCGATGTGCTGATCAATCTGACCAACGACGGCTGGTACGGCGACAGTGGCGCGTGGAAACAGCACTTGCAGATGACGCAGATGCGTGCCATCGAAAACGGCCGCTGGCTGCTGGTCGGGACCAATACCGGCATGACGGTATCAGTCGATCCCTACGGGCGAATCGTGGCTGCCACCGGGCGCAAGTTCCGCACTGCCCTCGCCGCACCCTACGGACTACTATCTGGTACCACGTTCTACACGCGCCACGGGGATTGGTTCGCGTACCTGTGTGCGATAATTTCTATAGGTGGAATTTTCGCGCGTTTTCTATTCCGCGCCGATATACCGCAATCATGAGCGACAACACGTTAGCTGAACTCGAACAGCAGTACTCGGCACTCAAGACCAAAGTGCACGACCTCCGGGAGTATCTTTGACGCTGGCAACCTGCGTCCGCAGTTAGCCGAGATCGAAAAGCAAGCGGCCGACCCGAATCTCTGGTCGAATCCGGCAAAATCTAAACAAGTGATGCGCGAGCGCAAGCGTCTGGAGCAAGTAGTGTCTCTGGAAGGCGACCTGGCTCGCCGGACCGAAGACATCGGCGCGTACTTCGATCTAGCCGGGGAGGGTGAAAATGTCACCGCCGACTTGCAGCGCGAATTAGACGCCCTGAACGAACTGGTGGACCGCGTCGAAACCGAGACTCTACTCGCGGGAGAGAACGATGCGCTCAACGCCATCGTCACAATCCATCCTGGTGCAGGCGGCACCGAATCCCAGGACTGGGCCGAGATTCTACTCCGCATGTACTTGCGGTGGGCTGAGCGGCAGGGCTTCAAAACGGAGATGTACGACGAGCAGCCCGGCGAAGAAGCGGGGATCAAGTCCGCGACCTTCACCGTCAACGGTGAGAACGCCTTCGGCTACCTGTCCAGTGAGATCGGCGTGCACCGGTTGGTCCGCATCTCGCCGTTTGATCAAGCCAAGCGGCGGCACACTTCGTTTGCCAGCGTGTATGTTTCGCCGGAAATCGACGACAGCATCGAAGTGATCATCAAGCCGGAAGATATCCGTATCGATACCTATCGTTCCAGCGGCAAGGGCGGGCAACACGTCAACACGACCGATTCAGCGGTGCGCATTACTCACATCGCTACCGGCCTCGTGGCCAGTTGTCAGAACGAGCGCTCGCAGCACAAGAACAAAGAGAAAGCGATGAGCATGCTACGCTCGAAACTCTATGAGTTCGAAATGGAGAAGAAGCGTGCCGTCACGAAAGAAATCGAAGATTCCAAGCTTGACATCGGT
>Ga0137410_10000439_pt1 | contig 29260 bp, 28 predicted proteins | sample CZODoug1_16funga_FD_108878 | JGI IMG/M metagenome (GOLD analysis project Ga0137410, IMG submission 108878) | Vadose zone soil fungal communities from Angelo Coast Range Reserve, California, USA - CZODoug1_16fungal (Illumina Assembly) | ecosystem: Environmental > Terrestrial > Soil > Vadose zone... | reverse complement strand
GTGATCGTGAAAGCGATGGCACACAGTCCATGGTCGACGTTCACCGTATTCGCGACCATTCCCATCGCCATCGTGGTCGGAATCTATCTGCGCGTGCTGCGCCCTGGCCGGGTACTCGAGGGCACGGCGCTGGGAGTGGGGCTGCTATTGGTCGCTGTTGTCACCGGCGGCTGGATCGATGCCAACCCGAGCCTGCACGGTCTGTTCGATCTCGATGCGCACGCTCTCGCCTGGTTCGTCATGGGTTACGGCTTCGTAGCCGCCGTGCTCCCCGTATGGTTGTTGCTCGCGCCGCGCGACTACCTGTCCACCTTCGTGAAACTCGGTGTCGTGGCTCTCCTCGCCATCGCCGTGTGCGTGCTGGCGCCGGAAATCAAGATGCCGGCGCTGACCCGCTTCATCGATGGCACGGGGCCGATCTTCAGTGGCAAGCTGTTCCCGTTCCTCTTCATTACTCTCGCCTGCGGCGCCATCTCCGGCTTTCATGCGCTGGTTGCGTCTGGCACCACTCCGAAGCTGCTGACGCGCGAAACCGACCTGCGGCTGGTCGGTTACGGCTCCATGGCGCTCGAATCGAGCGTCGGCATCCTGGCGCTGATTGCCGCGTGCGTACTTGATCCGGGAGTCTATTTCGCGATCAACGTGGGAGCCGGCGTCGTTGGCGCGGATCCGCAGGTGGCGACGGCGACCATCACCAGCTGGGGCTTCCCGGTCACCGCCGAGCAAATGCACAGCCTTGCGCACAGCATGGGCGAGCAGACGCTCTTTGCGCGCACCGGCGGCGCGCCCTCGCTCGCGGTCGGCATGGCGAGCATCTTCGGTTCCGCGTTCGGTCAATCGCTGCTCGCGATGTGGTACCACTTCGCGATCATGTTCGAAGCGGTGTTCATCCTCACGGTGCTCGATGCAGGCACGCGCGTCGGCCGTTTCATCGTGCAGGAGGCGTTCGGCAAGATCAGCCCGTCCTTCGGCCGCACGTCCTGGTACCCCTCGGTCGTGCTCTCGAGCCTGGTGACTGTCGCAGGCTGGGGATACTTTCTTTATATCGGTGTCATCGATCCGAATGGCGGTATCAATATCCTCTGGCCGCTGTTCGGGATCGCGAACCAGTTGCTGGCCGCAATCGCTCTCGCGGTGGTGACGGCGATCCTGGTGAAGAGCGGGCGCACGCGCTACGCCTGGGTTAGCGGTGTGCCGCTCGCATGGCTGGTCACGGTCACGACCACCGCGTCGCTGCAGAAGATATTCAGCGCCGATCCAAAACTCGGGTTCTTTGCCGCGGCGCACGATCTGTCTGACAAGCTCGCGGCGGGACTGCTCCCTGCGGATCGCGCTGCCGTTGCGCCGCAACTCATCTTCAATCAGCACCTGGATGGCTGGCTGACCGCGTTCTTTCTCGCGCTGGTGTGGGTCGTCATGATCGACATGCTGAAAAGTTGTACGCTGCATCTCACCGGGCGCAGCGTCGCGGGTTGCCGTGAGGCGCCCTATCAGCGGACGCTGATTGCATGAACCCCGCAGCGGTCAACAAGTGGTCGCGATGGTGGCAGACGCTGCGTTCACTGAGCGGCGATGACCGCTACGAGCGCTACGTCGAGCATCTGCGCTCCCATCACCCGGGGAGCGAGCTACCCACTCGTGCCCGCTTCTATGCGAGTGAACTCGAGCGCCGCTGGAACCGCGACGGACCGACACGCTGCTGTTGAGTCGCGCGCAAGTCCCTGAGCTGTGGCGGGCGGCGAACCGCTAGTCGCGGAAATTCACGAACTGCAGAGGGACACCCGGCTCCGACTTGCGCAGCAGCGCGATCGCGGCCTGCAGGTCGTCCTTCTTCTTGCCGGTGACGCGGAGCTTGTCGCCCTGGATCGCAGCCTGGATCTTGAAGGCGGACTCCTTCAGGAGCTTCGCGAGCTTGCGGCCGGTATCGGCATCGATGCCGTGCTTGAGCGTGACTTCCTGCCGTGCCTCGTTCAGGGCGATCTGTGGCTCGCCAACTTCCATGCACGCCACGTCGATGCTGCGTTTCGAGATTCGCAACCGCAGGATCTCGAGCATCTGCTTGAGCTGAAAGTCCGCAGGCGCATGCAGCGTGACCTTGAACTCCTCGAGTTCGAAGCGCGCTCCGGTCCCCTTGAAATCGAAGCGCTGCGACACCTCGCGGCCCGCCTGGTCCACCGCGTTGGTGACTTCGTGCGCGTTCAGTTCCGAGACGACGTCGAATGAGGGCATATCACAAGGCCGTCGTACTGTCGATGCTGCGATAGAAGATCACGGTCGAATCGAAGTGACCGTCCGAGCCGCGTTGATAACGCGGAATGAGGCCGACGCGCGCGTAACCCGAACGGGTGAAGAGCCGCTCCCCGTAGCCGCCTTCGCGTGCATCCGCCAGCAGGAGCGTCCGTCCCTTCTCGCCCGCCACGTTCTCGATCGCACCGAGGAGCGCGCGACCCAATCCCTTCCCTTGCCACTGCGTGTGTACGATGAGCTTCTGTACTTCTGCCCGATGACGTGCATTGGCGCGCGAGGTGAGCAGCAATTGCGCGCAGCCGATGATCGAAACTCCGTCGCGCGCCAACAGGATGACGCGATCCCCGCGCGCGACCTCGCCCAGCGCCGCCAGCCAATAATTGCGTGCATCGGCCGTGGACAGCGGGGCGAGGAAGCCGATCGAAGCGCCGCTCTCGACCGCGTCCTGCAATAGTCCGACCAGCTCGCTGAAGAGCTCGAGGCTGGGCGTGCTGCGAATTTCAGCGATGTTCCACATGGCTGGGTCAGTCCTGCGGGAACGCAACGGTATCACGAACCCTCGGCGAGCAGGGCTTCGAGGGTCTGGATGAAACTGGCCGTGAGCTCCTGGTAATGGGCTCCGGTCGCGGGCCCGGAAAAACCGGTGTAGATGCGCCGCACGCGCCCCTTGCGATCCACGAACAGCGTGGTCGGAAACGCGTACACGCTACTCAGCTGCGGCAGGCGGGTCGAGGCGTCGTCCTTGTCCGAGATGCCGGCGATGAGCGTCGGATACTCGATGCCGAACTTGGCGCGCATCGCCGCGACCGCCTTGGAAGCCGGGGCGAAATCGCCGGAACGCTCGAACATCAGTTCGACGATCTCGAATCCCCGCTCCCGATACTCCTTGTAGAGCGGTGCGAGGAACGCGGCCTCGTCGTGACAGTTCGGGCACCAGCTGCCGCCGAGCGCCACGATCATCACCTTGTTCTTGAACCGTGCATCGGCAATCGACACCGGTTTGCCCGTTTCGTCCGGAAACGTGAAACCAAAGCTCCAGGTGTCGTCGCGGATCGTCGTCAGGGTGTCGGCATCGGCGAGCTTCGCATGTTCGTCGCGCCGCCCGCTCCACTCCTCAACCGGGCTCAGGCCGGACCAGTACTTGCCCTCGAGTTCTCCGGTTGGCGTGAGTTGGGCGCGATAGAGGTAGGCGTGCGCGCCGTCGAAGGTCGACAGGTAAAGCTCGTTGTTGCGCATCTCGCCGGCGAGGTAGCGATGATCGCCGGTCTGCGTAAGGAAGGTTCCGGTCACCTCGCCGTGCGACTGCCGGAACTCACCGATGGCGGGACTCTGTTTGCCGTCGCCATCCCTGAACGTAACTGCCCAGCGCCCCGTCACATCGGCATTGTCAGTCAGCGGCTCCTTGAAGAACCGGTAACTGAGATCGCGCTCCGCGACCAGTGGCAGCTTCTGCTCCTTGAGACCGAGCTTGACCAGGACTACCTCGCCCTCGAGCCTACCGCGCTTCAGCCGTGCCGACAGGCGATTGCCAAAGCCCGGCATGCTCATTTCGATGCGGTGGCCGTCGACCTTGACGTCAGGAACACGCACGCGTTCCGGACCATTGATCAGGTAGCCGACCAGCGCACCCTGCTCTTCCCTGAACTCGAGCCCGAATGGCAGTTCGCCTCCGGGGAGCGTCAACACCGCCCGGTACAGCCCAGGCTCGATGCGCGGGCGTTCGCCACACGCTGCGAGGACCAGCAGCGCAGTCGCACCGAGCGCACACGCGGCGCGCCGTGAAAACTCGATTCGCATGGATTTGTGGCCGATTGCCGGGTACCGCGGCGAAGGCTAACGCCCCGACGGTGGCAGCTCAACCCGCGATTGATCAAGGTGCCGTGATCGGTTCGTAACGAGGTTGTGCAGCAACGCGCGCGATCCACGCTCGTATGGCCGGAAAACGGGTGAGCGAGAAATTCCCTTCCTCGGCAACATGCGTGTACGCATAGAGGCTGATGTCTGCCAGCGAATATTCGTCGCCGACGAGAAAGTCGCGACCGCTCAGGCCTCTCTCCAGCACGTCGAGTGCCTGGTAGCCCTTGTCGACCTTTTCTTTGAGCTTGTCACCGAGTTCCGCTTCGGTCTTGCGCAATGAGTGCAGCCAGAATCGAACTGTGCCGACGTTGGGCTCCAGGTTGTACTGCTCGAAACACAACCATTGCCACAGTTGGGCACGCTGCAGGCGATCCGACGGGACGAGGCGCGAACCCTCCGCGAGGTACCAGATGATGGCGTGACTCTCGGACAGGAACCCCTGGCCTTCGATCTCGAGCAGCGGGATCCGTCCGTTGGGATTCTTGGCAAGAAACTCTGGCGTGCGGGTCAGTCCCTGCTTGATGTCGACCTGTACCAGCCGATAGGGAATGCCCAGCTGCTTGAGCACCAGGCGAACCTTGTAGCCGTTGCCCGAGGGCAGGTAGTCGTAGAGGGTCAGCGGGCTGCTCATGAAGTGGGCGCCGATCTTAATGGAAAGAGCTGCGGCAGGGGTGATTGCCCAGCCTGCCGCGGCCCGGGACCGCGCTTACTGCGCGACGATGATCTCCGTCTCCGCCGGGCCGCGGACCGTCGCGACCCGCAACCGGCCATCCAGCTCGCCGGCAAACCGCGGCGCCACTACCAGCATCTCACCCAGGCGGGTTGGCACGCGCCTGGCGACCACCGTAACCGCCCCCAGGGGTGCGACATCCTGGCGAGCCGAGCCTGACTCGAGGGCGACACCGCCTTCCTTGACGGGTTCACACAGAGCGCCCTTGGTGGCCGCGCAAACCGCGATGCTTTGGCTGGCCGCTGCGCCCACGCCAGCCGGCTCCTCGCGCTGCAAAAGTACCAGCCCCAACGAGAACAGCAGCAACGACAGCACAAATCCCGCTCGCGCTTTCTCAAGTTCGCTCATGACCCGCTCTCCTTTCCGGCTCCTCCGGTTCGCCGTTGGCGCCCCTTTGGCGCCTTTTTGACGTGGACGCAATTTCGGCTAGATTCGCCACTCCAGCAAACGCATTACTTGAATGCCCGTTAAGGGAACTTGAAGTGGCTTCCGCCTACGACCGACTGCCTCTGAACGCGCTTCGAGTGTTCGAAGCCGTGGCCACGCGCTTGAGCTTTGCCGAGGCCGCAGAGGCCCTGCACGTCACCCCGGCAGCCGTCAGCATGCAGGTGCGCACGCTCGAGGAATACCTGCAGGTGCCGCTGTTTCGACGCAGCGGCCGCAAGGTCGCGCTCACGCCCGAGGGAGATCAGCTCCTGCCGGGCATTCGCCGCGGGCTCGACGAGCTGGAGGCTGCGCTCAACGAGCTGCGCAAGGACCGCAAGGGCGGTCAGCTCAACATCAGCATGCTGGCGTCGTTCCTGCAGAAGTGGCTCCTGCCGCGTCTCCCGCAGCTGCGCGACCAGCACCCGGACGTCGAACTGCGCGTGCATACCTCGCGCGAGAGCGTCGATTTCTCGCGCTCCGACTTTCACGCCGCCATCCGCCTGGGGAATGGCGACTACAAGGGCCTCTATAGCGAGAAAGTGATGGACGAGTGGTTGGTGGCCGTCGCCGCACCGGCGGTACTCGCCAAGCACGGACCGCTGATGAGTTCACAACCGCTGGAGCGCTATCCGTTATTGCAGAGCACCGACGAGCCGTGGATTCACTGGCGCGAAGTGGGCGCCGGCGATCCAAAGCCCGTGCGCGGATCGGTGCTGGACGATTCAGTGAGTGTGATCATGGCGGCCGAGCAGGGGCTCGGCTTTGCGCTGGTGCGCTGGAGTCTGGCGGCCAGCGATCTGCAGGCCGGTCGCCTGGGATTCGCCAGCCCCGTAGCATTGCCCTATCGCTGGGCCTACCACTTCGTCTGTCCGAAGTCGTATGTGTCGATGCCGAAGATAGCCAAGTTCCTCGAATGGCTGCGCGAATCGGTCAAGGTGTTCCCGGCGCCGCACGCGCTCATGGCTGAAAAAGGGCTGACTGCGCGCGCCGCCTTTTCGGTGTCTCCGCCGGAGAAGGAGAAAGTGGTTACGCCTCTGCAGAAGGCGGCCACTGCCCAGCAGAAGCCAGTGCCGCCGCGCAGGCAGATTCCCGGCGCAGCGCGCACCAAGCCCGCGGCGCGCGCGCGCAGACGCTGAGGGTCCGCCCGGGTCAGGCTCGCAGGGTCTTTTCGAGTTTGCTGACGGTGTCCGGACCGACTTTCGCGCGCAGGTTGTCGAGGATGATGGGAACGAACTTCTGCGCCTGATCGGCGCTCAGCTTGAGCTTGGAGAACCCGGAGACAATCGTCGCGAGGAGTGCGGCGTTGCCTCCGGCGAGCGATGCCAGACCGCCCAGCAGTCCGCCGCCGCTCTTCGGCGCCTGCTGCACAAGGGCATCCAGGCCGGGCACTGAGCCCAACATGCGCTCGAACTCAGGACCACCCAACTTGTCCTTGGCCGCCTTCAATAGGATGGCCGCGCCGCCCTTGGCCTGCGCTTCATTGATCTTGAGCTTTTGACTCAGTTCCGCGAGCAGATCCTGCATGTGCCGCTCTCAGATCTTGAATGCGGGGCGCGGCATGCCTTCGGCATCCTCACGCCACGGTACCCAAAGGAGTGCGACGCGTCCGACTGCGATATCGGATTTGCGTGCGCTCAGGCTCACCTCGCGCACCGCAATGGTCTGCGGGTCGACCGCGCCCTGGAGCGCCGCGATTTCCTGATCGCACTCCGTATTGAGCGCAGTGAGTCGCTGCTGCAGCACTTCCTGGCTTTCGTTGGCGTGCTCCACATCTTCATGTTCGCGGCCGATGCGCCCTGCTGAGCGCGCGGCTGTCGCAGCTCGCCCCACCGTGCCTGCCGAAAGGCGACGCGATCCGAACAGAGCACCGAGCACCGTGGCGCCAATCGAAATGGCGCTGCTCAGCTTCTGTTGCGAGTACTGCGCCTGTTCACGCGATACGCGGTCTTGCGCGCGCCGCAGCTGATCCCGCAGCGCCTGCACGCGCGGCGTGTACTTGACGCGCAGCTTTTCGACGAGCGCATCGCGCTGCTCGCGCAGTGCCTGGCCCAGGCGCGTGCGGAAATCGCCCTCGCTCTCGCCCGCCTTTGAGCCGAGCTTGAGCTGATCGCAGGTGTAGACCGTGAGCTTCGCGTGCTGGTACAGGTAGTCCTCCAGCGATTTCGCCCACCCTCCATAACTCGGGGTACGCAGTGCGGCTGCTGGCACTTCGGCAAAGCGCGCGCCACTCAGGGGTGCAGCGTCGGAACGGCTCTTGAGATCATCGACGACTGTCGCTTCTTCCCACGACACGTCCTTGCCGTCATCCGTGAATGGTGCGACGTAAGCCGCCTCGTTCCAGACATCGATCGCCGACTTGGCATCCACGTAGTGCAAGCGCGCCAGGCCGGCAACCATCGGCCGGTACGTGAGCGCGCCACTGGCGTCGGCACTCGGCTTGAGAAATATTTCGCTGACATCAGCCGCAACAGTCGGCCGGTTGCCGGACGCGGTTCCGCCTGGAACCGCCGCAGCCTGGGATGGCGCCGAGCGCTGTGCAGTGCTCTTGCGGCGTGCACTCATCAGGGTCTGCACTTCCGCTATTGTCAGCGGCCCACGCAGGTACGAAAGCGCCCAACGGCTCTGGAACAGTACCGGCGCGTCGTCGTGAACATTGCGCATCAGGAAGACGCGGCTGGTGAGGTTCGACAACAGATTCTCGATCGTCGAGCGATCGAAGCCATCGCCACCCAGGGCGCTTTCCAGTCCCTCGATCACGCGCTGCTTGTCACGCTCGGTCTGCAGGCGGCCAATGAGCCACGTGCCGGCATTCGACAATCCCTTGTAGTCGAGATCGACGGGATTCTGTGTCGACAGCACGACGCCCAGGCCAAAGGCGCGCGCCTGCTTGAGCAGCGTGAGCATCGGCAGCTTCGATGGCGGCATCGCAGTGGGCGGGAAGTAGCCGAAGATCTCATCCATATAAAGGAGTGCGCGCAGGCTCGAGGTGCCGCTCTGGTTGCGCATCCACGCGATCAGTTCGTTGAGCACCAGCGTGACGAAGAACATGCGCTCCGCGTCGCTCAGATGTGCGATCGACAGAATCGAGATCCGCGGCTTGCCCTCGGCAGTGAAGAGCAGCCGCTGCATGTCGAGCGGCTCGCCCTCCATCCAGGCCGAGAATCCCGGCGAGGCGAGCAGGTTGTTCACGGCCATCGCGAGGCCCATGCGGTCCTTGGGCGGGAAGAAGCTCTCCAGGTCGAACACGCCCACCTTGTCGAAGGGAGGCTTCTGGATCGCACCGATGAGCGAGGGGATGTCGAGCGCCCGACCGGCGCTCCAGGCCTGATCGAGAATGCGCGCGATCAGGATGTGCTCGCGGCTCTGCAGCGGATTGGCATCGATGCCGAGCAGGCCAAGGAGGCCCGAGGTGACCGCCGCGATGCGATCGCGAAGTACCGCCGGATCGTTGGCACTCGCACCGGCCGGCGGTGCGAACGATTGCAGCACGGACAACGACAGCCCGGCATTGCTGCCCGGCGTGTAGATGGCGACGTCGGCACTGTCACGAAATCGCGCGATGCGCTCAGGCGCTTCGCCCCATTGCGCGAGACCATCTCGCCAGGTCCTGGCGACTTTGGCGGCGTAATCGTCGGCCGACAGATTCTGACGCGCGGCCTCTGCGGTATCGATCCACGGCCGAAAATCTGCTGGTGCCAGGTTCGGAAATGTGAGCAGCAGATTGCCCAGGTCACCCTTGGGGTCGATGGCGATCGCCGGAATGCCATCGATGGCCGCTTCCTCGAGAAGCGCAAGGCATAGCCCGGTCTTGCCACTGCCGGTCATGCCGACGCAAACCGCGTGCGTCGTGAGGTCCTTCGAATCGTAGAGAATCAGATCATCGCGCAGCTTCTTCGCCACCGGATCGAATTCGCGGCCCAGATAGAAAACCCCCAGTTTCTCGAAGTCCGCCATGGTCGTCCTCACCAGGCACGGCTTTTTTGTTTGCAGTGTGCGTCCGACACTAGTCACTGCTCCGGACGCAGTCCAGTGTTCCAAGGGACATCGAACGCCGCACTGTCCCCGGCTGGCGACAGCCTGGCAGGGAACCAACGGGATTCGGTATGGTTGAAGGCAGAGGGCGCCCGCTGCGGCAGAGTGCAAATTTTGCCAAGCGAATTGCCCAGTTAGAGAGGAGGAAGGCATGAACAAGTCACTGATCATTGGCCTCATCATCGGTGCGGTGGTCGTCACTGCGGGTGGCGCCATCGCGATGCGAGCGCATGGCGATCGCTATGCGGACGTGCTCGACGTCAAGCCGGTCACGAAGACCGTCAGCACGCCACGGCAGGTGTGCGAGGACCAGGTCGTCACGCGCCAGAAGCCCGTCAAGGACGAACACCAGGTCACTGGCACAGTGATCGGCGCTGTCGTCGGTGGTGTCCTTGGGCACCAGGTCGGCGGTGGACGTGGAAAGGACGTCGCCACGGTGGCTGGCGCCGCAGCTGGCGGCTACGCGGGAAACAAGATTCAAGAGCGGGCTCAGGAAGGCAACACCTACCAGACCACTGAGCAGCAATGCCGCACTGTCTATGACTCGAAGCAGGAGACAGTCGGATACGACGTGCGCTACCGCTTGAAAGACAAGGAAAGCGTCGTGCGCATGGACCACGACCCGGGCGACCGGATCCCGGTCAAGGGTGGCGCTCTCGACGTGACCTCATCGAGCTGATCGTAGTCGGCTGCGATTGCCGGCCACGGGCAATCGCGGCTCGACCCCTCGCATCGGCAAGCTTGTAAGCGCGCTCTCGCGCGGTCCGCTCAGCTAGCCAGGCGCTCAGCCAGGCAATTACTTCTTCTTGCTCGCGGTCGTTCGTCGCCGCGGTACTTTCGCGCCCCTGCGGCGGGCTTCAGACAGGCCGATCGCGATCGCCTGTTTGCGACTCCTCACCCGCTTGCCGGACCTGCCACTGCGCAGTTTGCCGCGCTTCATCTCATGCATCGCACGCTTCACTTTGCGAGCTGCGGTCTTGCCATACCTCGCCATCGTCGACACTCCTGTGGCTATCACATGACATGACTGGACAACCAAAGTCCGTGCCAATGCGCCTCGCTATCGGTATCCGCGGGCCTGCAACTCGAAGAGCTTGGCGTAGCGACCGCCGAGACGCACCAGTTCCTCGTGCGTGCCGCGCTCGACGATACGGCCCTCCTCGAGCACGACGATCTGATCGGCCATGCGCACGGTCGAGAAGCGGTGTGAGATCAGGATCGCGATGCGATCGCGCGTGAGGGAGCGAAAGTGCTCGAACACCGTGGCTTCTGCCGCCGCATCGATCGAAGCGGTCGGCTCATCGAGCACGAGAATGTCGGCGCCACTGCGCATGAACGCCCGTGACAGGGCGACCTTCTGCCACTGTCCACCCGACAGCTCGCGCCCCTCCTTGAACCATTTACCGAGCTGAGTGTGAAAACCGGCCGGCAGCTCGCGCACGAAAGGCGTCGCCATGCCCTTGTCGGACGCTTCCTGCCAACGCGTTTCGTTGGAGAATTCCCGCGCATCGCCCGCACCTACGTTTTCGCCCACCATCAGCTGATAGCGCGCGAAATCCTGGAAGATGACGCCGATGCGTTGTCGCAGCGTGACCTCGTCCCAATCGTTCAGATCGCGCCCATCGAGAATGATGCGGCCGGAAGTTGGCTGGTAGAGACGTGTCAGGAGTTTGATGAGAGTGGTCTTGCCCGAACCGTTCTCGCCCACCAGGGCGAGGCTTTCACCGGGCCGGATGTGCAGCGAAATATCGTGAAGCGCTGGGCGCTCGCTGCCGGGATAGTTGAACGTCACCGCTTCGAAGCGGATCCCATCCCCCGGCCTCGGCCCCTTGAATTCAACACCGGCAGGCACTTCAACCGGTTGTTCGAGATATTCGTACAGCGTCGAGAGATAGAGATTGTCCTCGTACATTCCGCCGATCGCCGACAGGCTCGCCGAGACCGCGGCCTGTCCCTGGCGAAACAGCATCAGGTACATGGTCATCTGTCCGAGCGTGATGACGGAGCGCACTGTCTCGATTGCGATCCACGCATAGCCGCCATAGAGGGCGGCCGTACCGACGAGTCCCATCGCGAACCCCCAGCTGTCCCTGCGCACCGTCAGGTCGCGATCGGCGCTGTACAGCCTGCGGAAAATGTCGCGGTAGCGGCCGAGGAACAGGTCGCCAAGCTCGAAGAGCTTCACTTCCTTGGCGTGATCCTCGCGGGCCAGCACGGTCTCGAGATACATCTGCATGCGCGACTCGGGCGAGCGCCAGCGGAACAGGCGGAACGCGTCGCCGGAGAACTTGGTCTCGGCGATGAACGAAGGCAGTCCCGCGATCAGCAGGACGATCACGGCCCAGGGCGAGAAATGCACCAGGAGCACCGCGTAGCTGACGAGAGAGATTGCGTTCTGCGCCAGGCCGAAGGTGCGCATCACCAGGCTCAGTGGTCGGCTCGAGGCCTCGCGACGCGCGCGAATCAGCTTGTCGTAGAACTCACTGTCTTCGAACTGCTGCAGCTCGAGAGTGAGCGCCTTCTCCAGGATCATCACGTTGACACGCTGGCCGAGCTGCGCGCGCAGCAGCGACTGGCAAAGCGAAATGCCGCGCTGGGTGGCGGCGATGGCTGCGACGACGATCGCTTCCAGGACAACGAATTGCAGGACTGGTCGATACGCGACGCTGCCCAGCTGACCGTAGGTGTGCGTCGCCGCGACAACACTGTCGACGATGAGTGAACCGATGTAAGCGATGCCGGCGGGCAGTGCTCCCGCAAGCAATGTGAGCACGCCAAGAGCCAGGCTCAGTCTGCGATTCGTCGACCATACGAGCTCGATGGCGCGACGGCTGTAACGAAATACGCCAAAAAAGCTCTGAGCTAGGGCCGGGCTCTCCGAATTTGCGTAGAGGTTGGAGGACAAAGGGGGATGACGTCTCACGGCACCTGGAGATGGCGTTGTGTTTGGCCTGGGACGCGGAAAGCAAGTCCGGATGTGATCGGCCTCGCGTTCCAACGTATATGTTGCGCTGCGGAATTGCCTTTCGGATCAGCTAGGATTATCAATGCCCTGCGCTACCAATATAGCTGTGAACCGAGGGAACGGCGCGCAGCAGGAGACCCGGATGACTGGTTCAAAGCCGCCCAAGCCGGACACGCCCGGCACCGCGGCACCTGAGAGCAAACCTGCGACCGAGAAGACCTCAGGCCGGGTGAGTTTTGACGCGCGAGGCAACGCCGTCTGGGAATGGTCCATGGCGACCGGCAAGTTCGGCAATAACGTCGACACCGAGCGTCTGAAAAAACTCTACCCCGATCTCAAGATCCAGGACGACCCGCCGCAGGAGGCCAAGTCTTTCGGCACGAATCCCGAGCAGCGCGGGCCGGGCTTCGATCCTTACGACACGCATGCGCACAAGCCGAAGAAAACGACGCCTCGCGATCCGGCCCTCGGGGCCGACCCTTACAACAATGTGTCCTCTACTGCGCCCGGCGACAAGAAGCTGGCGAAACCGAAAGACCTGCGCCGATTGAGCGAGTGGATCACGAAGCAGCGCGGCCAGAAAAAAGACCACGAGTAGGCCGAGATCCTCAACGCTTCCCGGTGAGAATGCGCGTCCACGCGGCACTGCGTGCCCGCGCGTAGGTTTGCGATTCAGCGGGCACCAAGTGCAATCGCGCCTTCTCTTCGGCAGGCGGATAGATGCCTGGATCGTCGCGCACCGCGGCGTTGAGCAGTGAAGTCGCGTCACGATTCGCGTTGGCGTATTGCGAGGCATTGGAAACGGCGGCGATCACGGCGGGCTCCAGCATGTAGTCGAGGAAGCGATAGGCCGCATCCGGATGCGGAGCTCCCGCCGGAATCACCAGCAGGTCGACCCACATCAGCGCGCCTTCTCTCGGCACGACATAGCGGACGTCCGCGCCGCTCCTGCTTTCGCTCGCGAGCGCGCGTGCCTGTAGCATCTCGCCACTCGGTCCGATCGTGATACAGATCTCGCCGCTGGCGAGATCCGTGCGGTTTCTGCTGCCGCTCTCGATGTAGCGCACATAGGGCCGCACGCGCATGAATGCCGCTTCGGCTGCCTGCAGATCATCGAGATTCTCACCCGCCGGATCGCGACCGAGAGCGAGCAATGCGAGATCGAGCATGATCGAGCCCGCGCTGTCCTGCCAGGTCATGCCACACGACGCGAGCCGACGCGCGTTCTCGGGATCGAACATCAGGCTCCAGCTCGGTTCGGGTTCGCGACCCAACGCCTTTACTACCATCCCGTGGTTGTAAGCGAACGCGTGCGTGCCCCAGAGATATGGCACACCGTACTGGTTGCCAGGATCAATCTTGTTGAGCGCCGTCAGGATCGCGGGATCGAGATGGCGCCAATTGAGCAGCTTCGACCGGTCCAGCTTCTGCACGGCGCCCGCTGCGATCAGCGGCTGCAGGAAATTGGAACTCGGCACGACGACGTCGCTTCCGGAGTGCCCGATCAGGAGTTTGGTCTGCAGCGAGACGTTGTCTGGAATGTCGTCCATGACGACGTTAATGCCAGTGCGGTGCTCGAATCCCGCGAGCGTGTCGTGCCCGATTTCGCCCTCCCAGTTCGAGAAGTAGAGCGTCGCTGGTGCGACGGTTTTCTGCCCCGCCGAACGCTCGCCTTGACCGCACGATGTCAGGATTGGCAATGCGATCAGGGCTGCCGCGAGACCTGAACGCATGGCTTCAAGGTCAGGTCTTGCCAGGAGCGGCGAGTTTCCTGCGGTGCTTGCGCGTGAGTTCGACGAACTTCGACGTCGGGCCGGCGTCTTCGTAGACCGGATCGCCATGCTCATCCGTCGAGATCACCTTGCCGCCCTTGATGTAGGGCATCGAAGCGGCCAGTTCCTTCAGGGCGGCGCCGAGCAGGTCGGTGATGATCTGTTCGCGATTTGTCCCCGGATACATTTCCGCCAGCGCCTGGAGACGTGCCGCGTCGTCGACGGGCAGGCGGACCGAGTACTCGGTTGCCGTCAGGGCCGGTCGGGCGGTTTGCTGCCAGCGATCGAGGAGCTCTTTGAAGGACACATCGCCTCCAGGTGAAAATCTGTGCTGGGCCGCGATTATACGCGGCCCAGGGCGGGCCATACCCGAAGGCTTGGGGTCAATAACCAGCCGGTATTTACCCGCATTCGACGTGCCTCCCTATAGTCGGACGCGATGTATCGCTATGACGTCATCGACCAGGCGCTTGTGGACGAGCGTGTCGCGCAATTCCGCGACCAGACGCGCCGTTTCCTGGCGGGCGAGTTGAGCGAGGACGAGTTCAAGCCATTGCGCCTGCGTAACGGTCTCTATATCCAGCGATTCGCGCCGATGCTGCGCATCTCGGTCCCCTATGGGCTGTTGTCGGTGCGCCAGATGCGCACCCTCGCCCACATCGCGCGTCACTACGATCGCAGCTACGGTCATTTCACTACCCGTCAGAACCTGCAGTTCAACTGGCCCAAGCTCGAGCAGGTGCCCGACATCCTTGCCGAGCTGGCGCAGGTGCAGATGCATGCCATGCAGACGAGCGGGAACTGTGTGCGCAACATCACCGCCGATCACCTCGCTGGCGTGACGCCGGACGAGATCGATGATCCGCGGCCCTACTGCGAGATCGTGCGCCAGTGGGCCACGCTGCATCCGGAATTCTCCTACCTGCCGCGCAAGTTCAAGATCGCGATCACCGGTACGGCGGTGGACCGCGCCGCCTCGCAGGTGCACGACATCGGCTTGCACCTCAAGCGCAACGCGGCCGGTGAGCTGGGATTCGAAGTGCTGGTGGGCGGCGGCCTTGGGCGCACGCCGATCATTGGGCAGGTGGTGCGCGACTTCCTGCCCCGCGAGGATCTGCTCTCCTACCTCGACGTGATCCTGCGCATCTATAACGAACTCGGCCGGCGCGACAACCTCAACAAGGCGCGCATCAAGATCCTGGTGAAGAGCCTGGGACCCGCCGAGTTCACACGCCGGGTCGAAGAGGAATGGGCGCAGGTTCGCGACCGCGGCCTCAAGCTTGAGGTTGCTGAAATTGAGCGCATGCGAGCGTTCTTCGCGCCGCCACGGTACGAGGCGCTTGAGAATCTGGACGTCGGCGCGGGCCGTGATGCCGCATTCAAGGCCTGGTATCGCTACAACACGCGTCCGCACAAGGTGTCCGGCTATCGCGTCGTGTTCCTGTCACTCAAGGCGCACGGCGAAGCACCGGGCGACATGACGGCGGAGCAGATGGACGGCGTGGCGGACCTCGCCGAGCGCTACAGCTTCGGACTGATCCGTGCTTCGCACGACCAGAACCTCTTGTTCGCGGATGTGCGGCAACTCGACCTCTACGGGCTCTGGCAGGCACTCGCCGCGCTGCAGCTCGCAACGCCGAACATCGGCACGCTGACCGACATGATCTGCTGTCCCGGGCTCGATTTCTGCTCGCTCGCCAACGCGACTTCGATCCCGGTGGCGAAGCAGATCCAGGCCCACTTCAGCGATCTCGATTACCTCTACGACCTCGGGGAAATCCAGATCAAGATGTCCGGCTGCATGAATGCCTGTGGCCACCATCACGTGGGCCACATCGGCATTCTCGGCGTCGACAAGCACGGCGAGGAGTGGTACCAGATCACGATCGGCGGTTCGGCAACGCAAGACGCTTCTCTCGGCGATGTCATCGGCCCCTCGGTGCCGCAAGTTGCCGTGGCCGACACCATTCAGAAATTGATCGATGTGTACGTGGAACAGCGGCATGAGGACGAGCGCTTCATCGACACGGTGCGTCGTGTCGGCGTCGAGCCCTTCCAGGACCGCGTTTATGGAACGAGGAACGATGCGCGAAATTATTCGGCGGCGTGAAGTAATCATCGACGACTGGCGAACGATCGACGAGGATCCGTCAGGCGAAAGCGGGGCGGTGATCCTGCCTCTGGCGCGCTGGCATGCGGAACGCGACAAGTGGTGGGCGTGGTCCGGGCGGGTCGGAGTGCGCATCGGCCCCGCGGATCGCGTCGAGCTGCTGCGCGCCGACCTTGCACGGCTGTCGCTGATCGCGATCGAATTTCCGTCGCCGAGCGAAGGCCGGGGTTATAGCCAGGCGCGGGTGTTGCGCGACCGGCGCGATTTCACCGGCGAAGTGCGTGCGGTCGGCCACGTCAAGCGCGACCAGATCTTCTTCATGGCACGTTGTGGCATCGACGCCTTCGAATTGGCGCCAGGCGTGAATCCGCAGTCGGTACTCGCGGCGTTCGATGATTTCGACGTCGCCTATCAACCGGCAACGGTGCAGGTGAAAGGGCAGCGCGGCTTCTACGCTACCTGAGCGGCAGCTCGATACCGGTGAACAGTTGCTCGACTGCGAGCGGCCCCGCCGCAGACTGGGCTCGGTCCACCAGCCGTCGATTGAGATGCGGCGCGAACAGCTGCAGAAATTCGTACATGAACTTGCGCAGCAGCACGCCGCGCCGGAACCCCACCCAGGTCACATGCTCCGGAAATATGTGACTCGCATCGAGTGAGACCAGATCACGATCCTCGGCGTCCTCGATCGCCATGCTGGCGACGATGCCGACGCCCAGTCCCAGGCGCACGTAGGTCTTGATGACGTCCGCGTCACGGGCGGTCAGCGCCACGTCGGCCGTGAAGCCTCCCCGGGCAAAGATGTCCTGGAGTGAGGAAGGGCCGCTGAACCCGAACACGTAAGTGACGATCGGGTGCTCGGCGAGGTCCTTGAGTGTCAGGCGCCCCTCTCCGGCAAGTTCATGTCCACGTGGGACCACCACGCGCCGGCGCCAGCGATAGCAGGGCAGCAGCACCATGTCTGAAAACAGTTGCTGTGAACCGGTTGCAATCGCGAAGTCGATCCGGTCGAGCTGCGCCATCTCGGCGATCTGCTCCGAGGTGCCCTGGTGCAGGTGCAGCCGGATGTGCGGGTAACGCTCGCGAAACGCTGCGATCACGTTCGGCAACACGTACCGGGCTTGCGTGTGTGTCGTGCCGATGGAAAGGCTGCCGCGCGTTTCATCACGCAATTCTTCCGAGAGGCTCTTGATGCTCTGCACTTCGCGCAGGACCGTCAGCGCGCGTTCGATCACCTGCTGCCCCGCAGGGGTGATCTGGGTCAGATTGCGGCCATCGCGCGCGAAGATCTGGAACCCGAGCTCGTCCTCGAGCAGCTTTATCTGCTTGCTCACCCCGGGCTGCGAGGTGTGAAGCTTCTGAGCGGCGGCGGTGATGTTGAGCCCGTTCTGGGCGACGGCGGCGAGATAGCGCAGTTGATGCAGCTTCATGGCCACAGACTGTATGCAAGATCGCGCGCCAACAGAAGCCATAACCGCACTCTCGGTCGCCATTCCGGGCGGTTATGAGGTCTCGGTCCCGGTTTGATTTCATAACCGGACCGCATCGGGCCAGAACAAACACTTCGTATTTGCCCGGTAACACCGTTGTTAGAGTCCTGTCACCCGCAGCAGGACGAGCCATGACGCAGTCGTTGAGTCCGGAGCTGGAGCGAAAAGCAGCCAATGTACGTGCCTTGCTCGACAAGGCCGTCGGGGATTTCGGCGACGTGGTTTATGCCAATAGCCTCGGTCTCGAGGCGATGGTACTCACCGACATCATCTGGACCCAGGTGCCGGGGATCGAGATCTTCAGCATCGACACCGGTCGGCTGCACGAAGAGACCTATTCGCTGCTGGATCGCGTGCAACGCCGTTACGGCAAGCGCATCCGTGTCTACTACCCGCAAGCCGAGCACGTCGAGAGTTTCGTCTCGAAGCATGGCATCAACGGATTCTACGCCGGCGTCGAAGAGCGCTTGAGCTGCTGCCACATTCGCAAGGTCGAGCCGTTCAAGCGCGCCATCGCCGGGCGCAAGGCTTGGATCACGGGAGTGCGGCGCGAGCAGTCGACGCTGCGAGCCCAGGGTGCAGCTGTTGAATGGGACGAGAGCAATGGCCTGCACCGCGTCAGCCCGCTGCTCGACTGGAGCGAGGCCGAGGTTCTGGAGTACGTCCAGGCATTGAAGCTGCCGTACAACCCGCTGCACGATCGAAACTTCCCGAGCATCGGGTGCGCGCCCTGCACGCGCGCGATCGAGCCGGGCCAGGACAGCCGCGCGGGTCGCTGGTGGTGGGAAAACTCGGAGTCGCGCGAGTGCGGCCTGCAGCCTCGCATTCGTGTAGTCGTGACCGCGGCGGCGGCCCGCTGACACGCATGGACTTTCTCCCGATCTTTCTCGATGTGCGCCAGCGCCTGGCGGTGATCGTCGGTGGCGGCGAGGTCGCAGCGCGCAAGGCGGAGTTGCTGCTGGAGGCCGGTGCGGCGGTGCGCATCGTCGCTCCGACACTCGGCGTGCAGCTGCAGGCCTTGCGTGACGCGCAACGCATCGAGCACCGCGCTGAAGCCTTCACACCGCAGACGCTCGATGGCGCTGTCGTCGTGATCGCGGCGACTGAGCAGCGGGCTGTCAATGCGGCGGTCGCCGCGGCCGCGCGAGCCCGCGGCATCCCGATCAACGCGGTGGATGATCTCAAGCATTCCGATTTCATCATGCCCGCGATCGTGGATCGCTCTCCCGTCGTGGTCGCAGTGGGCACCAGTGGCAACTCGCCGGTGCTGGCGCGCTTCGTGCGCGAACGCATTGAGACGCTACTGCCGCCGAGACTCGGTCGGCTCGCCGCATTTGCGGGCCGCTGGCGCAGACGAGTGGCACGCCGGCTCGAGACCGTCCTGCAACGGCGTCGTTTCTGGGAGCGCGTCCTTTCGGGACCGCTCGCATCCCACGTGCTCGAGGGCCGTGACGAACAAGCGGATTTCGAACTGCGTCGCGAGCTGAAGCAGGCGGCGCAGATGCAGTCGCTGCGAGTCGGCGAGGTGTATCTGATCGGTGCTGGCCCGGGCGATCCGGACCTGCTGACACTCAAGGCCGCACGGCTGCTGCAACAAGCCGACGTCGTGCTCTACGACCGCCTGGTTCCCGATGCGATCGTCGCGCGCGCGCGTCGCGACGCCGAGCGCGTCTATGTCGGCAAGGAATCGGGCAATCATCACGTCACCCAGGAGCAGATCCACGAGCTGCTGGTCCAGTACGCGCTCGCCGGCAAGCGTGTCTGCCGGCTGAAGGGCGGCGATCCGTTTGTCTTCGGGCGCGGGGGCGAGGAACTCGAAGCGCTGGTCAGGCACAAGATCCCATTCACCGTGGTGCCCGGAATTACCGCCGCCCTGGGGGCAGCAGCATACGCCGGGATTCCACTCACGCATCGCGATCACGCCCAATCCGTCACCTTCGTGACCGGACACACGCGCGAGTCGGGTGCGCCTGTCGACTGGCACGAGTTGACGCGACCCGGCCAGACGGTCGTGTTTTACATGGGCCTCAGCCAGCTCAGAACGATATTCGCCAACCTGATCGAGGCGGGCGCGCCCGAGAGTCTGCCTGCGGCCCTGGTCGCGCAAGCGACGCTTCCCGAGCAACGCGTGATCGTAGGAACGCTGGCCACCCTGGCACAGCAAGCGGAAGCGCAAGGCGTGCAGTCTCCCGCGCTGCTGATCGTCGGCGACGTCGTCAAGCTGCGCGCCGTGCTGGCAAACGCGCCGCGATCCGCGCCGCGTGCGGCGGTTGCTTCCGAGTCCACCCGGTCCCGGGCACAGTCGGCATGACCCGACCTTCAAGCTTCTCCAACACGGTGGGCAACACACCGCTCATCCGGCTCGGCAGTCTCAGCGCCGAAACCGGCTGCGATATTTTCGGCAAGGCGGAATTCCTCAATCCCGGCGGTTCGGTCAAGGACCGCGCGGCGCGCGCCATCGTCGATGACGCGGAACGGCGTGGCACGCTGCGTCCCGGCGGGACGGTCGTTGAAGGAACCGCTGGTAACACCGGCATCGGGCTCGCTCATGTCTGCAACGAGCGTGGCTATCGCTGCGTCATCGTCATGCCCGACAACCAGTCGCCCGAAAAGCGCGAGCTCATCGAGGCTCTCGGCGCGGAAGTGCGTCTCGTGAAGACTGTGCCTTATTCAGACCCGAATCATTACCAGCGGGTCGCCGCCCGCGCCGCACAGGAGATCGAGGGCGCGATCTGGGCCAACCAGTTCGACAACACGGTCAATTCGCGGGCGCATTTCGAAACCACGGGCCCCGAGATCTGGACGCAGATCGAAGGTCGCATCGATGCCTTCGTTGCCGCTTCCGGAACCGGCGGCACACTCGGAGGCGTGTCGCGCTTTCTCAAGTCCAAGCGGAGCGACGTGCTCATCGCTCTTGCCGATCCACCCGGGAGCAGCCTGTACGAATTCGTGCGCAATGGCGTTCTCAAGGCGACCGGTACGGGTTCGATCACCGAGGGCATTGGCATCGGACGTGTGACCGCGAACCTGGCGGGTGCGCCCATCGACGAAGCCTTGCACATCGATGATGGTGAGACCGTGAGCTACGTGTATCGGCTGCTCCACGAGGAGGGCCTGTTCCTCGGCAGTACCAGTGGTATCAACGTTGCGGCTGCGGTCCGGCTCGCACGGCGCCTCGGCCCGGGGCACCGCATCGTCACGGTGCTGTGCGACGGCGGCGCGAAGTACCTCTCGCGCCTGTTCAATCATGGATGGCTCGAGCAGAAGGGATTGCTCCGTCATGCGCAGCGTCACTGGCGGGGCAAAGGCAAGCCGTGGAGAAATTCTCTTGTCGCGTGAGTCGCAACTGGCGCTGATCGATGGACCGGTCATCGACACCGACGCCGTCATCGTGGGTGCGGGGCCGGTCGGCTTGTTCCAGGTCTTCGAGCTCGGTTTGCTCGGCCTCAAAGCTCACATCGTGGACTCGCTCCCGGTGGCGGGCGGACAGTGCATCGAGCTCTATCCGGACAAGCCGATCTACGACATTCCCGCACTTCCCGTGTGCACCGGCCGCGAGCTCATCGAGCGCTTGCTGGAGCAGATCCGTCCCTTCGACGCGGGCTTTCACCTCGGCCAGGAAGTGACCGAAGTGCACGGTCGCGAGGACGGGCGCTTTCACGTCGTGACGAGCCGCGGTACGCACTTTCGCGCCGGCGCGGTCGTGATCGCCGGCGGAGTCGGCTCGTTTCAGCCGCGACGTCTCTCGGTCGAGGGCGCCGAAAGACACGAAGGACGTGCGCTTCATTACAAGGTGCGCGATCCGGCGTCGTTCACGGATGCGGACCTTCTGATCCTGGGCGGCGGCGATTCAGCCCTCGATTGGACGCTCAACCTGGTGGAGCGCGCGCGCTCGGTCGTGCTGGTGCACCGGCGCCCGGAGTTTCGCGCGGCGCCTGCATCCGTGGCGCGCATGTTCGAGCTGCGCGACGCGGGTCGGCTCGACTATCTCGAAGGCCAGGTGCAGCAGATTCTCGAGAGCAATGGTGAGCTCGCCGGCGTTTCAGTGCGGACGGTGGATGGCGTCACACGGCGGGTCGGCGCAACACAGCTGCTCGTATTCTGGGGCCTGCACCCGAAGCTCGGCCCGATCGCCGATTGGGGCCTGGACCTGAGCCGGCGCGCACTACAGGTGGACGCGGAGAAGTTCCAGACCAGCATCCCGGGAATCTTCGCGGTCGGCGACATCAACGACTACCCAGGCAAGAAGAAACTGATCCTCAGCGGCTTTCACGAGACCGCGTTGGCCGCATTTGCGATTCAATCGCATCTGCAACCCGGCAAGAAGGTCCACCTCCAGTACACGACCACGAGCCCGATCATGCATCGACGCCTCGGTGTCGTTGCGCCGGATGCCGAATCTGCGACTGACACGCCGCGCCGTTCGGGAACCGCGTAGTCCAGGTGCTCGAGCGGGAAGCTGCAGCAAACGCTGCAGCAAAAAGCATTTTGACATCGTTGTCGTCCGCGATACGGCCGTCGAGCCGTGTAGACTTCGAGGCCGGAGCGAGCCCTCCGGAGGTTTACATGGTCGAAACCGCCAGCGCCCCCCCGCCGACCACAATAAGCAAAGAAGAACGTAACTGGGCGGTACTATCTCACGTGAGCGGCCCGGTGGCCTTCGCATTCGGGGTTTGTATCGTTCTCGTACTTGCATTCGTCGTACTGGGGCGGGTTTTTGGTGAACTGCTAACGAATGCCTCGCTGCTGATCGCCTGTGCGCTGATTGCTGCTCCGATAGCTCTTGGTGTTCTTGCGCCATTGATAATGTGGCTTATCCGCAAGGACGAAATGACGTTCGCCGCCGACCAGGCGAAGGAAGCGCTCAACTTCCAGATCACCGTGTTTGTCGCGGGGCTGATTGCCGGCGTGATGTGCCTGGTGCTGATCGGCTTCGTGTTGCTGGGGATACTGGTCGTGGTCGATCTCATCCTGATGATCGTCGCCGCGGTCAAGGCGAGCGAAGGCGTGAGCTATCGTTATCCATTCAACCTGCGCCTGATTTCCTAGAGGCGCGAACCCGCGCGGATGTACGTTCCGGAACACTTCAGAGAGGCGGACCTTGCACGCCTCGACTGGCTAGCTCTTCACGACGCCTTCGGAACCCTCGTATCTGCGGTGGACGGGGCACCGTTCGCGTCACATCTGCCGGTGCTGTATCGACGCGAGGACAGGCGCGTCACAGTGACCGGGCATTGGGCGCGCCCCAACCCGCAGTGGTGCGCGATCGAGGGTCAACGCGTTCTTTTCATCTTTCACGGGCCACACACGTACATTTCGCCGCGCTGGTACCACGAAGCGCGCCAGCATGTGCCGACCTGGAACTACGCGGCGGCGCACCTGTACGGAAAGATTCGCCTGCTCGAGGATCCCGCGGCGCTCGAGCGAATCGTTACGGCACTCGCGGACAAGTACGAGAGTGGACCGGATGCGTGGTCGGTGTCCGGAGCCGACCCCAAAATTCTCACCATGCTGCGCGGCATCGTCGGTTTCGAGCTGGCGGTCGATGAGGTGCAGCTCAAGTTCAAGCTCAATCAGAACCATCCGCGCGGCAACCTGGAAGGAGCCATCCACGGGCTCGAGGCGGTGCCAGGCGACGACGCACGCACCGTCATGAATCTCATGCAGCATACGCTCGACCCGAAATGACCCCCGCGCTGAGCCCCGGGCCAGGGATCGCCCAGCCTAGAATTTCCACAGCACTCCGGCTGAAGGAACCAATTCGGGCCAGTTGCGCACCGCCGTTCCGAGGTCGATGACGCCGCTGGGCGCCTCGGTGACGTTGTACTGCACGCAGCACGGATTGTGATCGCCGAGCGCGTTCGTCACCTCGATGAAGGTGTCGATCTCCCCGCGACTGAGCGGGAAACGGCGGCTGACACGCAGGTCGAGCGAGCGAAAGTCCCCGATGCGGGCTGCGTTGCGTTCTCCCACCTGCACTGACTCGACCGGATTACCACTGGCGTCGCTGCTCGAAACTACACTCAGCGTCGTCGTCGGCCAGGAGCTGTGGTAGGTGCCCGCGAACGTGACGTCCCACAACTCGTTAGACCAATGGATGCCAGCCTGCACGGTACTGCGCTGGTCCCAACTACGGGGCACATCCGACCCGTCGATCCGGTCAGTGGCGCGCGACCAGGCGTAGCTTGCCCACCAGCTCCAGGGGCCGGCAGTGCGCCGCGAAAGCAGGATCTCGACACCGGTTGCTCGCGCGGACGAGGGCGCGACGCTGATGCGATCCGGTTGCAGTTCCGGCAGGAGCCGCAACTGGTCGAATTCATTCTCATACCGCACCATCAGGTGGGAGTAGTGTTTTCGATAGGCCTCCACGCGCAACTGGATCTCGTGCGCCAGGTCCTGCTCGAGGCTGACGATCGTCTGATCGGAGCGCTGTGCACTGAAGAAACGGTCGACGCCGTCCTGCACCTGCAGTTCATCAATCGCCTGCGGCTGGAAAAAAGCGCCCCAGGTCGCGCGTAGCCGCGTGCCCTCGCGTAGATCGAATAGCACGTTCACGCGAGGACTGAGCTGGGTATCGGCTTCGAGATTGCCGTAGGTCTGCTTGTCCCAGCGCAGGCCCACCTCCGCGGTCAGGCGCGCCATCGGTTTGAAGCGGCTGCTGGCAAAAGCGGCCAAAGCGTGGCCGCTGGGTGAAGGGTCGAGGTTGCGGGTGGTCTGGCTGCCGGCGTCACCCGGCAAGGGGAAGTCGGGCGCATACGTCACTTCGCTGCTGTAGGCATAGTCGGAATGGAGCTGCCGCACCTCCAGTCCCCAGCGATTCACGAAGTGGCGCACGAGGTAATCGTTCTCGAGCCGCAGTCCGAGGATTTCGTAGGCGCGTGAATCGTGCACCACCCCGAACTCGCCGGCGGGATCGTCGACCGTGCCGTCGCGGTCGTTGTCGACGTCGGTGAATGAAGCAATGAGGCGGCTGTGTGCCGCCGCGGACCAGTCGTGATCGAGCTCCGTCCAGAAGTAGTTGTTGCGATAGACGACCCGCGCTTCCTCGTCGGTGGAGCTGGCGAGAGCTGTGACCCGATCGATGGACGCGAGCACATTGAAGATGAGTGACGTGTCATCGGCAAGCGCGAACTCCACCCGGCCAAAGGCATCGTTGTAGTTCGGTTCGCCGATGTCTTTGCCGACCACGTCCGCGATCTCGTCGAGGTTGCTGCGCCTCACCGACACCAGCCACTTGAAATCCTCGTCGGCGCTCTTGCCCGCGACCAGGGCGCCGCTGTGAAAAACACTCATGCCGAGCTCGAAGTACAGGTCCTGCGGCGCCGTCACGGTGCGTGCATCCACCACCGCGCTCATGCGATCGCCCTGGTCGACGGTGAAGCCGCCGAGCGACACATCGATGCCGTCGATCATCCGTGAATCGAGAATGCTCACGGGAGAGAGAAAATCCTTGAGATGAAACGGCTCGGAGAGCGCGAGCCCGTTGAGGAGGATCTGGGTCTCGTTCTCCTCACCGCCACGTATGTGCGCCAGCCCCGACACGCCGTTGCTCGCGGCGCCCGGCAGGCGTTGCACGGCGCGCAGCGACTCATCTGCGAGCTTCGGCAGGCTCTCGAGCTCGGCCTGCGTCAGAAATGTCTGTGAGGCGAGCACTTCGTTGGCGAGACCGTAGCGACTCGTCGTGACCACGACTTCCTGCAGCAGCTCTTCGGGCGGTCTGGCGTCGGAGGCAGGAGCGGGCTGCGGGCTGTCGGACTTCGTCAGCGCGACCAGGGCGTACACATTATCGCCGACGCGTGACACGCCAAGACCGAGCGGCTCGAGCATCTCCTCGAGCATCTTGATGGGTTCACCAGCGTGCGGCTCGCGAGTCACCCGCAGGGAAGGTGGAACCAGCTGCGTGTTGTAGACCAGCCGCAGGCCATCGCGCCGCATTTCCTCGATCACGTCGCTGAGCGGCCTGCCCGCATAGTGAGCGGCCTCGGCGGCGTCGGCTGCGGCGCATGCCAAGACCATTGCGAGCAGAATTCCGCCGTGGGTGCATGCAGGGCGCCGCCGCGAAGGGTGTACAGGTATGTGCATCGTGGCGGGTTTGTGCGCGCACTGGCGCCTCGCGGCCACGATCATAACGCCATCGGCAATCGAGCCGGTATGCAGGCCCGGCTGCGCAGGCTTTCAGGTCGTCGGGAGTTCGATGACGATCTGGCCGTTCTTTTGTGTGCTGCTCAGCCGTGTCGTCGACAGGACGGCGGCGAGCGCGGCATCCGGTGTCAGGCCTTCGATCGAGCCGCGCAAGCGGATGCTGGCGGCCTCGGCCTGGCTGGCGGGCGTCGCAAAGACGACCTCCTGGCCGAGTTCATGGCCGGCCCAGCGCAGAAATTCCGGTAACGGCCGATTGTCGATCGCAAACGAGGGTACTACGCGGCCCACCCAGGCCCAGTCATCGCCGCTGCGCGCCACCGACTCACTGTGCACTTCCCCGTCAGCGAGGATCGTCAGCTGCGTTCCGGCTTCACCGACGATGCGACCGCCGCGCGGCGCGGAAAACTGGATGCGACCCTCGCGCACGCGGATGCGCGTACCCGAATCGAGCAGACGCACCTCGTACTGGGTGCCTAGATGCTCGACGACTCCGGCCGGCGTTCGGACCAGCAACAGGCTTGGCACGTCCTGGCCGAGCCCCGAATCGACATACAGCGCGCCGCTCGTGATCCTGAGCTCCTCCACGCTGGTCAGTTGCACGGAGCTGTCGCGATCGAGGCGGACCGAAACATCTTGCATGCGGATGGAAACGCTGCCTGCGGCACCGGTCGAAAGAATGTCCCCCGCGTGGAGTTCCTGCTGAACCGTGAACGGTGCAACCTTCGACTGCGCGGTGTGCACGGTCCCGCCGCCAATTGTGCGTTCAATGCTCGCGACGACCACCGTTTGCGGCGGTGCCTGGTTGAGGAGCCATACGGCGAGCGCCACCGCGCCAAGACCTGCTGCGATCGCGACCTGCCTGAATCGCCGCCGCCGCCGCGCCGCGACAACTCTCAGCCATTCAGCGTGAATCGCCGCGCGTACCTCGTCCTCCATCTCTGCGGGCGGCCGCGGGCGCGGCCCGGCCGTGCGCAACAGGCGATCGACGTCGCCGTGGTCCGAATTCATTTCAACCGCATTACTCATTTGCATTCCTGGATTCAGGCTTCGCGAATGTCGCGCGCCGCAGCACCAAATACAGTCTCGAGCGCCTGGCGAAACGCATCACGCGCTCGTGCCAGCAAGGACTGGGCTGCCGTGTGGCCGATGCCGAGCAGCTCCCCGATTTCTTCCACCGATCTGCCTTCGACATATTTCCATTCCAGCGCGTCGCCGTAGCGAGCTGGAAGACGATCGAGGACCGTACGCACCATGCGCCCCAGCTCCTCGCGCCCGTAGTTGCGCGCGACATCGAACTCCTCCGGGGCCTCTATGGAATCGATCGCGGCGCGCAGTTCCTCGCTGTCTTCGATCAACACCACGCGTTCGGTATAGCGCTTATGAGCGCGCAGGTAGTCGACGACTTCCCGGCGGCAAATCTGGCACAGCCAGGTGAACAGGGCCGCTTCGCCACGGTAGTCCGCCATCCGTCGCATTGCCTTGGTGAGGGTCGCCTGCACGACTTCACGCGCGGCCTGCGCATCGGTGTTCAGGCGCGGCAGTGCGAAGCGGTACAGGCGGGAAAAATAGCCATCGAAGAACGCAGTGAACGCGCGCTCCTCGCCGGCCAGCATGCGGCGGACCAGCGCTTGTTCCTGTGCGGCATCGTCGGTCACGGAGACGGCTTACCTCTGCCTGCGTTGGACGCAGGCAGTAGGCGCAATCAATCGCTTCAGGTCTGAAGCGTGGCGCGGTGCTTCATATCCAGCCATAGGTTGTAAGCCGCAATGAAGAGTGGGAACAGGTTGGAGAGAACTCCCACGGAGTCGTTCTTGCCGAACACGAAATAGGCGAGCAGCAACAGGCTCCCGGAAACGCTCATGTACCAGAAGAGCCGCGGCAGGACCGGCTTGCCGCGGCGGCGCGACGCCAGCAGCTGGACGAACCAGCGCCCCGCGAACAGCGCCACCCCCAGGTAGCCGACCAGCTTCCAGGGGGTTATCACGATTCCGAAGAATTCAACGAGTACCCTGGACACGATGCCTCCGGCGGGAGCTTGCGGGACAGTGTCAGGCTTATAACGGAGCCCTTCGGGCCGGACAACAGCTGTTCCGGCGCGTGGCTTGACGCTGCTCGCGAGGGGCGGCGATACTCAGGCCCATGACGAAACGCGCAAATCACACGACCGCAGCAAAGCGCTGGTGGTGGCGTCACTCCTGACGGAGTGGGCGCCTGCGCGTACAAAAGAACGCTTTTACAAGGACCCATCTCCGAACCTAAACCGGGGATGGGTTTTTTGTTGCCTGCTCCCCGGTGGCGGTCGGTAAGAGGAGCACATGCAGCGGCCTTTCGACATCGCAGCGGACCTGGATACGCCGGTTTCGGCTTATCTCAAGTTGCGGCCATTCCGCCCGCGCTTTCTGCTCGAGAGTGTGGAGGGCGGGGAGCGGCTGGCGCGCTATTCGTTCATCGGCTTCGGCGATTGCCTCGAGGTGCGCCTCGAAGCCGGGAGCCTGCTCATCGACGGCCAGGTTGCGGGCCGGCCGACCAACCGGGATGAGTTGCTCAACGTGCTGCGTGCGGCACTGGCGCGCGCTCCGGTGCCCAAACCCGAGTTCACACAGGTGCCACTCGCGGGCGGCCTCGTCGGTTACGCGGCCTACGACATCGTCCGCTACTTCGAGCAATTGCCGCAGCGTGCGCGACGCCTCGATTCGGCGCCCGATGCACACTTCATCGCACCGCGCTCGCTCCTGATCTTCGATCACCTCACGCGCGGCGTCGCGCTCCTGCACGACGGACCCGAAGCTGAGCGCCAGAGCCTGCGGCGCGAAGTCATCCGGGCGCTGCGCGGTGCAATTCCTCCGCACAATGGCGCGGCGGATTTCTCCCGGTCGGCCGCGAGCTTCACTGAGGCCGAGTTCCTGCAAGGTGTGCGCCGAACGCAGGAGTACATTGCGGCAGGCGATGTCTATCAGCTGGTGCTGTCGATCCGCTTTTCCGGCCGGCACTCGCTCACGCCGTTCGAAGTCTATCGGGCGCTCAGGCTGATCAATCCTTCGCCCTACATGTATTTCTGCGAGCTTGGCTCGCTCGCTGTCGTCGGGTCGTCACCAGAAGCGCTGGTGCGCCTGAACGGTCGCTCGGCATCCCTGCGACCGATCGCCGGGACGCGTCCTCGGGGCACGAACCCTGAGGACGACGGGCGCCAGGAAGCGGAACTCAAAGCGGATCCCAAGGAGAACGCCGAGCACGTGATGCTGGTGGATCTGGCGCGCAACGATCTGGGGCGCGTCGCGCAAGCCGGGAGCGTGCGCGTCGAGCCCTACCGTGCCATCGAACGCTACAGCCACGTCATGCACATCGTAAGCGGTGTCAACGGCGTGCTCGCGCCGAGCCACGACGCCTTCGAATTGTTCGCGGCGACGTTTCCTGCCGGGACCCTGGTCGGCGCTCCGAAAGTGCGCGCAATGCAGATCATCGACGAGCTCGAGCCGGTGCGCCGCGGGC
>Ga0137410_10000437_pt1 | contig 29369 bp, 20 predicted proteins | sample CZODoug1_16funga_FD_108878 | JGI IMG/M metagenome (GOLD analysis project Ga0137410, IMG submission 108878) | Vadose zone soil fungal communities from Angelo Coast Range Reserve, California, USA - CZODoug1_16fungal (Illumina Assembly) | ecosystem: Environmental > Terrestrial > Soil > Vadose zone... | reverse complement strand
TTGCCCGATTCAAAAGCCCGCTTCTCGTACTTGGTGCCCACTTTCCGAATCGCGTCGTGCCAGCCATCATCCCAGCTGATACGGGCCTCATTGTCGACGACGGTCCAGGTCCCGTGGCTCGCTCCGATGGACTTGGTGGCGCCGCCGTCGCGATCGAGCGTGATGAAGAAGGTGCTGCCATTGCCGTCGCCGACCTTCCATTTCCCGAGAAAGCTGTTTCCGCGGATTACGGCACTGTTGCTGGTGGGAGTCTTGAATTCGATCCGTTCGATGTCGGCCATCGAAAAGGTCTGCTGGCGGCCGTCTTTGAAAACGATGACGATCTCATTTCCACTGGCCGGGGGCGCAGCCGCCAAGCCCGCGGGAACAGCCAACAACAGCACTAACCCGAGCCACGGTTTTTCGCTTTTCATAGTTCCGTTCCTCACAATGCGCGCACTTGACTGAAGAAAAAACGGCGCCGCTTTTTAGTACGCTGTCAGGCGGTGTTTCGTTCCATGAATTTCACCACCTCCGGGCGCCAGCCGCCGACCCCAACTGGCTGCGTGAGTTCCACTTGCAATGATCGGAAAAACGCCTTACCTCTTACCCTGCACCAGATACAGCACCGAAGCGTGGGGTTTAAGCTTGACAGTCAGCGACTGCGCATTGCCCAGGTTCTCGCGTTCCCAAAGATCGCGGATCTTGTAACTCTTCTCGGTCAGGCCGAGATCTTTCCAGTCATGGTGGATTGTTTGTTCGCTGTCTCCAATGTTAAAAACCGCGATGTAGTGGCCTTGGTCGGTGCGATAGTACACTCCCGAGTCGCCACCCCTCGCCAGCCACACCGCTACAGTATCCGTAGTAATCACGGCGCGGTTTTCATAGGAATGCTGGTCCACCGCGATCACCTCGGGATTGGTCAAGAGCGAGGTGGTCCATTCGTCGGCAGAAACCAGATCTCCGCCTATGATCAGAGGCGAACGGAAGATCGACCACAGCGTCATCATTGTGCGCTGCTCGTCTTTCGTGAAACGCGTCTCGCGTAACACGCCGTCTCCCGGATGAGGACCGAGATGTCCGAGCGGCAGCATGTCGGCGTCGGGCCAGCCGCCGGGCGCAACGTGCGGAGCCCATTTCGCGGCGGTCGCGAACTGCTGGTAGAGGCTTTGCGACCAATCGTGCTTCTCCCACGGTCCCCAGTGATCCCAGAAGTCGTCGCAAATGCGCCACATCTCCGCGTATTTTGAAACCTCGCTGGCGTTTTCGAGCGCGGTGGGCCCGGGCGAAAGACTGAGCACCATCGGCCGTCCCGTCTTCTTGATCGCACTGGCGAGCATGCGAATCTCTTCCGGTTTGTAGGGATGATCTGCAATGCAATCGGCTTTGATGAAATCCACATTCCAGCTGGCGTACAACTTCGCGATCGAGTCGTAGTAAGCCTGGCCCGCCTCAGAACTCTTGACTCCGTAGTTGTAAGCGTTCCACGGACAAGCATCCGACCGATCCGCTGCATCCGCCGCGTGGTAGGACGAACCCTCGATCGCCAGATTTTTGGCCACCGCTTCGCGAGGAATTCCGCGGATGATGTGCAAGCCAAACTTCAAGCCGAGGGAATGTACATAATCGGCGAGCGGCTTGAATCCGGCACCGTTGGCCGTCGGGGGAAACCGAGACGGAACCGGAAGAAACTGTCCACTGTCGTTCACCAGGAATTTGTAATCTTTTGGGGCGCTCTCCGGATTCAGCACGTACCATCCTTCGTCGATCACCATGTACTGCCAGCCAAAACGTTTGAGGTGCGCAGCCATCCAGTCCGCGTTCGCCTTGAACTGCGCCTCGGTAATCGTCCGGCCATAGGAATCCCAACTGTTCCAGCCCATCGGCGGAGTCGGCGTGAGCGCGGCATTACCCGCCTTAGTCGGCGGGCATGCCAGCAACGCAAACAACCAGACCGCTATCAAACGAGACGAATATCTACGTGTCATCGCGAACTCCTTAGGTTCTGGATAAGAATGACCAATGATTCTATGACTGCTGCGCTCCTACCAGTTCTCAAGATTCTGTCATCCCGAGCGAAGCGAGAGATCTGAAGTCCGTCCGCAAGAGATGCGTATCCCTCACGTCGTTCGGGATGCCAATTCGTAAGGGTATCGCCAACGGATTTTTCCTTTTTGCGCTCTGACATCGCGATCACAGGATGCCAGAACTGCGCTCGTGATTGTATTCTGGTTCTTCGTTCAATATGGCAAATTGCATCAAATGTGGCCGCAATCTCCCGGGACTCTCGTTTGGGAAGAAACTCTGTTCGTGGTGTGTCCAGCACGAGGCGATACAGCGCGGACTGGAACCGGACGACGGCGTCCAGCGGGTGGAGACGCCGCCTTGGCTGCGGCGGCAATCGACGTCCATGATTGTCACCCAGGTCTTTTTCGGGATCAACGTTGCCGTGTTCCTGGGCATGCTGTTCGCCGGCGTGTCGATGCTCGACAACCCTTCCGGGCAAGACTTGGTGCATTGGGGCGCGAACTTTGGGCCTTACACACTCGGCGGCCAATATTGGCGGCTTTTGACCTGCGTGTTCGTGCATGGGAGTTTGGTGCACATCGCGCTCAACATGTGGTGCCTATGGAATCTAGGCACGCTCGCTGAGTCTCTCTACGGTCACTGGACGTTCGCCGTGGTTTATTTGCTGGCGGGCATTGGTGGCAGCATTGGTAGCATCGTTTGGAATCCCGAGGTCCTAAGCGTTGGCGCATCGGGCGCGATTTTTGGAATCGCGGGGGCTCTGATTGCTTCTTTCTACCTAGGTGAGTTTTCGTTGCCCCGGGGAGCCATCGCCGGTACCCTCCGCAGCGTGGTAATGTTTGTCGGATACAACCTGGTATTCGGGGCCATGGTGGCTCGGGTTGACAACGCCGCCCACATCGGCGGCCTGATCACGGGTCTGCTTCTGGGCGCGCTCATCGCCAAAGCCGCACCCGACCGGGACAATGTTGGTCAGCGCATCGCCGTGCTGGCGATCGGGATCCTCCTGATCGGCGGAGGAGTGGCCTGGTGGCTTCATTCGCGCGATTACATTCGCCACATGCAGCGCGGCAAGGGATTTCTCACTGAGGCCAAATCCGATCAGGCCATTGCCGAATTTCAGACTGTCGTGCACAACCGGCCCGACTACGCTCCCGGGCACTTCGCTCTCGGTCGGGCGTATGCGCTCAAGCGCGATTTTGCCAGTGCGGAAACTGAATTTAAACGCGCGCTCGAGTTAAGTCCACGAACTGAGTACTACTGCTACGCGCTGGGGTTCGTCTATGTCGACGAAAAGAAACTGCCCGAGGCGCGAGAAACTTTCCAGCGCCTTCTGACGCTGAATTCCAACAGCGCCGACGCCCACTTCGGCCTCGCGGCTGTCGCCATGGACGAGCAGAAATATCAGGACGCCATTCAGGAATACCAGATCGCCGCGCAATTGAATCCGGATCTCGAGGGCGTCCACTTCAACCAGGGCCGGGCGCAAATAAAGCTCGGTTTGTTCGACGATGCGATTGCTTCCTTCAAGAAAGAACTTGAGACCGTCGGAGACGACTACGACACCGAAATCGCGCTGGCCAGTGCCTATGAAGCCAAAGGCATGAAGAAGGAAGCTGCTGAAGCACAGGAGAAAGCGGCGGCACTGAGTGGGCAGCGCTAGCGACGACGAAGAACAAACTATTCAGGACGCACTCCGGTCACGGCCATCAGCCTTCCAGTGATGCCCTTTTCTGCGCGGTGACTGAAGAGCAGATCAGTGTGGCACGCGGCACAGGGAGACGATGCGTCAATGTTTTTCGCCGGCACGCCGCCATCGATGAGTTGGCGGCGATTGGCTTCCACCAGATCCAGATAGAGACTCACCGGAAGTTCGCTGTGGCCGGGGGCGCGAGCGGTCAAAAAGAGCAGCGGATACTTTTCGCGGACCGGATCTGACTCCTTCACTTCGCGGAATAGTTCGGCGGCATAGGCGAACTGGGTTTCGAATTTAGTGCGAACTTCTTCGCCAACCTGATAACAACATCCCTGCACACCGGGACCGATGGCTGCGATCAGGTTTCGAGGGTCGCTGCCGAAGTAGCGGCGCATCTCGCCGATACCTTTTTCGACAATTCGTTTGACCGTCCCGCGCCACCCGGCGTGAAAGACACCTACGGCTCGATTCTTCCTGTCTACCAGAATCACAGGAAGGCAGTCGGCCGTTAGGATGGCGAGCAGCAGGCCGGGCGTATTAGTGATGAGTCCGTCGCCGGCCAGTGGCTCGTTTGGCAGTCGGTCGACGCGATGGATCAGGTCGGAATGAATCTGTCGCAGAGTGATCAGAGGCCAGCTTTTGCGTCCGTGAGTGACGCCTAGCTCTCTCAGCAAGAGGGCGCGGTTGCGTTCGACGGCAGCCCGCGTGTCATGTTTGGTGAAACCGAGATTCAGCGCGTTTCCGCCGTAAGCGCGGGAGACGCCGCCGCGGCGCGACGAAAATGCGTGGATGAGCCAGGGAAGTTTGGCCAGCTTTTCAGAATGCAAGAGTTGCAACTTGGATTTGGCGGGGGTCTTGGTCACCACGGTTTCGATCATACTTTGAAAGACCGGTCTTTGCGGCCGAGAGACTGCGGCGATTCCTGGAACCCCTCTCTACTTCTTGTCCCCTTGCTCGACGAAATATTTTCCGGTCTCTCCCACCGAGAAGTAGCGCGAGGTCACAGTCTTTTTTCGCGTGAAGAACTCAATCGCATCCCAGCCATGAACGTGCAGATCGCCAAAGAAAGAATCCTTCCATCCGGAGAATGGGAAGTACGCAGGCGAAGCTGCGACCCCGATGTTAACTCCCACCATTCCCACTTCTACGCGCCGGCTGTACTCGCGGACGGCTGCGCCGTTCTCGGTGAAGATGGAAGTGCCGTTGCCGCGGGGGTCACGGTTCACCAGCTCGATCGCTTCATCGAGCGTTTCGACGTGCATCACGGAGAGGACAGGGCCGAAAATTTCGTCGGTAGCTGCGTGCATTCCCGGCTTCACTTTGTTCAGAATTGTGGGACCGACGAAGTTACCTCCGGCGGGGACACCGCTCGGACGCCGCCCATCCACCAGCAACTCCGCTCCCTGTTGCACTCCAGTTTCGATCGCCTCGTGAATACGATCGCACGCGGAACTGGAAATCACCGGACCCAGACTGGCCTTAGGATCGGTGCCATCGCCTGCGATCAGCTTCTCGGCTTCTTCCTTCAAGCGTCCCATGATTTTCGCTTGCGCGGCTCCCACCGTAACGAGAACTGAGCCGGCCATGCAGCGCTGTCCTGCGTTGCCGAAGGCGCTGCTCAGGACGTTCGACACGGTCTTGTCCACGACCGCGTCCGGCATCACGATCATGTAATTCTTTGCGCCGCCCAGTGCCTGCACGCGTTTGCCATTTTCCGCGGCACGCCGATAAATGTATTTCGCGGTTGTAACCGACCCGACAAAAGACACTGCGCGGATTCCCGGACTGTCGAGGATCGCGTTCACCGCGTCGTGCCCGCCATGCAGAAGATTCACTACGCCCGGAGGCAGACCGATGTCTTGCAGGATATGGCAGATGATTTCAGACGTCAGAGGTACTTGCTCCGATGGCTTCAACACGAACGTATTTCCGCAGACGATGGCAAAGGGCAGGAACCACATTGGCACCATTGCGGGGAAATTAAATGGAGTGATCGCGGCGCAGACCCCGACCGACTGCCGGATAGTTTCAGAGTTGATCCCGCGCGCAACGCCTTCCAGAATTCGGCCTTGCATTGTCATGGGCGATGCGCACGCAACCTCAATGACTTCGATGGCGCGCGAAACTTCCGCGCGCGCATCGGAAAGGACCTTACCGCCTTCCCTTGTGACGGACGCCGCGAGTTCGTCGATTCGCTTGCGAAACTGTTCGCGAATCGCGTAGATGAACTCTGTCCGTTCGCCGATCGAGCGTGCGCGCCAGTCCGGCCAGGCGGCGCTTGCCGCCGCCACCGCCGCTTCGACATCTTCGCGGCCCGATAAAGGCGCTCGCGCCAGAATTTCTCCGGTCGCGGGGTTGGTGACGTCCACAAAAGCAGAAACCTTCGCCGACACCCAGCGTCCGCCGATGTAGTTCTGGAGAGTGCGCGCGGGCGAATCCACGGTTGCGATCGGTGCAGTGTCTTCCTGCGTCAGAGTTCTGGTCTGGGATGTCATGACTGCCTCTCCTAATTCACTCGCTCGATTACCCTTTCCATCAGAAGAACCTTGTCGGCATTGTCGACTTCGATGAGCTTCACTTCAATCACTTCGTTCATGGTCGTCTGCACGGTGCGGCCAATAAATGTTGCTTCGATCGGCAGTTCGCGGTGTCCGCGATCAATCAACACGAGCAGTTGTACCCGGCTCGGTCGACCGTGCAGAAAAAGCGCGTCCATGGCGGAGCGAATAGTTCGGCCGGTGAACAGCACATCGTCCACCAAAACGATCTTCTTGTCTCCAATGGCAAAACCGATTTCCGATTTCTGCACGACTGGCTTGGGACCGAGTGTGGAAAGGTCGTCGCGATAGAACGTAATATCCAATGTGCCGACGGGTACGGGAGATTTTTCCTTCTGCCGGATGATCTTGGCGAGTCGTTCCGCCAGCGGTACTCCACGTCGGCGAATCCCGATCAGGCCCAAACCGTCCACCCCGCCGCTCTTTTCAAGGATTTCATGAGCCAGTCGCACCAGCGTGCGCTCCATTTCAGAAGCGGACATCAATTGCACTTTCTCGTGCAAGGTGGTTTTTGGTTCCGCGCTTTTGGTGCTCGTGCGCAATTTATGCCTCGTCGAAGGGTGCCAGATTTCAGGTCTGGAAGAAGTCGCCCCAGCCTCGCTGGTATGGCCCTGGAAGCCCCAGGTTGCTTGCCGGCTAGTGCCTTGACTGTAGTGGACTGCCGTCTTGGAGGTCAAGCGCCAAGCATCCCTAGTCGGCGACGAAACGCTAGCGCGATTTCTCCCGTGTTGAAGTGGTGTCTTGTTCGGCATTGCGCAGTGCCTCCTGCTGGTTATATATATGACTGCCGAATACGTGACGCAGAAGGAATCGTGAAAAATGAAAACGCAACACCGACGACCGCTGATGTTTGCTCTTGCTGCCTTTACCGTGCTCATCGTGGAGTTGGTCGCCGTTCCGGCCTGCGCCGCGCAGAGCAACAAGGCCCTCAACGTTTCTCCGAACAGAAATCTACCTTTCAGCGACGGCATGGTCGCCGGCAATACTTTGTATGTCGCGGGACAAGAGGGAACTGACGATCAAGGCAAACTCGTTGCTGGCGGAATCAACGCTGAGGCCAAAATGGCACTCGAGAATGTCCAGAAGGTCGTCAAAGCGGCGGGCTTCGAATTGAAGGACATTGTTTCCGTTACTGTATATCTGGCCGACATTCGCGAGTTTGGCGACATGAATAAGGTTTACCGGGAATTCATGCCGGACCCGAAACCGGCACGCGCCACGATTCAGGCGGTTGCTCTCGTCAACGATGCGCGAATTGAGATCTCAGCGATTGCTGTAAAGCAAAAGTGACGGGCGATTCGTTCACCATAACTATCAGCTTTGAAGCAGCTTCCTCAACTTGGAGAAATCATGCAACGAAGACGCGCACTGCTTATCCTGACATTTCTTGCAATCATGCCGTTCGCGTGGGCGGAGAACACCCACTCGAACAGCTCGTACGTGGTTTATGTAGGGACTTACACTGGCCCGGAGAGCAAGGGCATTTATGCCCTTCGTTTCGATCCTGCTTCCGGCAAGTCCACTCCCCTGGGACTGATGGCGGAAACCACGAATCCGTCTTTCCTGGCGATCGATCGCAACCAGCGCTATCTCTATGCGGTCAACGAAGTGACGGACTACAAGGGAGAGAAAAGTGGCGGTGTCAGATCCTTCGCGATTGACCGCAAGACCGGCAAGCTCACTTTCCTGAACGAGGTTTCCTCGCGAGGCGCGGATCCGTGCCACATCACCCTTGACCATACCGGGAAATATGTTCTGGTTGCGAATTATACGGGAGGCAGCGTAGCAACTTTTCCGGTACTTCCGGACGGCCGGCTTGGCGAAGCGGCAGCCGTGGTTCAGCACAGCGGTCACGGTGCCAACGCGGAACGACAAGAAGGGCCGCATGCACACGAAATCCAGTTGACGCCGGACAACCGTTTTGCGATCGCCGCGGATCTGGGTCTGGATGAGCTAGTGGTCTATCGCTTCGACTCTGCCAATGGAGCGCTCGCTGCCAACGATCCGCCGTTTGCCAAGGTCGATCCGGGTGCTGGTCCGCGGCATTTTCTTTTTCATCCCAATGGCAAATTTGTTTTTGCGCTGAACGAAATGGGTGGGAGCGTTACCACGTTCTCGTTCGATGCGCGCGCGGGTGGGTTACGCAAACTGCAAACGGTCTCGTCAATGCCCACAGATTTCAAGGGCAAGAACGAATCCGCTGAGATCGTAGCCGATGCATCGGGCAAATTTCTCTATGCGTCGAATCGTGGGCCGGATGACATCGCGGTATTCGCCATCGATTCGGAAAAGGGAACACTTCGGCTGGTGGAACACGTCTCGACGAAAGGCAAGGCTCCGCGTAACTTTGCCATCGATCCGACGGGGAAATATCTGTTCGCCGCGAATCAGGAGTCCAACAACATCGTCGTTTTTCGGATCGATCCCAAGACCGGGCGCCTGACCGATACAGGCCATGTGCTAAATGTGCCATCGCCGGTGTCCGTCGTCTTCCTGTCTACTGAATAATCTTGGAGAATTCATGCGCTTTCTGACTCTATACCTGCTCGTGGTCGCGGCTTCGACTGTGTTTGCTCAGCAGTACGACTTCGTCATTCAAGGTGGACGAGTGCTCGATCCCGAAACCGGGCTCGACGGCGTCCGGAATGTTGGCGTCAACGGGGGAAAGATCGCGTGCATTTCCACCGGTGCTCTACACGGCAAAAGAGTGCTCGACGCCAAGGGCCTGGCGGTTGCGCCCGGCTTCATCGATTTGCATCAGCACGGCCAGGACCTGGAAAGTCAGCGCGTGAAGGCCTTTGACGGCGTCACTACAGCTCTCGAACTGGAAATCGGAGTGCCCGATGTTACTCAGTTCTTAAAAGCGAAAGAAGGCCACTCGCTGATCAACTACGGGACGGCGGCGAGTCATGTGGCGGCACGAGCGCTAGTGTTCGGCGCGCCGCTCGGGATAGGACCAACCACCACTCATGCCGGCATCCCTGAGATTCTGCCCAAGAGTGGACCCGCAACTGACGAACACGCAACCGTGGATCAGATCGAAGCGATGAAGAAGCGGCTGCGCGCGGAACTGGACGCGGGCGGCCTGGCGGTTGGGATGGGGATCCAATACACGCCCGGAGCGACTCGCCTGGAAGTAATTGAAATGTTCCGTCTCGCTGCCGAGCGAAAGGTGCCGGTTTATACCCACATGCGCAGCGCGGGCCGCGTCGAGCCGGGTTCGGCGATTGAGGCGACCAGTGAAGTGATCGGAGCGGCCGCGATCACGGGGGCATCGCTGCACATCGTGCACATCAATAGCACGTGTGTACGCGATGCGCTCGAATGTCTCTCCATGGTGGAGGGAGCGCGTGCCCGCGGCCTCGATGTTACCACCGAGGCGTATCCGTACATCGCGGGCATGACCTCCATAAACTCGGCGTTATTCAATCCCGGCTGGCAGGAAAAGCTGGGCGTCAGTTACAGCGAACTCGTGCTCCCCGACACTGGTGAACATCTCACCAAGGAGCGTTTCGACGAGTTGCATAATTCCAGCGCAACGCGCTCGATCCTGATTTTCGCCAATACGCAGGAGATGGTGGACAAAGTAATTCCCCACCCGCTGGTGATGATCGCCAGCGACGGCGCGCAAGGTCATCCCCGAAACGCCGGAACCTACGCGCGCGTACTCGCGCAATATGTGCGCGAGAAGGGCAGCCTGACTCTTATGGATGCGGTGCGCAAGATGACCCTAATGCCTGCGCAGGTGCTGGAGAGGTCCACGCCGGTTGCACACGCCAAGGGACGATTGCAGGAAGGCGCTGATGCCGACGTTGTGGTGTTCGATCCGCAAACGATCGCTGATCGCGCAACCTTCAAGTCTCCGATGGAGCCGAGCGTGGGCGTGCACTACCTGATGGTCGGCGGCACTCTGGTCGTCGATCAGAGCAAGATGGTGCCCGACGTGTTCCCGGGGAGGGCTATCGTCGGGCAGGGCACCATCCAGTAACAGGCTAATCCTCTTACTTGGACGAGCCCGAGCCTTGCGTCCTATTGCTGGGCGGCGGTTCCGTCATCTCCATCGCCCAAATCGCGGCCGGACGCATGTACATACTCGCGCGGTAATTGCCGGTGATGTCATAAGCCTCCGGTGTCCGAAACCAGTAGCCTTTGCTCTCGTAGGTGACGTGGTAAACACCCCAAGCGGTGCGATATCCTTCATCCTTCAGGCCATCGGCCAGCATCAGCGCGGCCACGCTGAAGGTGGTGCCGGTCCACACTTCCTGAACCTGCTCATTGGTCGTGATGATGGTGCCGTCCGCCGCCATCCCGTTGACGGCACCCATTTCACCTTTGCCGAACTTCATCACGTTGAAGTCGAAAATCTTCTTCAACGCTTTGCGCTGCATGTCCGCGGGAACCAAATCGCCCAAGCCAGTCATGTGCGCATACCATTGTCCGGCGAGTTGGTCGGCCTGGATGCTGTCGCGATAGTCACTGCCGGTGTCGTAACGGAAATATTCGCCATTCCAAAGCTTCTTGATGTAGCTGGCCTGGCTCCGCGCGAACAGGTCGTGATATTTCGTCTGCGCAGCGGAGTCATTCAAGACCTTGGCAATCTCCTCGGCAGCGCGTAACGATGCCAGCCAGAGGCCGCCGCAGTACGCGCTTTCGCCGCGGACTACCCATTCATCGTAAGTCTGATCGGGGAAGCCATCGTTCTCTGGGATGCCATCGCCGTTGCGGTCATACTTACGAAGATAGTCGATGGCAAGTTGCACCGACGGCCAGGTATCGCGCAGGAACTGCTGGTCGGTACGCCCGCCGAAAATGTAGTCGCGATAGACCATGAGCACGAACTTGGTGTTCAGATCTTTCCAGTCGTCGGTGTTCTGCCAGCTGAACTGATTCACCTTAAATATCGGATCTTCTTCGGGTGCCCCCAGGTCGTGCGGAACAGCACCCCTGCTTTTACGGGTTCGATAGACGGCCTTGTGCTCCTGCATGGTTTTCCAAAGCCAAATTAACTTCTCCGGCTCGTCGCGAAGAACCGTTTCGGCAAACGTCCGCATCTCCTGCTTGTCCAAGTCGGGCCAGAACTTGACCAGCGGCATGGAACCGTAGAACCTTACATCCAGGGTGGAGTAAAACGGATAGTCGTAACATTCCATGAACGAAAAAATAACCGGAGCTTTCGGATCCGATCCGACGGGCCGCCCCCAGAAGGAACCGCCGTCGGCAAGAATGTACATTTCATTAAAAAGTGCCGCGCGATACCATTCCGGTTTGCTGTTGTCGTTGACGTAGGGAGCCTGCCAGGCATCGATCGCATCGCTCCACTCCGTCGCATGCGTCAGGCCTTCCGTTGCGACTTTGACTGCATTCTTTCCCGAGGCGCCAAAGAAATCGGTGTAACGCCGGTGCCACTTGCGTCCGGTGCCAAACTCCACGATTGGGAGGTCCCACGAAACGACCATCGGGACAACCCGTTTTTCTCCGGGTTGGAGCGTGAATCGCACCGCGATCGCGCCCGCCAATGTCTCTCCGCTGCTGGTCCACTTGAAATCGCTGTTGGACAGGCGGCCGTCTTTAGAGAAAGGCGTCCAGACATCATCGCCACCGCCCTCCGGAGCGAATGTGTTCTGATACGTGATCTCTACTCCAGGAGACTCCAGCGCCGCGATGGCAAATTGGCCGTCCCAATCGTCGGCTACATCGGCGGGCCGGATGCGGTCAAACAGTACTCCCTTCATCGTGCCGGCGCTTCCCAGGGGTGTGCTGACGACGCTGTTGAAGTTACCGGAGCTCATCTTGCCGTTGAAATCGTGCGACGGATAGCGCAGCCAGCCCAACATGTTCGCCCAGGAGAGAAGGATCGAGACAGTAACCGGCTTGTCCGTAGGATTGTCGGCATGCCAGCGATACACCGCTACCGGATAACTCGATTCGCGGTAGTTATTCGGAAGAACGGGAGAAAACTGCTCCAGCATCACGTGCGCGGGAAGTTTGTTCCAACGGTAGTCGTACCAGGATTTCGGATAGAGAGCGTAATAATTTCCCGCGCCTACGGGATAATCCCACTTCCAGGAATTGAGTTGTCCGTCCTGGGGATGATCGGCAGTCAGAACTTGCGCAATTCCTTCGGCTGCTCCGGCTGATTTTTCATAGATTGCAAACTGGTTTGCGGAGACGACCTCATACTTGTGGATGCCAGCCTTCAAATGCCAGCGCGAAAATTCGCCTCGGTAGTCGCGGGAAAATGTGCCCGAGCCAAATCCGCCCACCGGCGCTCCTTGCCAGTACCCGTCGTCAATATTGCTGGTCAGCTGGGGCTTACGCGTGCCAGCATTCGCCATCGGCTCGCCAATCCCGCGTTTGAAGGCTATCTTCGGAATTGAGTCTCCCGCCCACAGAGAAAGTGCAGAGAAGGCGAGTAGGAGTAGGACGGAGCACTTCGTAAGACGGGATTTCATGCAGCCTCCAAGGGGTATGGTTGGATCGGATTATTCCCTTTAGACGGGAATCGCTTCCCAAGCTAGAAAATCGTTATTGTAGATGGTTCCGAGCAGCATGGGAAGGACAAAAGTAAAGTCGATCGGCAGAAAGTCCGTCAGCCACTTTGGGTACAGAGATGATTCCGTCGAGTAGAAAATCGGTTTTTCTAGTAACTCGCGTTTACCGCTCACCGCTGTCCGAGTATAATCCGGCCCGCATCCATTCTTCAGGAGTCGCCATGCTTTCTGCACGACGCTGCGAACGGTGGTCTGTCATTGCCGTTCTCATTGTCCTCTCGTTTCCCAACGCTTTCGCCGCACCGCCGACGGCGGTCGCTCTACACTCGGGCTGGCGTTTCCGAGCGCTGAACGACAAGGGCCATCCGGGTGTGGAGCAGTGGCATGCCGCTGAAGTTCCAGGCCTGGTGCAGACGGACCTGCTAAGTAACAAGCTCATCCCCGACCCGTTTTATCGCGACAACGAAAAGTCTCTGCAGTGGATTGGACTGACGGACTGGGAGTATCAGACCGAATTCGATGTTGATGCTGCGACTCTGGCGCGCGGCCATGTCGACTTGCAGTTTGCCGGCCTCGATACCTACGCCGACGTGTACCTAAACGACGCCGAATTGCTGAAGGCGGACAACATGTTTCGCTCCTGGCGCCTACCTGTAAAGGATCGGCTACACGCGGGCAAGAACACGCTGCGGATTGTCTTCCATTCCCCAATCATGCTGATGATGCCGAAAGTGAAGGCGCTGTCGTATCGTCTGCCGACGGTCGGGCAGGTGCAAATCGTCAGTGAGGAAGGGATCGCAACTGATCCTTACACGCGCAAAGCGCCGTACAACTATGGCTGGGATTGGGGTCCGCGCTACATCACCGAGGGCATCTGGCTGCCGGTGAAACTGATCGCGTGGGACGATCTGCGGATTGACAACTTCCATATTCGGCAGCAGAAGATCAGCAAAGACGAAGCGGAGTTGTGGGCGGAGTTCGATATCGTTGCGGCCAAAAGCGGAGACGTGAATCTTGCCATCGAGCAGGACGGCGCGAATGGAAAGAAAGTGCCTGCCGCCACCCATTCCGCCCGCCTCGACGAAGGAACGAACCACATCACTGTCCCCTTTCGGATTGCCAATCCCAGTCTCTGGTATCCCAACGGCTACGGACCGCAGACCCTCTATAAGTTCTTCGCCACTCTCTCCACCAGCAAGAACAAGAAGCCAGTGGTCGAAGACCGCGCCGAACTGCGCACCGGGCTGCGCTCACTCGAACTGCGTCGCCAGCCCGACCAATGGGGCAAGAGCTTTACGTTCGTCGTGAACGGCATTCCAGTGTTTGCCAAGGGTGCGGATGTGATTCCGTTCGACAGCTTCATGACTCGCGTTACGCCCGCACAGCATCGTCAGATACTTCAGTCGGCTCGCGATGCCCACATGAACATGATCCGGCACTGGGGCGGCGGATATTACGAGACTGACGACTTCTACGATGTCTGCGACGAACTCGGCATCATGGTGTGGCAGGACTTCATGTTCGGCGGCGCCATGGTTCCGGGTGACCTCGCTTTCCAGGAAAATGTCCGCGCAGAAGTGACCGAGCAGGTGAAGCGGCTGCGCGATCATCCCAGCATTACGCTCTGGAGCGGCAACAACGAAGTCGAAGCTGGCTGGCGCTTCTGGGGCGACCGCGTCTACTTCAAGGAAACGCTGACTCCGCCGCAGCGCGAGCGCGTCTGGCAGGATTACGTCGAGCTGTTTCACGACATCATCAAGAGCGTAGTCGCCGAAAACGGCGCACCAGTTCCCTATTGGCCCAGTTCGCCCTCCGCCAATTTCGAGGACGACCCGGGCGGTCAGCGCAACGGCGACATGCATTACTGGTCGGTGTGGCACGCGCTCGAACCGATCTCGGAATACACCCACCAGTTTCCGCGCTTCATGTCGGAATACGGCTTTCAGTCTTTCCCCGACATCGCAACCGTCCATAAGTTTGCCGAGCCGCAGGATCTCGACATCATCTCGCCCGTGATGCAGGTTCATCAGAAGAACGTTGGAGGCAACGAGCGCATTCGCACTTACATGTTGCGCGAGTTTCGCGAGCCCAAAGATTTCGAATCGTTCCTCTATGTCAGCCAGGTTTTGCAGGCAGAGGCGATCAAGGTGGGGGCGGAGCACCTGCGCCGGCAACGGCCGCGCACCATGGGATCGCTCTACTGGCAGCTAAACGACTGCTGGCCGGTGGCATCATGGTCGAGCATCGATTACTACGGCCACTGGAAGGCGCTTCATTACTATGCCCGTCGTTTCTACGATGACTTGTTGGTTTCACCGTGGGAGGAAAACGGTACGTTGTCGGTCTATGTGGTCTCCGACAAAGTAAAACCTTCCGAATCCGAGTTGCGTATACGGGTCATGGACTTCCAGGGTAAGACCATCCTCGAGAAAAAACAGGCGGTCACGGTGTCCGAGCTTTCCAGTAAGGTCTACGCTTCGTTTTCGCGGCAGGAACTGCTGAAAGATACAGATGCTCAGCACGCCTTCGCCGTGATCGACTTGACTCAGAACGGCAAGGTCGTCTCTCGCAACCTCTGGTTGTTCGACCGCGTCCGCAATATGGCCCTGCCCAGTCCGTCGATCCAGGCGGAATTGACCGGCAGCGACGGGAACTACACACTACGGTTGCGGTCGGCGGTGTTGGCGCGGCATGTCTATGTTACGTTCGGCGATCACGTGGTTGAAGCTTCCGACAATTATTTCGACATGCTTCCCAACGAGCCCCTCACCTTGCAAGTGAAGGCCAAATCGAACATCGATGCGCTTCGGCGATCGCTCAAGGTGCGGAACATCACGGACGCATTTACTGTAGAAGCGAAGTAGCGGGGGCCTGCCCGGGTCGTCACAGACTTGCGTGGGGAAGTCAAGGTGTGGGTAACACGGAGGTCTGCGATAATCGCGGGACATGTCAAAGGGCAAGAAGTCTCGACTCAGTTCTCCGGGAACGATTACGCTGCGCGCCGTGGCGGAACACGTCGGTCTGGCACCCGGCACCGTGTCGGCGGTGCTGAATAATGCGCCTTCGGCGCGCTCCATCCCAGAGCACACCAGGCAGCGGATTCGGGCGGCTGCACAGGAACTGAAATACCGCCCTAACTTTCTCGCCCGCTCTTTGCGTAAACAACGCACTTACACCGTGGGTCTCATCCTCGAGGAGATCGGCGATTCGTACGGCTCCATGGTGATCAGCGGAGTGGAAGCCTACCTTCGACAGCACAATTATTTCTTCCTGACCGTCATTCATCGCCACGATGCCGCCATGTTGCGCGACTATTCGCAGCTTCTGCTCGAGCGCGGAGTGGAGGGCTTCGTGACCGTGGACACAAGTCTTCCGGAATCGCCCCCGCTGCCCACTGTTTGCGTGGCCGGGCACCGCGCTCTAGCGGGCGTGACCAACATCATTCTCGATCAGGAGCAAGGGGTCAGGGTCGGTCTTGAGCATCTGTTTCACTTGGGACATCGCAAGATCGCGTTCATGAAAGGCCAGCCCTTCAGTTCAGACTCGGAAGACCGATGGACGGCAATGGGCAATGTGGCGCAGGATCTGGGACTCGAGATGGACCCCGATCTGATTGTCCGCCTCGAAATCGATGATCCTTCGCCGCAACTGGGATATCCCTACGCAAAGCAGCTGCTGGCCCGCAAGAAGCCTTTTACAGCATTGTTCGCTTACAATGACATTTCCGCCATCGGAGCCATCCGCGCCGTTCAGGAAGAAGGTCTGCGCGTTCCGCAAGACATTTCGATCATGGGTTTCGACGATATTCCATGGGCCGCCTTCAACACGCCCAGCCTGACCACAGTACGACAGCCACTCGTCAAAATGGGACAGATCGCCGCCGAAACCGTGATCGGCATGATCGAGGAAAATCGCGAACACGTCGCGGAAATCGCCATTGAGCCCACGCTGGTGGTCCGCGAGTCGACCGGGCCAGCGCCGATCATTTGATGAGCAAGGCGCGGCCTTGCCACGGGGATGAAAATGCGCGGTGCCGATTCGGGCGCAACTAGGCGGGAGAATTGGGGCCTGCCAGGAAGCCGCCATCAAGAACCAGGGATTGCCCCGTCATAAACGAAGCGCGGTCCGAGCACATCCACACGACGGCTTCCGCCACTTCCATCGGGGTTCCAAAACGGCCAATGGGATGGAGCCCGATAGCGTAGGGCCTGATCTCCGGCGCGCCGAAAACACGCTCACCCATAGGCGTTTCGATCACTGCGGGACATACGACATTGACCCGAATACCGTTACGCGCGGTTTCGAGTGCGGCGGATTTGGTCAGCCCCATCACGCCGTGCTTGCTCGCGCAGTACGTTGCGAACCCAGAGGAGCCAATCAGTCCCGCTACGGACGCCATGTTGACGATCGCTCCGCCACCGCCCTGCTTGAGCATTTGTTGAATTTCGTACTTCAGGCAAAGCCAGGTGCCTTTGAGATTGATGTCGATGGTGCGGTCCCAATCCTCTTCGGACTGTTCAGCGATCGGGATGAGGGCTCCCTCGATCCCGGCATTGTTGAACGCGATATCCAAGCGGCCAAACTTCTCCACCGTTTTGCGGACGAGTGCTTGAACGTCGGCGGCTAACGAGACGTCGGTCTTCACAAACAGGCCATCGCCGCCGGCGGCACGGATCAAGTCGATGGTTTCCTTTCCTTCCACCTCGCGCCGACCGGCGACCACTACCTTGACTCCAGCCTTGGCAAAAAGTACCGCAGCATCACGGCCAATACCCGACGTCCCGCCGGTCACAATCCCAACTTTACCGCCCAATTCCATCGTCATGATTTCTCCTCCAAAACATTTCGGCTGTGCAACAGATACGCACCTCGCTAGATTACTGCTTGCTCCCTGGAGTTGTGTTGGGCTTGCCCCTGGCAGTAGTTCCGGCCGTGCCAAAGTGAGCTGACAGATATTCAACCACTGCGGGAATTTCGCCAGGAGTGAGGGTCGCTCCTTTTTCCATCATCGCCGCAACCACGTTCTGCCATTCTTCACGTGTGTGGCGTGCCGCTGACACGGTGTCGAGTTCGTGGCACCCAGCGCATTTCGCCGCCACGACTTGCTTTCCCTTCCCGTCCGGGAGCTCCGTCGCACGCTCGGATTGGCTGACCGTCGATCGTGGCGAACTGATCGTCTGATTCAGGAGCGGAATGTCCTTCACCGGTTTGGGCTCTTGGATCGTCTTCAGGAATGCATAGATATCAGCTAGTTCTGCGTCCGATACGACTTTCGCTGTGACTGGGGGCATTTGACCGGCTGGATGACGCACATAAGCGATCATGGCTTGCAGAGCAATCGGGTGAGGGGCGATGCGCGCTCCGGCGGCGCCGCCTTGTCCTTCGCGGCCGTGGCACTGATAGCAAGCATATTTCACAAAAAGCTCTTTGCCTTTCGCGGCGTCGCTCTCTGCCGCTTGCGCGCGCGGAAGCACCGATAGCAGAGTCACAGCCACGATTGTGATGACAGTGCATTTCATCTTGATCTTTCTCCCTATCGTGGCTGCGTTACGACTTCGACCAGTGCGGGATGTCCTCCGCGAACCACCTCCAGCGCACGCTTGTAGGCGGGGGCCAGATCGTTCGGATCGGTAATCGGGCCCTCGCTATAGACGCCCAAGCCTTCCGCCAGTTTCGCGTAGTTGATCTCCGGGTCGGTGAGGGCCGTGCCGATGTCGGAGCGCTCAATGCCTCGCTGATGGCGCATGGCCATGCGTTCAATATGCATTCTCTCCTGGTGATACGAGCGATTGTTGTGCATGACGCTTAAGAGAGGGATGCGGTGATGAGCCGCCGTCCACAGCACTCCATTGCCGTACATCAAGTCGCCGTCGTTTTGGAAGGCCACAGTGAGGCGGCCGTGTTTGCGATTGGCCAGGGCCGCGCCCACCGACGCAGGAGCGCCATAGCCAATCCCATATCCGCCCTGCGCGCCAATGTAGCGGTACGATTTGCTGATGTCCCACAACTTCATCGGCCATTGGCTGATGAAGCCGGTCTCCGATACGAGCGACCAGTCGTCGTTCTTGATCTGCGCATAGAGCTCCATCGCCATGCGAGCGGTGCTGACAGGGCTCGCATCCCATGCGTACGTCGCGTCGGTGCGGGCTTTGTCCAGAACCTGCTGGCGCATGACGGCTAGTTTCGCGCCGCGTTCCTGGAACACACGCTTGCGATCGGGCGTGAGCAAACGCTTGACGGCCTCGATCAATGACGGCAGGGTGGCCTCCGCATCGGCGGCGATGGCAAGGTCTACATTGGGGAACCGTTGCACGTCCTGATAATTCCCTTTCGCCCACAGATCCATCGCGGTGATGGTGATGACCTTTGCCCCCGGCTTGGTGATCGAGTGCGATGTGCGCACTTGCTGGTCCAGATAGCTGTTCAACATCCCCCACAGGTCGGTCACTTCCAGACCCAATATGACATCTGCACTCGCGATGAGCGGACGCGCTGCGCCGGAAAGATTCAGCGGATGCAGCGTGGGAACGTTGATCCGGGCCCATCCGTCGACTACCGGTGCCTGGAGCGTTTCCGACAACTCGATCAGAAGCTGCAGGCCTTGGGGAGTGCGGGCGCAGCGATCGGCGATCAGCACCGGACTCTCCGCGGCCACGAGATACTTCGCCAGTTCGGCCACGGCGCTTGAGTCGCCCGCCGGTGGAGCAAGTTCGGGATACTTCGGAATAGTCGAATAGCCCTTCGCGCCGTCTTCCTGCAGTTCGCCGTCGGCCACGACCAACACTGGCATTCTCGGCGGAGTCATCGCGATCTTGTAGGCGCGGACCGCCGTCTCGCCGAAGTGCTGCAGCGAGGCGGGCATGTCGTCCCATTTAACGAAGTCACGCACCATGGCGGCCAAGTCCAACGCACTGTGAGGCCCTTCCACCAACGGCCGCCGGGCAGCGGAGTTCAGCACGTTTCCCGCAATCATGTAGACCGGTACGCGGTCACAGTACGCGTTATAGATGGCCATGGCGGCGTGTTGCAGCCCAACCGTGCCGTGCAGAAAAGCCCCCATGGGCTTGCCCTCGATCTTGGCATAACCATGTGCGATGCCGACCGCGGACTCCTCATGGCAGCACATGATGAACTCAGGATTTTTATTTCCGCCGTAGTTGATCACGGACTCGTGAAGACCGCGATACGCTGAGCCTGGATTGCCGGCAAAAAACTCGAAGCCGAGTGACTTCACGACGTCTACCATATAGTCAGCGCCGGGCCGGTCCTCTGTCAGGACCTGCAACTGAGGAGGCGTTTGCGTCTCCGCTGCCCTCGACATGGGCGGCGCGGCGCCGGTGGGACTCGTTTCAGGCTGCTGCGCAGACGCGATCGGAGGAGTGACCATAGCCGCGGCGCCGACAGCAGCACCAGTGGCCGCGCTCTTCAAGAATTCGCGACGATCCACGACAGTCTTTCTTGGTTTCGTCATAAAACAGGGCCCTCGTTCTCTATTTTGGGTACCAGTCGAGCAAACGAACTTCGATGCCCGTTCCTTCCAGGCGCTTCACGAATACCGTGAGGTCGGAGCCACGGTAGTGATAGGGAATAACCACCTTGGGGTGGAAAGCCTTAACTGCGTCAGCAGCCTCGTCGGGCGGCATGGTGTAGGGAAGATTCATGCATACGAACGCGACGTCGATGTTCTTCAGAGCGCGCATCTCGGGGACGCCTTCGGTGTCGCCCGAGAAGTAGAAGCGCTTGCCTCCGTAGGTGAGCACATAGCCGTTGCCGCGTCCCTTGTCGTGGAAGAGCTTGCCGGGAGCGGGTCCGCGTGTGAGGTTATACGCTGGGATTGCCTCGATGCTCCAATCCTGCCAGGTCTTGGTCTCACCATTTGCAATCGGCTTGGCATTCGTAACCGTCTTAACCACAACTGGCGGAGCGAAAATCTCGGTTCCAGCCTTACTGAGTTCCGCGATCGAAGCGGGATCCATGTGGTCGGGATGAATGTCAGTGACCAGGACCAGGTCCGCTTTGGGGTGGCCAGCGAAATTGACAGGCTTCGCAGGATCGAGATAGATCGTCTTCCCTGCCGCCTCGATCATCGTGCTGGCGTGATTCAGCGGAGTGATCTTGACTTCTCCAGCAGAGGTTGAAAATGTTTGTGTGGAGGTCGCGGAGTGTACGAAAGAGGAGATGGCAAAAACGGAATAGACAACAGCAAAGATTAGCTTCATATCGACCTCATTGTGGTTCATGTTCGCGGTCAAGTGCTTCCTGTTAAGGCCATAGTGTAAACAGCAAATCCGTACGGCGCGACACAAGCTACACGCCGCGCCGAGTATTCCGGCATGAGCAGACAGGTGGACTCAAGACTACCAAACCGAAGGTGATTCCTGAAGAACCACGCTGCCTGGAGGGCTTGGCAGTAGGCCTTCTGTTTGGGATCAAACTTGGCAATGGCATCGCCGTTCAGTAGGATGCTGGAGCAGCTAAGCTGGCGTGGGCGACAACTCTCGAATTGTTACGCTCTCCTTCCTGAGTGATTCTGCTCTTGGCAAGGAGAGTTCGCTACAACAACTCAGGATCCAGGAAAAACATGGGCAAGCTTCGGTTGTCTCTGGCGTGCTGGAACTACGATCGCACTCGAGGTCTGCTCGAAGGCCGCATCCCGGTGGACGGAATCGACCTTACCTACCTTAACCTCCCCGTGGAAGAAACATTCTTCCGCATGCTGCGTCATCGCGAGTTCGATGCAGCCGAGATGTCACTGTCGTCGTATGTGCTCTCACTTTTTTCCGAGAACCCACCTTTCATTGCCATCCCTGTTTTTCCCTCGCGGTTCTTCCGGCATTCCTGCATCTACATCAACCGCGACAGCGGGATCCAGGAGCCGAAAGATCTGGTTGGAAAACGTGTGGGAACCCCGGAATACCAGATGACGGCCGGGGTGTGGATTCGAGGCATTCTCAGTGACGAATACAGTGTCCCGGTCAGCAGCGCCCGGTACTTCAATGGAGGAGAAGAAGAGCCGGGGCGTCCTGAGAAACTCAAGCTCTCGCTGCCACCGGGAATCCATCTCGAGCCCATCCCCTCGACAAAAACTTTGTCCGCGATGCTGGACGCCGGCGAGATCGACGCGCTCTACACCGCGCGTATGCCATCCACGTTTATTCGTGGCTCCGGGAAGGTGAAGAGGCTATTCGAGGACTACCCGACCGTGGAGCGTGAGTACTTTGTGCGAACCAAGATCTTTCCGATCATGCACGTAGTTGTGATTCGTCGCGAGATTTACGAGAAGTATCCTTGGGTTGCGCAGTCTCTCTCCAAAGCGTTCGTGTATGCGCAGAGAGAGGTCTACCAGGAGCTGTATCAGACAGCGGCGTTGAAATACATGCTTCCCTGGCTGATCCGGCACGTCGAGGATACTCGGGCCCTCATGGGAGAGGACTTCTGGCCTTACGGATTCGAGCCGAATGTGCTCACACTCAGCACGTTTCTTCGTTACTCGCATGAACAAGGGCTCTCGAAGCGGCTACTGACACCACAAGAACTCTTTGCAGCAGAATCCCTGGAGTCGTTCAAGATCTGAAGTGACTTTCACCTGCATTCGATCGTGAAGGAAACGTGAAGGGAATTTAATGGCAGAAGACGACGGGACTCTTGGTCGGTGGTGGACCCTGCGAAGGGGCGACATCGACGCGACCGTTGCCCAGGTGGGGTTCAACATCGCCCAAATGATCATCCCAGTCTTTCTGCTTGTGCCGCTGGGTATTCCGCTAGCGTTCAGTGTCGACCATCTGCTCCCCGGATATACGTTGGGTTTCGTGGCTGGCTCACTGGGCTTAACCGTACTGGCGGTGCGGCTCAGGCAACGAGAACGGCGAAACGACGTCACCGCGCACGTCTACGGAAACAATGTTCCGGCGATCATCGCCTACACGTTAGCGATTGTGCTCCCGATGTACCTACAGACCAATGACCCAATGATCGCTTGGAAAACTGGGGCCGCTGCGGTCATATGGACAGGAATCATCAAGTTGGCGGCGGCGCCATTCGCGAACGCGTTCCGCCGTTTCATTCCCGTCCCCGCCTCGATGACCGTGTTCGGGGCGGCTATGTACAGCTATCTCGCGCTCGTGCTGTTACAGCGAGTATTCGACCAGCCCCTGGTGGGCATCGTTGCACTCACGATCGTTGCGGTCAGCGTTCTGGCTAACGTGCCGATCACCCGCTGGCGCATTCCTCCCTTTATCGTTGCCTGGATTGTGCCGTTGATCGTGGGCTTGCTCGTCGGCTATGTCCATCCTGTGTGGCGGCCGGTATCGTCGGGACTTCCATTCGTGGCATCTCTGGGTCCACTGCAGAGTCTATGGCTTGCCCTACCTTATTTGTCAGTGATTGCACCAACCGCCATTTACCAGATTCTGCAGGATATTGCCTCCGTCGAAGGCGCCAGCGCCGCTGCCGACAACTACGACGCGCGAAGCGTGGTCGCCTGCGATGGCATGGCGACTCTTCTCTGCGGCGTCGCGGGAAGCGTGATCACGCCGGTCGTCTACGCCTTGCATCCGCCCTACAAGGCCATGGGAGCACGGATTGGCTTTGCGCTCTGGACTCCCATCATTTTTCTTGCCGTGACGATGAGCGGACTCACGCTCTACATCGCGCAGCTGTTTCCCTGGCCGATACTGGCCGCCATGATCGCCTACGTGTCGGTCGGAGTAGGCATGGCAACCTTGCGCCGCGTGGATCGAAAGTATCTCAGCGCTGTCCTACTGGGTTTTGTTTTGCCGGCTGGCGCAGTGGTCGCCGCGGCCGTGAACTCTGCATTGCCTGCGCTCAGGCTCTCAGCGGCGAACCCCGACGTACAGTTGGCCCTCGATAAGTCGATCTACTGGAGGTCCGTCCAAGGACTCGGCAGCGGGTTCCTTTTCTTGGTGCTGGTGGTCGCTGCTCTGATTACGGAATTGATCGATCGAAACTTTGGCCGTGCGAGTCTGTGGTGTCTGGCCGCTTCTCTGTTTTCGTGGCTGGGATTGATGCATTCCCCGGTGTTCCGTTGGGGTGCACAACCAACCTATACCGCGGGCTGGATTGCAGCTGCTGTCATCGTCTACTCCGCCCGGTGGTGGAGAGGGGACCTGCCTGCGGCACAGACTTGAAGGATCGTCGTTCGGAGAAGACAACGCCACTTCGGCACCGACAGTTCAGCATCAGACGAAATACGCTCGGAACCGTGCTGTCACTTCTCGGGTACTCCTCCCGGGAGATCACTCGCGAGGTTTACCTGCACTCGCTGCCAGCAGGAGCACGGGAAGCGGTGGAGAAGGTGAAGCTGCTTAACGGATTCAAACCCGCCCAAATTGAGGAAATCCAAAATCTGGGAACGCGGCTAATTCAATTGACTGCTGGAGAAGATTGGTCGGCCCTAGGAGACGATTTTCGAACTTTCCTCTCGTGTGCGCGATTCGCGGAACCTTTGCTTTCAGTTGGTTAAGGTCGGGCATCAAGTCGTTGGATCGGTTCGAGGGCTCGGTGCCAGCTTATATCGCCCTTTCGGCCATAGAGCGTCGCTCGGTATCGGCATTCTCAGCCCTGCGTCCAACAGCACCAGAAATCGACCGCCCAAAGGTCCGTAGGCCTTGAATTCTTGCTCTGTCATGGGACCCTTTTGCGAGTTGCACGTTCCGCAAGCGAGAACCAAGTTGGAGGGGTCATCCTTTCCGCCCCGCATCAACGGAGTCCGATGGTCGATAGTGGAGTTCTCAATGGAGATCACCTTCTTGCAGTAATGACAGCAAAGGCCATCGCGCCTTGCAAGATAACACCGCCTTGAATAGGTGACAGACCTTCTGGAATGTGGCTTAAAGTTCATCTCGGTTGGTGGCTTCCCGACGATTCGTCACCTCATTTTGCGGCCTTCACTGCCGTTCCAATTATTTCTGCGGTTTGCTTGAACGTTTTCGCAGTGAACCCTTCTTTTTTGTCGCCATCAAATACCTTTTCGGTTGGAGGCGTGAAAACACTTGTAACCGAGTTGATTACAAAATCTGTGTACTTGCTCTGATCGACCTGACCGGCTTTCTCTAAGATCGAATGCACTAGGTCACGGTAAGGATTCAGCGAAACCGAGACGCTAGACTTGAATGCATACTCTTCCTCCAGTCGTCTCTCTCTCCCATACTGCACCGTGCAAAACGTGATCGCAAATCCCAGCGGCACCGTTAATGAGAGTTTTACCCAGAAGGCGAAGTTGTTGACACTGTAAAACTGAGCCTCATGCGCAATCCAGATAGTCACGCCCGCTGAGATTACAACGAGGGCAGCAATTGCATAGACCCAGATGTTCTTGGACTTCGCAATTTCGTTCTGCCGTGCTTGAAACGCTCCAAAAAGCTGGAATCCAGTGGCTTGCTGTATTTGTTCCCTGATCTGATCTTTCAGCTTTACGAGGTCTGCGATGAGTTCCTCGGTCTTCTTGTGGTTCGCCTCTACAGTTTCCTCCGAGCGTTTTGCAAAGTTCTCTTCTAGGTCTTTCACCTTCTCTTGAGTATTGCTGACTACCTCAGAGGACGATTTGTCCAACTTCTCCAGCGCCTCAGTCAACTCTCCTTCTACCCCTGTTCGGAATGTAGTGATACTCGCCTTGGTCGTTGACGTGAGCGTCGAGAAAGTTTCCTCGTCCTGCTTAAGCTTTGCGTCGATCTTCTCAGTCAGATCGTCTGTGACGATCTTTACGTTTGCTGCCGACGCCTCAACCGCTTCATTGACTTTGGTCGTCAGCTCTTCGATGGTTAGCTTAGAATCTTTCTGTATCACCTCGATCGTTTCATCGACCTCAGACCTTGCGTCTTCTGTCAATTTCTTTATGGTAGCCTCTGAAGTGCTAACTAGTTTGCTGGCGTCGTCGCTAGTTTGCGTGATCTTCTTTCGATATTCGTCTACCTCCGCGTAGAAATTTCTGATACTGGTATCCAAAGCCAGCAGTTCGTTATTCGCCGTCCTGGTACTTGCAGTTAGTTCGCCACTTTGCTTTTCATTTTGTTGGATCGTGGCGAAGAGCGCAGAGGCCTTTGTGCCAGCATCCTTGACTTGCTCCAATAGAGAAGCGGAAGAGACCGCACTTTGCTTGATTTGCTCTAATAAAGCGACCGCACTAGATTTCTGTTGCTCTGTTTCAGTAGCAGCAGTGCTTGCCGTCTCTATCGCCCCCCGCGCACCTTCAAGTTGTGCGATGACTTTGGAAATCTGCAATTCTTGGTTTTTCAATTGGTTCAGCTTTTTCTGGTAGCCAAGGACTTGATCGGAAAGGTTGTGCAGACCGTACTTCCAAATCGAAGTATTAAGGACCTCAATGGCACTGGTCAAGTTAACGACCTCATCGACACCGGCAGTCAGCCCTTGCAGTGACTTCGAGATCGTTTCTAGATTTGCAAGTAGCTCCTTCTGAACTGTAATGGGGAGGTGAACTAACTTTTGCTTCTCAATTGCTTCTTCGAGGATCGAGCGAGCAGACGAGAGATTTATGAAACTCTCAGGCAAAGGCACCAACCCGCGATTCGGATCGAAGCCAAGCTCTTTAGCTTTGGCGGAGGCAACGGCCATTGCCTCCTCGGTGAGAGTTGTGCAGATAGACCATATCCGAGTCAGGAAATCGTCTTTTGTAACTTCAATCGAAGCTATCGGATCCTCCGAGAGTGGCGCAAGCGCGGTCCACGTATTGCACACGCGGAACCGGATCAATCTATGCTCTGGTGGGGGAAGTGGTTCATTGTATGCCCAAGTTGCCAGCAATAACCAGAGTCAGGTACCAGTTAGCCTTTAATCTCGCAGCCACTACATTCAGCAAGGCTAAGTAGGTTGTCTGGGCTGTAGCCGTCGGCTGTGGTCTTGAGATATTCCCTGCCGTTGTGAACGGCTACGACAACCTCAGCCTCGCGTCCGTTCACAAGGGTGTAGAAGCTGTCGCTGCGACCCTTGATTCTGCGGATAGCAGATGGCTCTGACAGCTTCCAGTTCCCCGCTTGATTGCCGATGTACTCGATCCACTCGTGCGGATTGAAGTGCCCACCTCTTTTGTTAATGCAAGTCACCTGAAAACGTCCCATGCTAGTACCTCGACGAAGTGGATTGACTTACAACATCGAAAGTATGGCACATGGCGAATAAGAAGCGAAAATCATTTTCACTGCAAAATGTCTCCAACCTGTGCAAGACCGAGATTTTCTGTGGAAGGCTGTGGAATGCCTGCTATGGCATTCGGGAAATCTTCGGGTAGGGGTTATGATTCCGTACCGACTGCGGCTCGGCAAATTGAGGCGTCGGACTGACTCTTTACCTTACCCACCTAGTGCGGCTTCTTCCGCTGAGTGGATAACGGCTTGCACTCATGCATGAGCACGACCCAACAGCAGGTAGCTCCCTTCTCCCTCCAAGCCTGCTAATATCAGCAGTTTAGAACTGACTGCCATGCCAGCAAATCATACTGATCTTGAGAAGCGTCTGTGGGACGCCGCGGACGAACTCCGGGCAAATTCCAAACTGAAGTCGTCCGAGTATTCGATCCCAGTTCTGGGGTTGATCTTCCTCCGCTATGCCGACCACAAGTTTGCTGAGGCCGATAAGAAGATGCCGCAGCAAGCCAGTGGACGCCGCAAGATCGGCAAGACTGACTACCAAGCACAAGGCGTCCTGTATCTCACTGAGAAAGCTCGATTCGGAACCCTGCTGAACTTGCCAGAAGGCACGGACATCCGCTTAGAAAAACATTAGTCCCCCCTTCGTCGTGGCCATCTCTATACCAAACTCACTTCCCGCGCGATGATCCATTTGAACGACCTGCTCGTGCCATCAACGTTTAGAGTACTGTCGCAACCGCTTGGCAAACATGGCGTTGATCGCAGTAGTCGCGCTAGAGTTCCTGCCTGTTCTCAACACCCGCAAGTCTGAATTTCACGAGCGTCCCTTCGATCCTCCTGGTGCAACACCAGGTGACCGACGCGCAAAGCCGCCCGAATCGATCCTGAAAAATCAACATGCTAGAGGGATCAAGTAGATGGTCACGAAGACGCTGTAGATGATTTTGTGACTGTGAGAACCTCCTATTTCAACAGGCTTCAACACCCATGGCTATCACCGCTGCTGATTTTAAAGGAGCTTCTCGTAGAACGCCGGGTGGAGCCCCTGGTCCCGAACCAGATTCGAGCGTTCACTGAAATCGGTGGAATTTTGTTGTCTCCAACTGATTGATGATGAACCTTTTGCCGCCTGTTCGTTGAACGCTGTTGAATTTTGTTGATTCTAAGTGCAAGCACAGCTACAAAATCGTCTACACATGTCGCAGGCTGCTTCGCATCGTCCACCCTATTTCCTTCGTGCGTCACCAGCGGCGTGGGGTGTCAGCATGATCGTTTGATTTTGGAGTTCAGGCCGCTGCTGGCAATGTCCGCGCTGCGGTTGACTAGAACCGGATCGCCGACTGACTCCGACGATTGCCGAGTTGACGCAAGCGGTCGAGCATGAAGCGGAGAAGTGTTCCGAGGCGCGGTGTATGCGTCACACCAACCCCTGTGCAAAGACGTGCTGGCACACATTCGTTTTGGAACCCAAATTGGCCCGGTGCTGGCTCGCTTACTCCGGATCCGCTGGATCGTTAAACAGCACCGTCAACTTGATGCTGCCGTGACCGAATTGAGGAAATCCTGTTTTTGTCGGATCGCCCGGATCCAGATTAGAAGCCGTATCATCCGGCGGGAACAGCACCAAAGAATTCAGGAAGGTCTGGAGAGCGACCCTTCCACTGCTTCCGAGTTCCGCATACTTGTCGCGTGACCTTTGCGCTTCTCCACCGTGGCGGAGGATCACATCGTTCAATGTAATGCTGCGTCCATCGTGTCCGTACGGTCCCGTCGAACCGATTCCCCACAACGGACGAGTTAGAAATTGCGCTTGGATCGTTCCATCCCAGTTGCGCTCGTAGAACTTCACTCCGACATCATGCCGCTTAAAGTCGGTGAAGATGTCGTTCACGACAAACGAATTTCCCAAGGGAAGCTTTAGGTGCGGTAGACCTGAACCGTCGTCCACTTCGCGAAAGAGCGGCGTAGCTGTCGCAAACATGCTGTTGAAGATTCCCCGCGCCGGATCGCAGACCGTCTCCAGATCCGCCACGCGGCGGTCGTGGTTAATGGTCATGTCGGCTACGTGACAGGAAGAGCAGCCCAACTGTTGAAACACTCTTCGCCCGTGGTCCGCAACTGAGTTCGGTTCGCCGTGTCCGGGCTTGAAATAATTGAGCAAGTAAAACTCCAGATGATCCACGATCGCGGGATCGATCTCGTTTCCATTGTCCGCATCAGGCGCAGGAGGCGCGCTGATTTTGTCTTTGGATCCGTCCAGCACCATGCCCGACGGAGTGACCACGCGCCCGCCGGCACTGGCTACGAGCAGGTCCGGATCAGCCGAAGCTTCGAGTCCCATCTCGTTGTGCAGCGCGCCCACGACGAATTCCCGCAGGGAGATCGTATTGCCCTCGGCAAAGAACGGCTTGACCCGCAGATCGGCGTCCACGCCTTGCACCTTCGACGTGTCCACCGAGCCATCCGGATTGCCCGTGATCAGGCCGTATTGGAC
>Ga0137410_10000434_pt1 | contig 29472 bp, 25 predicted proteins | sample CZODoug1_16funga_FD_108878 | JGI IMG/M metagenome (GOLD analysis project Ga0137410, IMG submission 108878) | Vadose zone soil fungal communities from Angelo Coast Range Reserve, California, USA - CZODoug1_16fungal (Illumina Assembly) | ecosystem: Environmental > Terrestrial > Soil > Vadose zone... | reverse complement strand
GTGATCGTATTACCTCGATTTCTGGCAACGGCTTTGGCGGGTTAACCAGTTTCGGTCCGTATGACAACTTCTCCAATAAAAATCTTTTTGGCAGTAATCTCACGGTCATCAACGGCAACCATACACTGAAGTTCGGTGGCGCCTACTCCAAGTATCGGAAAAATGAAAATGCCTTAGTAGGCGACGCTACCGGCGCGAACCAGGGCATCTTCACGACCTTCGGAACAGGGCTGCCGGCCGGCGTCACTGCCAGCACGTTGAATCAGAACCTGCAACGCTGGGCCAATTTTCTGGTGGGCAATGCTGCCACCTTCGTGCAAGGCAGGTTTGACTACACGGCCAACCTGATACAAGCCAACATTGAAGGCTATGCCCAGGACGAATGGCGCTTCAGACCAAACCTGACACTCTACTACGGCGTGCGTTACTCGCGTTTCGGACAGCCGAATGACAGAAACGGTCGCCTGTCGAATTTCGATCCTGCACTTTACTCTGCCGCCAATGCGCCGCAAGTAACGGGTGCTGGCAATCGCGTCGCCGGCAGCGGCAATTTCTGCAATGGCATGTTTGTCAACTCGCAGAATCCAAAGACCGCGGTGGGCTGCACTCCGGGAATATCGCCTTTTGGAGACGAGATCACGCGAACCCCCAACCGCGATTTTGCACCGCGCGTTGGCCTCGCCTGGGATCCTTTCGGCAAGGGCCGCACTTCAGTTCGCGCCGGCTACGGCATCTATCACGAGCAGTTCCTCGTCGGCTTCGCGGAGCAAATCATTGGTGTCAATCCGCCCTATCAGGAAAACTTCACCATCAGCAACACCCGTCTGGACAATCCGGCAGGCAGCGCCACTAATCCTCCTTCAGCGGCAGCCTCAACCATTCGCGGCATGGACACGGATTGGAAAACTCCATACATGCAACATTGGTCGCTGGACGTTCAGCACCAGCTAAACAGCAGTACAGTGTTCACCATCGGGTATTACGGCTCGAAGGGAACGCACCTGGTGGGAGTCACGGAACTGAATGATCTTCCTCCAGGCCTAGCTCGGAACTCATTCTGCGCGCCGGGCAACAATACGACGTCGACGCCGGGCGTGACCCTGGTGCGATGTCAGCCCGCCGGTTATGCATTTCGTAATACTGCAACCACCATCGCGCAGGGAAATCCAAACGTAGTGGGCGCCACTACCTTTACCGACAACGCTATCCTCGATCAGCTTCGTCCGTATCGCGGCTATCGCTCAATCACCATGCTGCAACCGCGCTACAACTCGAACTACCATAGTTTGCAGTTTTATACGCAACATCGCTTTACCGGCGCGTCGCAAATAAGCGCGGCTTACACCTGGTCCCATAACCTGACCGATAGTCAAAACGATCGTTCCAATGCGCCGCAAAATACTTTTGACATTCGCAGTGAATACAGCCGCTCAACGCTCGACCGCCGCCATGTGTTTACTATGAACTACATCTACGAACTGCCTTTCTTTAAAGGTCAGCATGGTTTCGCGGGTAAGGTCCTGGGCGGATGGCAGGCATCTGGCATCGTGACTTACAACACCGGGTTGCCTTTCACGATCACGACCTCAAGCTATGATGCGGCGGGCCTCGGCAATAATCCGGCGGCCATCGCCGGCAATCGGCCAAACCTGCTCTGCGATCCGAACGCAAATGCACCGCATACGTTGCAGCAGTGGTTCAATACCGCTTGCTTCCAGGCCAATCCAGCCGTCGGGACGCTGGTTGCCAACGTTCCGGGAACGGCCGGTCGCGGTGTGGTCCAGGGACCGTCAACGCAACGTGTTGACTTTACGATGACGAAAAACATTCGCTTCGGTGAAACAACGCGGCTGCAACTTCGCGGCGAGGCCTTCAACGTTTTCAACCATACCAACTTCCGCACCATCGGCACTAACGTTACGCTGGGAACCTACGGGACCGTTACCGCCGTGCGCGATCCACGCACCATTCAGCTCGGCGCGAAGTTTATCTTCTAACGGCTGGCTGAAATGTTTGGATTCACCCGGATGCCCGCGGCGCTTGAATGCGCGTCGTGGGCATCTCAGCTTCGGGAGCTTGCCCTGACTGAAAATTTAGGGAGCGTGTAAGATAAGCGAAGGTCGCAAAGGTAAATCGTGAACGCATCACACGCAACTTCAACCCTGCTGCGAAACGCTCGCATTGTTCTGCCGGAACGAACGGCCGAGCAGGCCAGTCTGCTAATCGACAACAATCGCATTGCTCGTGTCTTTGAGTCTCTGACTGATCTGCCATCGACTTCGGACTCGATAATAGATCTCGACGGCCTCACAATCCTTCCCGGTTTCATCGATGTTCACATTCATGGCGCGGTTGGCGTGGATACGATGCAGGCGAACGCCGCAGACCTCGAACGAGTCTCGCGATTCCTGGCGACTGGAGGCGTGACCGGATGGCTGCCAACGCTGGTGCCGGCGCCGGCGGCGGATTACGCGCATGCAATCGACGCAATAGATCGGGCGATGAAAGAACAAGGGCCGGCCGGCGGCCAGCCTCCACCGGGCGCGCGGATTCTCGGCGTTCACTACGAAGGGCCTTTCGTCAACTCCGCTCAATGCGGCGCGTTGCATTCCGAGTTCTTTCGGTCGTTTTCAGGCGCGCGCGATCTTGACGATCTTCCCCTCGTTGAGCAGGCGGGCGCGAAACATGTGATGTCGTTAGCGCCGGAGATCGAAGGTGGCGTCGAGCTTGTTCGTGAATTGAACCGTCGCGGTTGGATTGTTTCTTTGGGCCACACGCGCGCAAACATTGATCAGTTGGACAAGGCATTCGAAGCCGGCGCACATCACATGACGCATTTCATGAACGCCATGACGCCGCTGCATCATCGTGCACCCGGCCCCGTCGGTTGGGGACTCTCGCGCGACGACGTGACCTGCGACATCATTGCTGATGGTATCCACCTTGATCGGAATATGCTGCGACTGTTACTGAAACTAAAGGGCCCGGATCGTTTGTCGCTGATAAGCGATGCGGTGGCTGCGGCCGGACTGGGCGATGGCGATTATCAAATCTGGGGAGAAACAATAACTGTCAAAGGCGGCCGCACGAGTAATGCCACGGGCCACATCGCGGGCTCCGTGATCACTATGCACGACGCCGCACGAACGATGCTTTCCGTGGGCGCCTCTGAGATCGAGGTTGCCCGGATGGCCGCGACTAATCCGGCGCGGTTGTTGGGAATCGATCAGGATTGCGGCTCAATTGAAGTGGGGAAGCGAGCTGACCTTGTTGCCCTCGACTCGGACGGAAAAGTTCTCTTGACCTTGATCGGCGGAGCGATTGTCTTCGACGCTCGTGACGCGTGATGAGCGCTGAGCGTCAAGAAGTCCAGAGTTCAAGCTTTAGCTTGTCTCCGTGCGAATACAGCAACCTGAAGGTTGAACTCTGAACTTCTTGACGCTTATCACGCCACTCATCACTCATCACTCATGACTGTCGCGGTACATTCCGGCCCTGGCGTACGACTTATCCAGCAGCTCAATCGGATGACAAACACTTAGCTCCATTCCGCAAAGGACCGCGCCGGCGCCTATTTGCATCTGGCAGCCGGGGTTGCCCGTGGCCAGAATCTTCGCTCCCGTTGCGCGAATGTTGCGGAGCTTCTCTTCCAAAACACTTCGCGACAATTCCGGTTCGAGCAAGTTGTAGATGCCGGCGCCGCCACAGCAGCGTTCGGAACCTTCAAGCCGCGACAACTTCAAGTCTGGAACCGCGGCCACGATCTTGAGCGGCGCTTCGCCGGCGTGTTGACCATAAAGCAAATGGCAGGAGGAGTCGTAAGTGATCGCCTGTTCCGCTTCATCCGCGCCTTTCTTTATTTCGACAGTTTCCAACTGCTGACTGACATCGCGCACGCGCGCGCTAAACTCGCGGGCCCGCTCGGCAAACAATTCATCGCCCGCCAACAGGTGGCCGTAAGATGCGAGCATCGCCCCGCAACCACCCGCGTTTGTAATAACCGGCGCGCTTGCGTTCGCTTCACCGGCTGCAAACGCTGCGATGTTCCGGCGCGCAAGTGCGCGCGCGCCTTCAAGGTCACCGGCATGAGCATGCAGCGCTCCGCAGCAAACCTGTTCCGACGGAACCTGCACGACAAAATCGTTTGCTTCGAGGACGCGAGTGGTCGCAGCGTTTACTCGCGAGAAGAGCCCGGCGCCCACGCAACCCGTAAAGAGCGTCGTCTGAGCGAGCGAGTCAGGCGTGAGTTTGCCAGAAAGTTTAAGATCGCTTACTTGCTGCTTTTGTTTTTTCGTCGTGGCTTGGGTCTTTGCCTTGAGTTGTTTGCCGGAGGAGCTTTCCAGCAATGCCAAACCAAACTCAAATCGCGCCGGAAATAGTTTTGCAACTCCGGATTTCCGCAGCGCTCGCGCCATGCCGCTATCACGAAGGAGACGGGCCAGCGCAAAAGCAAACCTCAGCCGCGCGGGATGCAGCCAGACATGCTTCAGCATCAGACGCAATAGACCATAACTGAAACCCCGTCTCGCGCCAGACTGAAACACTTCTCCACGCGCGGCTTCCAGGAGTTGTCCATACTCAACGCCGGCCGGGCATACCTGTTCGCAGGCGCGACAACCGAGACAACGATCGATGTGACGCTCAAAGGCTTCCGAGTCACTTGCCAGCCGGCCCTCGCCGACCGCTCGCATCAAATACAAACGACCGCGTGGTCCATCGTTTTCATCACCGGTGATTACGTAGGTCGGACAAGCTTCGAGACACAGCCCACAATGAATGCAAGCGAGCAGTTTGTCTTCTTCAAGCGCGAGCGTAGAAGTGAGTTCGGATGAAAGCAACGGAATACTAAGCGGCTGGTGCGACTTGCTCGGTGTTTTGTACTACAACTGTAGGGTTTGGATTTTGCTCTGGGACTGGGAGCTTCTGCTCCTTTAGCAGGGCGAGGTGTTCCTCGATTCCCCATCTCGCCTTATAAAGACAATCCTCGATGGAATGGCCCACCCCTGTGAAACCTTGCAGGTCTGGAGAGAAGAAGCCGAAGAAATTCGGATCGTCGGTAGCTTCAATGACAAGCGAGTATTCTAAATCGATCATCTTTGACTATGCCTTTTCCTTGATCCCAGCAACAAGAGTATAACAGCGCCCGCGCGGAAAGTTGTATCGGTGTGAACGGTTCGGCACCTGGTTCAGTTCGGACCTGAAGCATGCTGGCGGTTGAAGACACAAGCAGCACCAACCTTGCCTTGCTAGTTGGGTGGTTTCGATAGTTTCTTGATCAACCGCGCCACTTTGCTGCGGGGCACAAAGCGCTCCGCAAACGCGGCAAATTTATTGATCGCACCTGGAATCACGAGCCCACCGCCACGATCGAAAGCCCGCAGCGCCTCGCTCACGACTTCTTCATGCGTCTGTTCGCCGCCGGGAAACTTCTTTCGTTCGTCACTGTTCTCGGCATCCTCCGGAGAAATCTGAAGCCGCCCCGGACAGACAGTTACCACGCGCACGCCAAAGCGCGTCACTTCAGCTTCCAGCGCCAGCGAGAAAGTTGTCAGGAACGCCTTCGTGGCTGAGTAAACCGATGCAAAAGGGATTGGCTGAAATCCAGCCATGGAAGAGATAGTGATTATGCCACCTTGCTTTCGCTCGATCATCGCGGGCAGTAGCCGATGCGTTAGTTCAACGACGGTGGCGTTCTGCAAGTTGATTGCCTGCAACTGTCGCTCGAGCGCGAGCTGAAGAAATCTTCCCTGATCGCCGAAGCCGGCATTGTTAACCAGCAATTCAACTCGCAACCCGCGCGCAGTCAGTTCGTCTGCGAGACGCTGTCCGGCGCCGGCCTGTGCCAGATCAAGCGGAATACTTTCAACCTGAATTCCATGGGTGGTTTGGAGCGCACGCGCCAGCGCATCCAGCTTTTCTCCGGAACGGGCAACCAACACGAGGTTTTGTTTGCGGGCCGCAAGGGTGCGCGCGAAGCAACGACCCAGGCCGCGCGAAGCGCCAGTGATCAGCGCATAACCAGGTCCTGCTGCTACTTCACGCTTGTTCGATTTGCTGTTCGCTTTGATTTCTTGCGTAGGATTTCCTACCACCGTAAAGTCGCCGGCGTACGTTGCTGGGGTAACGCGTCATGAAGATCAGGTCCAGTATGCCGCTGCTGGTTCCGAAGCCTCTGGTCATACCCTGAGACGTATGGTGATAGAGGTGATGTTTCTTCATGTAGCGGAAATATGGATCGCGAAAATTGTAGTAGTGCGTCGCGTGGTGGATCCACTCCTCAGCGATGTACGACTGGAAGGCGGCAGCCACAACGACCGAAGCGGTGAAGGGTGGGAAGAGCAGAATACTGAGCGGCACTACGACTGAGAAAAGCGGCAACAGATCTTTCACGCGGCCACTCATGTGTTCGCCGTCAAAGGGCTTTTCGTGATGCCCGAAATGCAAGGGGTCAAAATACTTGTTCGCCACCTTCGTCCAGAATCTCTTGTAACGCCGTTTCGATACTTTCCAATGCCGGTGCAGGATGAAGCGATGAGAAAAGTATTCCGTGGCCATCCAAAGCACTACGCCGAAGGGGACAAACGCCAGCGCGCGGAGAAAATGATGTGAGCGAATCGCCAGCCCCAGCAGGATGATTGAATATGACGAATAAAACGCGGTGGTGCGATAGATCTTATGCCGCGAGATGACTTCCTGCTCGCGCTTGTAAACACGATAAGGATGCTCTTTACCCGCTTGCTTCAATAAAGTCTGATCAGGGGTCATTGGTACAGGGGACCTCGATCCATATGATGATTCCGTAAACCGTGGGAGATTCTGTCGAATTCGGTTTAACTAGTCAATAGCTCACGACTCGAATTAATACCCAACCGCCAAACCATCGCTCCGGCGCGGGTCCGTTGCCCCGAGTCGCACGCCGGACTTTTCTTCAACCATGATCCCTTCCGCGTCGCCGAGGTAGCGTGGTTTCGCCAGTTTGTGACCGAGAGAGACCAAGGCTTTCTGCGTGTCGCCTGACAGGCCATAAGGCTCGAAGACCAACTCATCCGGCAGCCACTGATGATGAATTCGCGGCGCATCGATCGCCTGCTGAATGTTCATGTCGTAGTCAATAACGTTCGTGATCACGCAAAGCGCGGTATTGATTATTGTTGGTCCACCGGGACTGCCGACTGTGAACCACAGACTGCCATCCTTGCGCAAGACGAATGTCGGTGTCATTGCGGACAGCGGTCGCTTACGCGGCGCGACAGCGTTGCGCTTGCCCTGAATCAAGCCATACAAGTTTGGCGTGCCGGGCTTGGCGGCGAAATCATCCATCTCGTCGTTGAGAATTATGCCGGTGCCTTTCGCCACTGCCGCTGAGCCGAAAGAATTGTTGAGCGTGTAAGTGTTCGCCACCGCGTTGCCATCCGCGTCAACCACGGTAAAGTGGGTAGTCTCCTCGGATTCATAACCGGCTGGTTGTCCGGCGCTGATTTCGACGCTCGTCGAGGCGCGCTCGGGGTTGATGCTGCCCCGAAGTTTTGCGGCGTATGCTTTATCAATCAATCCCGCGACTGGCACCTTGACGAAATCGCTGTCGCCCATAAACTCGGCCCGATCCGCAAACGCCCGGCGCATCGCTTCCGTCATCAAGTGATAACGTTCCGAAGAAGCGGAGTCCAACTTGTCCAGTTGGTAGCCTTCGAGAATATTGAGCATCTCGATCAGCACGGCCCCACCCGACGAAGGCGGCGGCATCGAGATAATTTCATAGCCGCGATATTTCCCACGCAATGGCTGACGTTCTTTAGCCACGTAGCCGCGCAGATCGGCGAGCGTCATCAGGCCGTGGTGGCGCTGAACGTCGTTGGCGATTAAGGTCGCAGTCTGGCCTTCATAAAATTCGTTTGGTCCAGACCTTTGTAACCGGGCGAACGTGGCTGCGAGGTCAGGCTGCCGAAAAATTTCGCCTTCTTCATAAAACTTTCCGCGGTTGAGATAGATGCGCTTCGTTTCCGGATATTGCGAAAGATAATCGCTATTGCCGCGCAACGATCGCGCGAGCGCACGGTTCACCGTGAACCCGACGGCGAGTTGGCGCGCGGGCTCAATCAGTTGGGCCCAACTGAGTCTGCCGGAGCCATACTTCTTCAAAGCCAACTCCATCCCGCGCACTGTTCCGGGAACTCCGGCGGCGCGATAGCCGACGAGCGAGCCACCTTCGCCTTCGATCAGATTACCTTTGTTATCCAGATAGATGTTGCGCGTGGCCGCGGCGGGCGCCATCTCGCGATAGTCGATTGCTGTGGTCCTTCCGTTCTTGAGTCGAATCATCATGAAGCCGCCGCCGCCGAGATTGCCCGCGGCCGGATGCGTAACCGCGAGCGCAAACGCAACCGCGATGGCCGCATCGACGGCGTTGCCGCCGCGCTTCAGGATGTCAACGCCGACTTGCGAAGCGATTTGATTCGTTGAGGCGACGATTCCATGTTTTCCGCGAACCGGTTCTCGCGAGGCAGCCTGAGAAACTGGCGACCCCATTTCCCGGAAAGGGGCTGAACTCGGCAGAGTGATCAATCCCGCGGTCAGGCAGGCAATCAGGAATAGGCGTGAAGTTGTTTGCAATATTTTGTTTTTCATACTCGTTTCATTTAAGTGGGACTCAAGTAGTTTAGAGTTCAACCAGCTTTGCCCGAAAAGTCATTGCTGTACAAAAAGTCGGTAGCCTGTACAAAAAGTCCAACTTACCCTTGCGATCTATAACCGAAAAAGTAAGCGACAAGCCCTCCAATCAAGAGCGCAATCGCAGGATCAATAGTGCCGACTTTTCTCATGTAGATTAGTGCCCCTACCGCCACAACGAAAACTATCAAACGCACTCCAACTAATAACAGCCACTTCTTATACTCCAATTTAGGACGGACGCGTTGCCCTTCAACTTTAGCCTCGATGAGTGTCTTGATCACGGGCGCAAGTTCTTCAAGCATGGTCACCATCCGAAGCGTTACTTCGTGCCCCTTCTCCGTCTCCATGTATTCTACGGCTCTATCAAACTTGGGAGCTTGATCGTAATACCCTTCTTGGTTCTCATCAGGCTGGCCTGACTCATCGGGTGCATCTGGTTCGGGAGATTCTTCCGGGACTTTAGGTTCGTCGCTCATCACTACTCCTTATGCAGCCTCAACTCGAAAGTCCGGCTCAACACCTAGCTCGTACATCGACTGAATTACCACGCATAGATTATGGCACAGCACCTTGCAGAGTGCTTCGTTGATCTGCGCGGTTTCGGTCTTGCATCGCAGCCGTTCCCCAAACTTCGATTTGATCATGCTGAAAGTGGTTTCCACGTTTGACCGCTTGTGATAGTGCGTCAAGAATTCCTCACGCTTGAAGCTGTAGAAGTGGTAAAGCTTTTTCCAGAGATCGTCGCCCCGTTTGATGTTCACGTTCGACTTGAAAGGTATGTAGGGCGTCGCTCCGTGGTCAACCGTGGTGTGGAGATTGTCTGCGCTGATATAGGCTTTGTCGGCGGAGATTTCCTGCATGTTGAAACCACTCTTGGCGGTCGCATCTACCAACGGCTTGTAGTAAGGGCTATCGTGAGAACGGGCGCGGCTCAGTTCTACGCTCGTTACGATATGCGTTGACGTGCCGCACATAAGGTGCATCTTGATCCAATCGTGCCAGTCTTCGTTGCCGCCGTACTTCACATCGAACCATCGGACAAAGCGGGTAGTTGAAAAGCCGGATGAGTCTACAGCGAAGGCTGTCTCAAGAGACTTGAGAGGCAGACTGCTTTCCGCGATCAAGTGCTTGAGGTATGGCGTCAGTGATTCCATTTTCAGGTAATCAAATATCGAATTGTAAGACGGCATCTTTGACAGATAGCCTTTCGCCTTTGCTTCGCGCAAGTCACTCACAAACCGTCGCCCGCTCACAGTCGAATAAGTCTTGAAAGTCGCGCTGAAAATAATATCTGCGAGCGGCAAGCGCGGGCGTCCGAAAGTCTGGACAGGTTCTTCAATGCCGGAGCATAGCTCATAGAGGAAAGCTAGAAAGTGCGCCTTCTCGTTGGTCTGTGCTTTGTTGTATGCGGGCCAGTCCTGAGTGTAGGTTTTTTGCGTAACTCTAACACTCTCCGTAACGATGGTCTGGCCGTCGCTGGTTTGTTCGCGCTCTATCGTGTACTCGACTGCGAAGATATGCTTGCAGCGAAGTTGCCGCGCTTCAAAGTCTGGACAGGTGCAATGCGGTTCCTGCGGGTTAGGATCGACCGTGTAATTTTTAGGGCCAGCTTGAGAAGGGACTACCCAAGTATCGCCCTTGCGGGTGAGTTTCGATTTCGCTGCTATCTCAAGGGCTTTCTGTTCTCGTGCGTCCATTGTGTCCTTGCCTTTCTTTTGGCGATTGGCTCACAATGGAATCCGCTGGGAAGCCGATGCGAGCAATCGCGTTTGGTTTTCAGTTGGCCTCGCTAGTTGTTTCCGCAACTGGCGAGGCTTCTTTATGCTTTCTTCTTCTGAGTTTTCCGTTCAGCCTTCATAGTCGTTTCGTGCCCAGTGGCTTGCATGGCTTTTTCAACTGCCTCTATCACGAAATCCTTCAACGTCATTCCGCTTAGTGCGGCCTGAGCCTTTGCCCTCTTTACGAAATCCTCTGGAAGGTCTCTTAGGTTTATTGTCTTTGTATCCATGACGCAAATGTATCATGTGATACATCCGTATGTCAAGCTGGCAGAAAGCCTCCGGCTCCCGCAAACGGGTCTAGCACCTTGTCATCGTGTGTCTGCTTCTGCCTATAATGCCTTGGTAGGGATGGCGGGATTCGAACCCGCACGAGTCGAAAGACTCACCGGAGCGACAGTCCGGCGCGTCTACCAATTCCGCCACATCCCCGTAAGCGTAAAGGCTTACCACGCCCGTTCGAGTGAGTGTCCGGTCAAAGATTCACACTCGAACGGGCTTCGTGTTTCTGCCCTCTGCATCGGTAAGCAAGAATGCAGGAGCTACTTTTCTTCTCATGGCATCACATCCTCCCATTCCGGGCTTCAAGGTACATCGGGTTGCCGAGCTGTCAAGTTTATAATTTTTGCGCATTTCAATATCCGCACCATATTTTGCGGAACCAGTTTTTCGAACAAAAACCTTGTCGCGGCTCCTGGATTTTTGCGCGAAGAATTTTCAATTTGGAAATCTTGGTTCCTTTTTTTGCTTGACACTATCGGCGGGAGTGCTAGTATGCACGTACCGCCTGCCGCCCGAAAAAATGGCAGCGTAATTGTTGGGAAACAATTTTGGTTTCGAGAAAAGTCCGGCCACGAACCGGCCTTTTTTCATTTCCGGCCTAATATTTCGATAAATAATTCCTTTCCTAAAAACTGAAAAAGCCCACCGTGCGAAAGAGACAACTAGGACGTATTCAGTACGTCTGAAGTGGTGCCTTCCACACAGCGAGCTTATGATCGACTTAGCACAGACTAGATCGGTGCGCTAGGCCACTCCGGTCACCAGAGTTAAATCAAACCCACTGGGGTATATGAAAAGATCAAAGTCGTGCTTCCACATTCCGCGTCTCGAATTCATTTCCAGTCGCATCGCAGACGCCCAACAGAGAAACGGAACGGCGACATCGTAGAACAATCCGCATACAGGATCAAGCACAATTTTTTTGAAGGCTACCATATGAGGTATGAGGACTCACATAGGAAGTCTTGCGCGACTGATAGAGAGGGTGGGCCTTGCTAGAGAGTCTTGTGGCAGACAGCTTCTACGATGCTCTCACCCATTGAATCGGGTACGGGGTCATCCCAGTCAGCTCTTTTTAGGTCAACGCTATCCAACACGGCCCCGTTCTTTCTGTATTGGACTATAGACGTGGTGCGGAATTGATTTGAGCGGCAGTTCACTTCATATCTTCTCATTGTGTATGAGAGTGGCTTCTCAGTATTCTTCTCGACTGCTTTGAACCAGACTTTTAGAATTCCTTTATCACATACGGACTTGACTGTGTTGCGGTACAAGATGGCATCTTCAGTCTCGCCCGCTTTGCGCCACTCCAGCTTAGTTTCTTCTACAAACTCAGCGAAGGTGGGTACAGTCACTCCGCAAGGCGACAGCGAAGCTTGGCGAGTAGTGGTTTTAGTTCGCGCTTTACGCTTGGACGATTGAGCAAACAGGTTGGCAGTGGCCACAGCGGCCAGCAAAACAAGAGACACAATAAAGATTGTCTTTCGCATGAACGGGCCATACTCTAGTCCCGAGAGCCACCGAACGCAAACCGACTTTTCGGGCAGAAATTGAGTTTGTACGAAAAGTCCCTCGGTAGATCGAGTTTTCGGGCAAAGTTAGTTCAACCTTCAGGTTGTGCTTTCAATAGCACGCAAGCTGAAGCTTGTACTCCAAAACTACTTGAGCCTGGCCTCAGGCTCGCAGTTAAGTCTTTAACCATTCTCAAATTCGAAACGTCCGGCCGAAAGCATGTCATCGGGATCGAGTTGCTGTTTGACTCGTTGCATTAGTCCGGCAGACGAGCCGAACTGTCCCCAGGCATGCACGCGTTGCTTAATCTCAGGCGGTGCCTGTTCGATGATTAGCGCTCCGCCCAGGTCTTGCGCCTGGGATCGAAGCGTTGCAATGCGGCTCACCAAAGTTTCATTGGCGGATCCAATTTCATTCTGCAATCGATCCATTACTCGGATGCGCCCATCGCCAATGCCCGCCTGCCACATCGACTCAGGATAGCCATCAGCGCGGGTTTGATCTAATAACTCCAGAAAAGACCCCGTGTGCGCAGCTCGCAAGCCAACTCGCCAAACCACATCATTCGAAAATCGCAACGGCAACCCAGCCAGGGAACGCCAGATTAGTTTATCGTCCAACACCACGCGGGCGGGCGCTTGCTCGCTATGCTCGTCGATCAGTTCAACCGCGCGCGTTGTTTGTTCAGTAACAGCTTCCAACGAACCTGCGAATCTTACCAAAAGCAAATGCTCGGTGCCTTCGGTCCAGCCGGCTTCATGCGCAAGGCGCGGCGAGATAACTTCAGCGGCAACCGGAAAGTGCCGCGCCGCGATAATCCGTTGCGCCTTTTGCAGCAAGTCTGCGCGTTTCCCCGGAGCCAGGATCGTTCTGGTCTCGAATGGCAGTGGCCTTAGTTTGAAATTGACTTCGACGATTACACCGAGCGTGCCATAGCTGCCTGTGAATAGTTTGCACAGATCATAACCGGCTACATTTTTCACTACGCGACCGCCGGCTTTGATGAGACTGCCATCGGCAAGTACCACCTTCATGCCGATGACGTGCCTGCGCGGCGCACCGTAGCCAAACTGTTGCGCGCCGCCCTGTCCGGTGGCCACCACGCCGCCGATGGTTGCCCGTCCGTCATTCGGTGGATCAATCGCGAGCCACTGACCGTTTCGTGCCAACTCGTCATTAAAGTCTTCGAGTGTAACGCCCGCTTCCGCCACAGCTACGAGATCGGCAGGCTCATGCTCGATGATGCGAGTCAATCTTCGCGTGCTGACAATGATGTTCGCGCGTCGCAAAGGTTGGCCGGCGTCGAGCCAGGTCATGGCGCCCGCCGGCACAACCGCCCAACCTTCGGTCGAAGCGAGTTTCATGACTTCGCAAACTTCAGCTATTGAGCCCGGCGAAACCATAAGCGGAGAGGGCGAGACATGGAGACACAGAGACGCGGAGATGTTTTTGTCACCGACAAGTTGCGCCAAACGTTGACGAGCCATATCAGGATCAAACCGAATGTCCGGCAAACTTAAGTTTGTCGAATGTTGCGGACCAGTCACTTGCACCGCGCGTGACCCGGTCGCTATCCCGACGCGTCGGGATTCTGACAAGACGTTGGACTTGGCTTGAGCGCGTGCTTCGCCACAGCCGCGCAGCATGGGAATAATCTTACCGGGGTTGCACAAGCCGGTTGGATCAAACGCCGTGCGCACGCGCAACATCGTATCCATATCGGGCTCGGAAAAAATCAACGAAAGCAGCTCGCGCTTGTCAAAGCCCACGCCGTGCTCGCCGGTGATGCTGCCGCCCGCGCGCACGCAGGTTTCCATCAACTCGCGTCCGGCTTCTTTGACGCGATGCACTTCATCGGGAAAACGGGAATCGAAACAGATCAACGGATGCAGGTTGCCGTCGCCGGCATGAAAAACATTCGCGATGCGCAATCGATACCGGGCAGCGATCTGATAAGCCGCATCGAGCACTTCCGGCAGCCGCGAGCGCGGCACAACCGCATCCTGGATCATGGAATCAGGCGAGATGCGTCCGATGGCGCCAAACGCACCCTTGCGCGCCGCCCAAAGTTTTTTCCTTTCGTTTTCGTCGCGCGCCAGCCGGCAATCGCGCGCGCCGTGTTGCAGACAGATGCTCTTGACGCGATCCGCCTCCTCGTCGATTCCGGCTTCGATGCCGTCGAGCTCAATCAGCAACGCCGCGCCGGCGTCCAAAGGTAAACCCGCGGCAAACACACTGGCCTCCACCGCCCGTATGATCTCGCGATCCATCATCTCGAGCGCCGCCGGCATAACGCCTGCCGCGATGATTGCCGAGACGGCATGGCTGGCATCGTTAACTTCCGGAAACTCCGCGAGCAACGTGCGTACTACCGGCGGGATTGGCACCAGACGCAAGGTTGCTTCGGTGGCAATTCCAAACGTTCCTTCCGAACCGACAAAGACGCCAAGCAGATCGTATCCCGGTTGTTCGGCCCCGGCGCCACCGAGATCGACAACCTCACCGCCGGCCAGCACCACGCGCGCGGCAAGCACATGATCTGTAGTCGTGCCATATTTCAAACAATGGATTCCACCGGCATTCTCGGCGATGTTTCCACCGATCGTGCAGGTAGGCTGACTTGATGGATCGGGGACATAATGCAAGCCCAGGTGCGCGACCGCGCGCGAGACGTGAAGGTTCACAACTCCGGTTTGGACCACCGCAGTGCGATTGACCTCGTCAACCTTCAACACTCGACGCATGCGGGCGAGTTCAATCACCACGCCCTGATTGAGGGCCAACGCTCCGCCTGACAAACCGGTTCCCGCGCCTCGCGGTGTGAACGGCACACCAGCCTGCGCCAACACGCGCATCACCGCGGCGGTCTCTTCAGTGGACGACGGAAAGACAACGGCGCGCGGCCGGTACTTGTGTTGTGGTAAGCCGTCACACTCGTAAACGAGCAATTCGTCCGGCTCACTGAGGACAGCTTCACGGCCTACAACTGCGCGCAGCTTTTCGATGATGGTGTCCACGGGTTCCTTGTTTTGCCGATTGGTGCAGACAATGATACATCACGCTTGCGATCTTGCCTTGTCGGTATGAATGAGGCGGCTCTTTACTGGGACCGCGGGCGTCTCGCCCGCAGCGCCGCGATGGAGCGCTCAACTATTCGCACCTTCAGCGCTCATTGCGGGCGAGACGCCCGCGGTCCCAGTAGTAGGCGAATTCGTGGAAAGTCAATTACCGGCTCCCGGTTGGTTGCGAGAACTGCGCCGCTGATCGTAAGCAGTTGCACTATCGATTCCGCGCGGGGTTGGCTCTATTCGTGAGTCTGTAAGCAAAATAAATTAACAGTCCCACGGCGGCGGCAATGGCTGCGGCGCGTGCTTCTTGCCAAGTGCTGTTTGCCAGCAACCAGCCCGCCAGCACGAGCGACAGGATTGCAAGGATAGTCCCACCGGGCAGCCGAAATGCCGGTGGCGGCGCGTCACTTCGTCTCCGGAAGACGGGCAGCGAGAGGCAAGTCGCGCCGTAAGTCACGAGTCGCGCGATGGCGCTGATGGTCAGCGCGGCGACAAAGGAGCTCTTAAGCGTCAACAACAACATCACCCCAGCCGTGATCAGAATGGCGACGTAAGGCGTGGCAAAGCGTCGATGGACCTTCGCGATGAACGAAGGCAGTTGCTGCTGCTCGGCAATCGCGAAAGGAATTCTCGAGCCTGAAAGCACCAGGATGTTTAAGTTGCCGACTATCGAAATGATTGCGCCCGCTGAAATAATCGCGCCGCCCGCCGTTCCCATAAATCGTGTGCCGGCGTCGGCGAGAGGTTTTTGAGACTGGCCGAGATCGGGCAGCGTGCCCACGCAAACCACCTGAATCAGGATGTAAAGGACGGCCACTACGGCGATTGCGATCAATAGCGCGCGTGGCAAATGTTTTTTCGGGTCGCGCACTTCACCTGCCGGAATCGCCGCCATCTCAAAGCCGGTGAAGGCGTAAATCAAAAGCAATACCGATTGCGAAAACGCGCCGGTTGCGGGCCGGGGTCCAAACGCGAAGGCATGCGGATTGAGAAAAAACAAACCAACGGCGATGAAAATTATTATCGGGATCAATTTGCCGATAGTGAATACGTTGCTGACGATTGCCGCTTGCCTGACTCCCAGCACGTTGATTGTCGCCAATGCACCGACGACGATGACGATGAGGGAAGTACGCCAGAGCGGGTTCGCGGCGGCTGGTAAGAAATAGCCGAGGTAGGCGACCAGTAAATTGCAGTTTGCGGCAAACGCCGTCAGACGCGCGAGCCAGATTAACCAGCCAATCTCAAATGCGACGGTTGGGCCAAAAGCTTCGCGCGCGTAAAGATAGGGTCCGCCGGTTTCATCGAAGCGGCTGCCCACTTCCGCGAAACAAAGAATGATCAGCGTGACGACAATCGCGCAAACTACAAACGCGATCAGGCTGTAAGTGCCGATCAGCGAGTAGACCTTCGACGGCAAGCCAAAGATTCCGGCGCCGATGATCCCGTTCATCGCAATCGCCACCAGGTCCCAGCGACGAATGCCGCGAACGAGCCGGGCCTCGGATGTTTGTGCCAGCGCTTTTGTCATTTCGTGCTTATAATCTATCTCGCTCGCTTAGACAATCATTTCAATCAGGACACTTTCAAGATGATGAACCGAAAAACTACAAGTCTTCTTGCCTCCGCTTGTTTAATTGTTGTCGCCTCCTTGTCACCGGCATTGGCTAAGACTGCGCCGACCGCGAAGACTCCCGCGCGCACTTTGCAGTCGTTGGTCGATGAAGCTGCCAGGAAGACACTGGAGAAGTTTGCCGACAAGAAACTCGAGGAGAAACAACTCTCGATCACGCTAATCGATCTGCGTGACGCGGCGCATCCGGCGACGGCAAGCTATCGCGGCAACGAAAGAGTCTATCCCGCCAGCGTAGTGAAACTTTTCTACCTGGCTGCGGCCCACCGTTGGCTGGAGGACAAAAAGATTGAAGACACGCCGGAGTTGCGCCGAGCCCTGAAAGACATGATCGTCGATTCTTCGAATGACGCAACGCAGTATGTGGTTGACGTGTTAACGCGTACGACCGGCGGCTATGAGCTACCGCCGAACGAGATGGCGAAGTGGCAGGAGAAACGCAACGCGGTGAATCACTATTATTCGTCGCTCGGTTATACCAACATCAACGTCAATCAAAAAACGTTTTGCGAAGATGCTTATGGGCGCGAGCGTGCGTCGCGAGGGCCGAACGGCGAAAATAGAAACAAGCTGACTACCGACGCCACCGCGCGTTTGTTGATGGAGATTGTGACAACTAAGGCCGTCACGCCCGCGCGCAGCGCGCAAATGATGGAACTATTCAAGCGCGACTATACCGGCACAAGCAAAGACAACGACGATCAGGGTCACGGTTTCACTGGCATTGCGCTCCAGGGAATGGCGGGAGTGCGTTTGTGGTCGAAGGCCGGTTGGACTAGCACTACGAGACACGACGCCGCTTATCTTGAGCTGCCCGACGGCTCGAAGTTTGTGTTAGTCACTTTTACCGTAGATCATGCGAATGAACGCGAGATTATTCCGAGCGTGGCAAGAGTAGTGATCGATGGAATCAAAGATGTGAAGTAAGACTTATTGGGATTGTTTAGAGGCGGGCGTTGCCCGCCGTCTCAACGTTGAACCGGCGGGCAACGCCCGCCTCTAAACGGACTCATTGTTGGCTCCATGACTGAAGATCTATCAATCCACCATCGTCCAATCACAACGTTATTCGGCGATCCATCGTCGCGCGATTGGAATCGTTACCAGTTGACGCCCGAGCAAATCGAATTCTACGAGGCTGACGGTTACCTCGCCGGCATCCGCATTCTCACCGACGAGCAGATCGAAATTTTGCGATCCGAGCTTGATCAACTCGCTGACCCAGCCAATCCCGGCAATCGACTGTTCTACGAGTATCACTTAAACGAATCGACGGATCCTGCGCAAACTCTTTTCCATGCGCTGGGCGCTTGGCGTATCGCAACGGGCTTCCATGATTTATTGTGGCACCCGGCGTTCGTGGTGCCGGCCGCGCAGCTCATCGGCGGTCCGGTTCGCTTCTGGCACGATCAGATTTTTTACAAACCGGCACGACACGGCGGCGTGGTCGCCTGGCATCAGGATTATTCCTACTGGACACGGACCAGACCCATGGCCCACCTCTCGTGCTGGATCGGACTCGACGACTCAACGCGCGCGAACGGCTGCGTGCATTACGTTCCCGGCAGTCATCGTTGGCACTTGCTTCCCATCACCGGACTGGCGGATGACATGAATTCGATTCAGACGGTTTTGACGGACGAGCAGAAGGAGAAGTTTAAGCCTGTCGCAATCGAAGTAAAGAAAGGCGAAGCTTCGTTTCATCATCCGTTGATGGTTCATGGATCGTTTGAGAACAAGACTGACCGTTCGCGGCGCGCCACCGTCATAAATGTTTTTCGTGACGGAGTGATCTCTGATTCAGATGCGTCTCCGCTGGCGGGTGCGCCGGCTATCCCTGCCGGCGAGAAGATGCAGGGACAATTCTTTCCGCTGTTGTATGACCCGAGTGCGATTTTGTGAATCGCTCTCACGCCGGGCCGGGCATACGTCGGGAACATCCAACCAAAATCCGCGTCTAACTATTTGCTCTCGCCGGAAACAAAACGCCGGCAATGCCGGTGGTGACCTCTTTCCGTTTAGGAAGATGAATTGGAGGACTTGCCATGTCTAAGAACAGCATCAGGACCAAGCCTTTCATAAATGTGACGCCGCTCATAGACGTGCTGCTGGTCGTCTTGATTATCTTCATGATTGCGGCTCCTTCGCGGCCACATCGTTTCGCCGCCAAGCTTCACTCCGAGCCGGACAAGACACAAAATATCAACCCGAATGATCTGACGCTGCTGGTGACAATTCAGCCAGATCGAACCCTTAAAGTTGAACCGACTCACTACCGACATGGGAACCGTTGAAGACCCTTCAAAACTAAGCACCTTCCTGATGTCGCTTTTCCAGGAGCGAAAGAAGAACCACGTCTATCGCGCAGAGATGATTTCGCGGATAGACCTGCCGGAGGACATCCGCATCGAGCGGACCGTATTCATCAAAGCGCCGCGCTCGATACCGTATGGCGAGGTGACGAAGGTGATTGACGGGTTGAAAGGCGCCGGGGCGGAACCGGTCGGACTACAGTTGGACGATCTGAATTAAGCAATCTGAACTAAGCAATCAGAACCAAGTCGGACAGGCATTCCCGCCTGTCCCTCTGCTGTCCATGGCCTAACCATCATTCGAAAGACCTCTTCGATTTGGCACCGAGTGGTGCCGGTCCCCCACACCGACAGACAAGAATGTCTGTCCTACTCCCAGACAAGTAGAGTGCGTCCCTTTCCATCTTGGATTATCATGTAGTTGTTTCTGGTCTTGATCTCAAGGTCGAGGCGCAGCTTGTATTTGAGAGTGGCAAGGAGTTTTGAAGTAATGAGAAGGTATTTTCGTTTAGCTGTTTCTCTTTTGAGTGTCGCCATATTGATAGTGAGTAGCGGGAGCGGCATGACTCGCGGCCAGGGCGGTCAGGTCGGAGGTGGTAGTTTATCGGGCGAAGCGATGGGTGGGGCCGCGCTGATCTTTCGCAAGCCAGGCAATCCACCGCTGCACACCGGGAGCAGCACCTCGCGAACGTCTGCGGGCGGCGGCAGGATCTCAAACACACCTAAAGCCAAAGCTGCTGCCGCCGCGCACGAACGAGTCATCGCCAGGGGAAACGCGGCACGCAGCGCGCCCACTCCTCGTTACACTGAAGCTGAACAGCAATACAAACTCGCGGCCGCCGAGGATCCAAACGACGCACGCGCGCAGGCGGGCCTGGGCAACATCTATCTCGACCAGGGGCGTTTCAACGAAGCCGTTGAAGCTTATCGCCAGGCGCTCAAGACAGATGCTAAATATCTTCCGGTTTACCAGCCACTAGCTTATGCACTGGTTCGTCTGAACCGCTACCCGGAAGCAATCGAGACGTTGAAGCAGGCGCTGCAATACGATTCGAGCAACGCGGAGATCCACAACAACCTTGGCTTTGCTTACGTTCACGCGGAACGCTACGCGGAAGCAGTGGCGGCTTGCCGGCAGGCAATCACGCTCCTGGGTCAGACTGGTCAGGCCTACAAACAGGAACTGCAAAACCGGAATGAAGTGTTATCGAATGCCTACAAGAATTTGGGGAATGCCTACAACGGCCTGAAGCAATACAACGAAGCCGCCGACGCTTTGAAGCATGCCACCGAGATCGAACCAAAGAATGCCGCCGCGCACTTCAACCTGGGCCTGGCTTTGTACAGCGGTGGTCGTTATTCGGAGGCCATCGCAGCGTACAAGGATGTGATCAAGTTAAGACCTGAACTCGCCGGCGCGCATTTCAATCTGGGGCTCGCCTACGTTGCGATTAATGATAAGCAAGGAGCCGAACAGGAATACAACCTTCTCAAACCTCTGAACGCAAACATGGCAGCGCAACTCCGGAGCTTGATAAGGAGGTAGCCTCACTTGCGAAACTACAACACGTGAATCTTGGGCTGACGAAGGTGACGCCTGATAGTTTTGCGTCATATGCGGCCAGCTCTGCACGAAATGGGAGCGATGCGACCAGTCCAATCTCAAACTAATGACGAAGATTCAACGCGTATATGTCAAACGTTCGATCGGCACAGAGCTTGCCGTCTATCGCTTGGAAAAGGGGGACTATACTTAGACATGAAGAATTTTGGAAAACGGATAGGCGGAGCTCTTTTGACTCTCGCTTTTGTTTTCGGCATTTCTGCGGCCATCAGCGCCACGGCTCACGCGCAGGATCGGAATGATGGTCAATACCAACGTCGCGATCGCAATCGCGATAACAACCAGGACAACAACCAGGATCAGAACCAGGACTGGAGACGGCATCGGGATCGCGATAATCGCGACAATGACCAAGCCCAGAACCAGGACTGGAGACGACATCGGGACCGCGATAATCGCGACAATGACCGAGCCCAGAATCAGGACTGGCGGCGCAATCGGGATTGGAACCGTGACCGTGACCGTGATCGTGACCGTCGCGATGGCCGTTACGGAAACAATGGCAACTACCGCCGCAACAGAGGCTATGGCAATAACGGCGGCTACGGTGGTTACAACAACGGCTATCAGATCGAGGTAAACCGTGGTTACCAGGCTGGCTTGAACACGGGCGCGAGCGATGCCCAACGTGGCCAGAACTATAGCCCCGAGCGATCGCATTACTATCGAAACGCCTCATCGCAGGCTTTTCGAGAGGGTTTCGTTCAGGGTTATGACCAGGGCTATCGGCAGTACGCCGGTTACGGAAACGGCGGTTACCGCCGACGTAACAGCGCGGGTAGTATCCTTGGTGGAATTTTTGGCCGTCCTTAAATAATCGCTCGATACAACCTTAACCTTAGATGCCGCGATGAACGTCGCGGCATTTTTGCGTTCGGAATGGGATCGGATGAGTCGCGGAGCTTTGCGTTTTAGACCTAAGGCGGCCTCACTCACAGTTTGGCCTAGTGACTAAACGACATTAGCTTTCGACTGCACTTTTGAGTTGACTAAATATCTGTGCCAGATCCTTCGCCTGATAGTGCGCGTTCAAGCCGCTGGGATTGGGCAAAACCCAGACTACTGTTTCGCCAATCGTTTTTTCCTGACGGCCGACGACGGCTTGCGGTCGTTCCCACGCCGTACGATAGGCGCCGAGTCCAAGCACGGCAAGGAACGCTGGCTTGTAGCGACGCACCTTCGCGGCCAAACGTTTGCCGCCCGCGCGCAACTCTTCGCGAGTCAGTTGATCCGCGCTGGCCGTGGCGCGCATGACTACGTTCGTTATTCCATAACCGCTACGCAGCAGTTCGCGTTCAGCGAAAGGCGAGAGCAGGCCACCGGTGAAGCCGGCGGCGTAGAGTGCGGGCCAGAAGCGGTTGCCCGGACGCGCGAAATGATGGCCGACAGCAGCCGTGTAGAGTCCGGGATTGATGCCGCAGAAAAGAACGCGCAGACGCGGCGCGATTACGTCCGGGACAGTTTTGCCTTCGGCTGCGATTAACTGTTCCTTGGTTGGTTTCCAGGGCGCGATCAAATTGGATGGAGTCTGTTATTGAATTTCGAAATGCGTTTGTTGTGAAGCGCTGCGTTTTGCGACACGGTCCACCACGGTAACCTGCAAAACATATTGCCCGGCCGGCAACCCACCTAACGAGATCTCGGCGGCGTAAGGTAATCGATTGAGGTCGGGTATGTCTTCGTTGGAGATTCTTTTTTGTACGGTTGTGACAACGGGTTGACCGTCGCGAACTACCTGAACCTGAACTGCGACGTCGGGTTTCGAATCAGCCGGCGCGAGCGCGGCGTTGTAGACGAACACCAGGAACCGCAGGTATCCATTCGGTGTGAAGTTGTGGCTGATGCTCAACTCAACCGGGTTGGGAAGTTCATCATTAGACACGGAGGCGTTGCTGATCGCAGGCTGTGCGCGCACTCCCATCAGCAGACTACTCAGCGCCAACTGGCCCGAAGCCAGATTGGGAACTTCGATCCAGCCGTGTGCGGTGCCCGCGCGGCCGGTGTGCTCATCGCGCACTCCGACGCGCACCTGATAGAGTCCGGGTCCAAGATAGACCGGGTAGCCATAGGTTAGTTCCCCCGGTCCTCTGGCTGCTTCAACCGTCGGCGTCTCGATCGTGATGCGGTTATTAAAAGCTGCGCCGGCGTTGCCGTGGTCGTCGAATACTGTTCCTGCCACCGTGACGATCGCGGTTTGCTTCCCATCTGCCGGCAGGAACGAAAAGAATTCGTTGGGCACTTCCATCGCCGTTGTAAGCATCGATCCCCGCGCCTGAGTGTTGATATAACTAAGGCTCAGCGAAACCGGAATATCGCGGACGGGGTAGGGAGTGAGCATCACTTTTCGCAGTTCGGCTTCAGGCGATTTGACCGCCTCTTTATTCGTTTCTTTTGTTGCCTTCGGCCTGGAGTTCTTTGCGATGGGTGGCTCGGGCTCGCGGTCAAAAAAGCCACGCCTCACCTGCACAGTCAGATTCGGTTTGCCAACAAGCTTTACCTCGATACGGCGAAACTTACTTGTGTTCTGGGTCTGCTCCGGTTTCCAGGCGAGCAGGTAGTAGACAGAAGTCTCTTTCAAGGCGCGAGTCAAACCCGGCTCGAGTGCGTTGGTGTTGAAGGTGGCCCTTCCTCCGGTGTCGCTTGCCAGCGCGTTCATGGCGTCTTGAGTTGCCGACAGCTCGCCCATTCCGGCGCGCGAGAGTCGGCCACTCGGATCGGGGTGAGACTCGCTGCTCGCGTCGGTCAGACTCGCGACGAGGCCTCGCGCATCCAGGGAGTAGATCACGATGCCGCTGCGGGCCGCCGCGCTAATAATTCGTCGGAGTCGGTATTGTGAGTCTGAGTTTAGATCGTCCAGCAAAAAGCCGCCGGAGACGAAGAAGACGAGTTTACGGCCCGGCAGCTTATTAGCCGATCGTACCAGGCCCTCGAGTCCCGAGAGCGTGCTGGCGGTAATATACCCGCCCTGCTGCACCAGTTGCCGGGCGCGCATAGCGACCTGCGCTTCAGCCGACTCGGGCGTCATACCGGGATTTTGTCGGAGCGTTTCATCGACAAAATACGAGGTGGTGTCCTGGTCGCCATGAGTGATCACGAGTGCTTGATACTCCGTCATCGCCGGTCGTTCAAAATCGCGAACCGAATAAGGGCGAAGCTTGAGGCGCTCGAGCGCAGCGCGAAGTACTGCTTTGTTATCCGTGAGCTGTTGGAGAAAACCGATTTGGCCATTCGCAGAGGTGATCGCGGCTTCGTCGTTCTGGCCCATCTCCCGATCGATGAAGCGAGCGATCAGTTTTCGCGTTGCTGCCAGGCTGGGCAAGTCCAAATGCAAATCGTCAACATAGAAAAAGATCGGCCGGCCGCGATCCAGTGGCACTGGACCAACGGACCGATTACTGCTGGTACGAGTTGCAGACCCGCGGGCCGCCGCGATTTGAGATTCTTCATTGACACTGCCGGCGGTGACCTTCTCAAAAAACTCTACCGGCTTTGGCTTACCGTCGATCTTAAGTTCGAAGTCTTCGCGCTTCAGACCATTTACGAAGTTGCCCTGCCGATCAAAAACCATGACGTCCGTCTGCACCAGCTCAGCGTAGACACGCAGGACGTCAGTCTGATCCTGGTTGCCCGTGCTTCTCCCTTCGGGCGCCGTTTGGGCACGGCTTCGCTGCGAAAAGACGAGCAGAGAACCTGTCAGACAGATCAACGCAGCCAGCTTCGCCATCTTGCTTATTGCGGACGATGGGGCCATATTTTCCGCCGATCGAAAAGCCGGCAAGTTCCTGGGGAGAGCTTGCGATGGAGCAGCCAGAGAAAGCGGAACTCTCATCTATAACGAACCGGGCTTGTGGCTGTCGCGCTAACTATGTATCAGACTCGACTCGCTGCGCAACCAGAAAACTTTGATCGCCGTTTACGCGTATTAGACGCCGCCAGACTTAAAGAATCACCTCGTCGGCGTCCCAAGCTGGCGGAACCTGAGGCCAAGGACAAGCCCCGTTAATGACGAACAATCTTCCCACTGTCTCGATAGACCACATCACAAAGAGTTTTGGCGAGTTTACCGCTGTCAGCGACCTGAGTCTCGCTGTCTATCCTGGCCGAGTCTTCGGACTACTCGGTCCCAACGGCGCGGGCAAGACTACGACCATCAGGATGATAGTCAATATTACTGCGCCTGACTCCGGCCGGATAGAAGTGTTTGGCAGCCAGATCACTCCGGAACTACAGGACCGGATTGGTTATCTTCCGGAAGAGCGCGGACTCTACAAGAAGATGAAGGTCGGCGACCAACTCAAGTTTTTCGCGGCCCTGAAGAACGTTCCCGCTAAGGAAGCAGCAAAACGTGTGGACCACTGGCTGGCGCGCTTGAAGTTGACGGAATGGAAAAACAAGAAGGCGAGCGAGCTTTCGAAAGGCATGCAACAGAAGGTTCAGTTCATAACTGCGATCACCCACGAACCGGAGTTGCTGATCCTCGATGAACCTTTTTCCGGTTTGGATCCGGTCAACGTCGAAGTCTTGAAAGAGATTATCCTGGAACTCAAAGTCGCCGGCAAGACCATCATTTTCTCGACGCATCAAATGGAGGTCGCGGAAAAGATCTGCGACGACATCTGTCTGATCAATCGTTCGCGAAAAGTTTTGCAGGGCAGTATCCGGGAAGTGAAGCGAGCGTTCAGTCGCAACGCCGTGGCTTTGCGTTTGCAGGGCGGCGAATCCGTCCTGGAAGATCGATCGCTGATCAGCAAGGCGCAGCGGGATAGCGACGGTATCGAGGTGCTGCTCGCCGCGGGGGCAACGTCGCAGGAACTATTGAAGCACTTGATCGCCGCGGGAGCTACCATCGAGAGGTTTGAGATGATTGAACCGAGCCTGCACGACATCTTCATCGAAAAAGTTACGGAGAACGTATGAACAAATTGTTGGCGGTGATTAGACGCGAATACCTGCAACGCGTGCGCACCAAGTTTTTCGTCGTCATGACCGTACTCGGACCGCTGATGCTGGTGGTGTTCACGATTGTGCCCGGACTGCTCTTTAGCATGAAAACCGGAGACACGCGCATCGCCATCGTGGATCAGACTGAAGGCACGAAGCTCTACGATTCGATCCGTAACTCGTTACTAAATCGCGAACGCGAAGATCAGGATAACCAGCAGCCGAGTATAGCGGAGACGGCGAATTCGAATTCCGTGCAGCGAATGGAGAAAGCCGGAAAGTCCATGACGGGCAGTTTCCGTGTCGAGCAGGTCAAGCCAAACGGTCGAGCGCTTGATGAGATCAAGCGTGAACTGAATGCGCGCATCGGCCGGGATGAGCTGGATGGTTATCTGGTTATTCCTCCTGACATTCTCAGCAACAGCGAAAGCAAGCCATCGTATTACGGGCGCAATGTTGGCGACGTTATAACAAGCGAACAGATCAAGGACCGGCTCAACAGCGCCGTTCGCAGACAGCGACTGATACAGCAGGGCGTCAAGGATCAGGACGTGGACACGCTGTCGAAGTCGGTTGGAGTGGCCACTTATCCCGTTAACGAAAAAGGCGAGGAAGGAGCGGAAGATTCAGGGGCTGGCTTTGCCATGGTCTTCATAGTCGCTTTTCTGATTTACATCTCAGTTCTGCTTTACGGTCAAGTGGTGCTGGGCGCGATCATCGAGGAGAAGGAGACGCGTATCGCGGAGATTCTTTTTTCGTCAGTGCGGCCTTTTCAGATCATGTTTGGCAAACTGATTGGCGTTTCGCTGATGGCACTTACACAACTACTGATTTGGGCAGTTGCGTTTGGAGCAGTCGCGCTCTACGTCGTGCCGGCGATGGCGGCGCGGGGCTTTAAGGACATTAACCTGCCGCACCTCCCGCCGTTTTTCTTTGTCTACTTTTTTCTGTTCTTTGTGCTCGGGTACTTCATCTATGCGACCGTCTACGTGCTCGTCGGCTCGATGGTGACCACGACACAAGAGGGCGGGCAGATGGCGATGCCGGTTGTCTTCATGTTAATGGCCGGCCTCTACATGGCGTTTCCGGTCATTCGCGCGCCAAACTCGTCGTTCGCTGTTTGGGTGTCGATGGTTCCGTTCTTCGCGCCTATCACGATGCTGGTGCGGATCATCTCCCAGACGCCGCCCTTCTGGCAGATAGCCCTCTCGCTCGTAATCGGATTTGGAACAGTTGTCCTCTTGCTCTGGCTGGCGTCGAGAATCTACCGCATCGGCATGTTGATGTACGGCAAGAAGGCTACGATTCCGGAAGTGATGCGCTGGGTCAGACAGGCGTGAGGAACAAGTGGCTGGAGTCTGTTCTGTAACCCGATCGCCTTTAACCTCTTGCTGGCGTGTTCCTGCGGTCCGCTGTTTATCTCTTTTATTCCGACCGTTTTTACGAATTTCGAGTCAATAGAAGTATATCGACTAAAGGCGTGGACTGCTTACGCCGGGAGCCCGCTCTGTCTCGATACCGAACGAAACGGCATATCACTCTTGCAGGAATAGCCAAAGACCAACAGAAACACCGAGGATGACGCACCAACCATGAGATGGGTCCTGAGATCAAAGATACACAAGGCTACGGTAACTGAAGCGAATCTTAAATACGTCGGCAGTATCACGATTGATGAAGACCTGGCGGAGCGCGCCGGGTTTATAGAAGGCGAACGAGTGTTGATTACCAGCAATAGCTCGGGCGCAAGATTGGAGACCTATGTCATCCTCGGCGAACGCGGCTCCGGCACGATTTGCATGAACGGGGCAGCGGCACATTTGGTCACGGCGGGTGAGGAAATCATCATCATGGGATTCGAGTTGAGCGAGAGCCCTATCATACCTAAAGTAATACTAGTTGATGAAGAGAACAGATTTGTCCGCTACCTGGAGAAAGAGACACCCCGCCTGGAGCTGGCGACAGCTTAGGTCGTTCAAAGCCTGCCTCCATTCCCGCGAATAGACCAACAGACCGCTGATTCAACCGGCTTAAGCGCGGTGAATAAGAAATAGCTAATGTCACCCCGCTCGTGTCGCAGTTCTACCGAATCCAGCTCGCCATCTTTGCCTGTCAATGACTAATCGCTTGTTTGCGCGCGTGAACGTGGAGTCCGAGTATACTGTCACGAGCGCTTCCTTTTTCTAACGCAGACCTTTGCTGCATGAGCCTGAGCAATCCTGGCTAAGACGCGCTGAGTGTTTATGCCTATCGAGATCGAAAAGAAGTATCGGCTGACGAAGAAGCAACGCGAAGAGGTGTTGCAGCGTTTGCCCAGAATTGGCGCTAAACGAAAAGGCAATGAGTTTGAAGTGAACACGCTTTACGCCGGCGATACTCTCGACCTCGGGCATTCTATTTTGCGTCTGAGGCGCATCGGCAAACGCGGCATTCTCACCTACAAGGAAAGATTTCCCACGCGCGACGGCATCAAGCACCACCGCGAGGATGAAACGCGCGTCGGCGATCCCGAGACGATGGAGGTAATTCTGGCGGCCCTGGGATTTTCGCCGGCGTTGGTTTATGAGAAGCGGCGCGAGACGTGGCGGCTGGGGAAAACGGAAATCGTGATTGACGAGCTGCCATTTGGTTTGTTCATGGAAATAGAAGGCACAGAGCAGTCCATTCGAGACATCGAAAGCAAACTCGCCATCAAGCGACTAAGGACCGAATTAGCAACCTACCCACAACTCTCGCTCAAACACGGCACCGATTGCGATGGGGTCATTGAGTCGCGCTTTCCTGGGAACAACAAAAGGATTCCTAACCGCCAAGGCGCCAAGATCGCCAAGTGAAATATGCTAAGGCAGTAGAATTGCCTTCCACACATCTGTTGTTGACTTGAGTTCTTTGATTAATTCGCTTGGCGATCTTGGCGATCTTGGCGTCTTGGCGGTTAGGAATCTGCCGGTAAAAAAGCGGCTTCGTCCAATGGGAACGAAGCCGCTTGGTTAATGCCGAGCGAATGGAACTCGAACTACATCCCCATTCCGCTCATGCCGCCCATGCCGCCCGGCATAGCCGGACTGCCCTTGTCGTCCTCAGGAACTTCCGCGACCATTGCTTCGGTGGTCAGCATTAGCCCTGCGATTGACGCGGCATTCTGCAGCGCAATGCGCGTCACCATTGCCGGATCGATAACACCCGCTTTGACGAGGTCCTCGTAAACTTCAGTCTGCGCGTTGAAGCCGAAGCTGTCGTTCTTTTCAGAACGAACGCGCTCGACAACGACGGCGCCTTCTTTGCCGGCGTTTTGAACGATCTGACGCAGCGGCTCCTCTAGTGCGCGTCGGACAATGTTGACGCCGATCTGCTCGTCGGGATCACCTTCGCCTTCCTTGTTGATCTGGAACCTCTCAAGGGCCTTAGCCGCCCGCACCAGCGTGACGCCGCCTCCGGGCACAATGCCTTCCTCAACGGCCGCACGAGTTGCATGCATTGCATCCTCAACACGCGCTTTCTTCTCTTTCATTTCGGTCTCGGTGGCCGCGCCGACTTTGATCACCGCTACACCGCCGACGAGTTTCGCGAGACGCTCCTGGAGTTTCTCGCGATCATAGTCAGAGCTGGTATCGTCAATCTGAACGCGCAGGGCCTTCACGCGACCTTCAAT
>Ga0137410_10000433_pt1 | contig 29524 bp, 23 predicted proteins | sample CZODoug1_16funga_FD_108878 | JGI IMG/M metagenome (GOLD analysis project Ga0137410, IMG submission 108878) | Vadose zone soil fungal communities from Angelo Coast Range Reserve, California, USA - CZODoug1_16fungal (Illumina Assembly) | ecosystem: Environmental > Terrestrial > Soil > Vadose zone... | reverse complement strand
GTGAACTCGGGCGGGAACATGTTGACGCCGAACGCCGCGCCGGTTCTGTTCGCGCCCGCCGGCCGTTACCCGTGGAATTTCGGCTTCATCAGCGCGGATACGCTGCGCAACGCCTTCGATGACGACCAAGCCTGGTTCGGCGAGGCGACCTTCAAATTGACCGAAAAGCTCGATCTTACGGTCGGCGCTCGACTCAGCGACAAGTCGGGAGGGGATATCACGATGACCCCGACCGATGCGTTCCGCACGCCCGACCCCAGCATCCGGCCGCAGGGCGACCCGTTTGCGGGGTTCGCGACGTCGATTTACAACGACGCCGACCAGCCGACGATCAAGACCTACAAGGCCTCGGTCGCGTACCGGCCCACTGACGCCATGATGGTCTACGCGACTTACTCCGAGGGCTTTACGTCTGCCAGCGAGCCGCTCGTCACCATCGGTGCAACCGCCCTCGTGCCGACAGGTTGCGGCTCGCGTCTCACGCCGACGCAGGTGCGGTGCGCCGTTCCGGCCGAGCTCATCGATAACAAGGAGATAGGGCTCCGCTCCGAGTGGCTCGACAGCCGTCTGCGTTTCAATGCGACGTACTTCGATTCGCACTGGACCGGCATGCGCGTCTGGCTACTCCCGAGAGACGCGGCGGGCAACACGCAGCCGTTCCCGTATCAGTCCGGGGACGGCGCGGGAACGGCGAGCGGCTTCGAGTTCGAGGTGGTCTGGAGTGCGACCGAGCGGCTGCAGCTGAATCTCGGTCTCGGCCTGATCGATACGAACTACATCCAGTCCGGCTTTTTCGACGGGACCACCGGACAGTTCCCCGGCGCGCCGTTCGCGTATGCGGCGGATCAGAGCGGGACGGTCGGCGCCCAGTATGAGATCCCGTTGTCGAACGGCGGCCGCTTCCTGGTCGTCGGCAACTATGGCTACATGGGCGACTACGCGCGCGATTCGGCGTATCAACGCACGCTCATCGATGCGAACGGCAACCCGGTCCTCGAGCCGGGCTACGGCATCTTCAATGCCCGTCTCGTCTACGAGCCCAAGGCGCGCAACTTCAGCGTCGAGCTCTGGGGCAAGAACCTCACCGACGAGTTGTACGTCAACGGCGGGTTCGATACTCGCGATACCTGGGGCTACGACTTCTCGATCGTCGGCCGGTCTCGCGAGGTGGGTGTGAGCGTCGGCTTCACGTTCTAACGGATCGGCGGGACGGCCGCGGGCCGTCCTGGTTCGAGCGACCTAGCGAGGCGGCCTTCGGGCCGCCTCTTTTTTTGGCGCGCGCGAATCGTCTATGTGGGATTCTGCCCACGACCGTCGTGCCTCTCAAAGGTGGGCAGCAAAGTTTGCAATGCTTTTCGGATCGGCGTAAGGTAGCGCCCGCTCCAAACCAGACCAGAAGACCAATTTTTCGTTCGGGGGCATTCGGAAGTTGAATCAAGCCGCGGCAGTGTCCCTGCTCGAGGAGATCGAGGCGTTCTGTCGGCGCTCAGGGATAGCCGAATCCACGTTCGGCAGGCAGTCGGTCAATGACGGCAAGCTGTGCGTCAGATTGCGGAACGGCAAGGACGTGACGCTCGAGACTGCGGCGAAGATTCGGGGCTTCATCATCGAGCATCAGCCCTCGGCGCCGACCAACGGCGGTAGTCATGCAGAGCACGACACAACCAAAGGCACGATAATGACCGTCAGCACCAAGCGCAAAGCCCCGTCCGTCGCGAAGAGCTCCAAGAAGTCGGCTACTCAGGCCACGGCGGTTTCCGCGGACCGGCCGTTCCGCTTCTACGACAACCGCCAGAAATACCTGGCCTTCGTCAACACCACCAACGAAAAATGGAAGGTCGCGGAGCGCGCCTCTCGCGAGCTCGCGTTGTTGAAGCCGACCCCGCCCGCGCTGCGTCTGTTCGACGCCGGCATGGGCGACGCCACCGTTCTCTCCCACATCATGCGCGCCATGCATCGGCGTTTCCCGATCATGCCGTTCTGCATCGTGGGTAAGGAAATCAGCCTCGAGGACGTGCGGCTCTCGCTCGAGAAGTTTCCGGACCGCTTCATCGAGCATCCGGCGAGCGTCATCGTGATCACCAATCTCTACTATGCCGAAGCCCCGTGGCTGCGCCCCCGCGACGTGGCGCACGCGGCGGCGATGAACTGGCGTGAGGTTGCGCTCGAAGGATCGTCTGCCTACGAATATGGCGAGCAGCTCCGGGCCCTCGATCCGTTCCTCGTCGACGGCTGGCAGGTCAAGTCGAGCGAGAAGACGGGCAACCCGATGTACGTCCGGCCCTCGGTTCTCGTCATCTACCGCAAGGACCATTCGTTCCTGCTCGACAACGTGATTCCGAAGGCGGGGCAGGTTGCCGGCGATTACGACCTCGTGATGGCTTCGCAGCCTTGGCGCGCCCGCATGAGCGCGGAGTTCAAGGTCAAGAAGGTGCTCGCGCCGCTCGTCCGCAGCCTCGGCCCGTCGGGCCGGCTGCTCGCCGTGCAGTCTTGCGGCGACGACCCGGCGCTCGAGATGGTCCACGAGGTGTGGCCCGACGAGCAGCCCTTCAAGGTCAATCGGCACGAGCTCATCAAGGTGTTGCGCGAGGAGCTTGGGCGCGACGCACGGAACTACAATTTCATCTCGGGGTCCGACGCCAAGTCGATCTTCCGTTACGAGATGCACACGCTGCCGAGCGAAGTCACGCAGAGCATCGGCACGTCCACGCTGTTCGCGGCGTGGAACGCGTCGATCTACGTGAGCCAGATCGAAGACGAACGGATCGAGTCCGTCGTCACCGGCTCCGGCGACTATCTGCAGCGGACGGCCAACGTGCTCCGCAAGCACAAAGGCCTGTGGTTCAACGACGAGAGCTTCGTCGTCTCGCGCAAGCCCTGAACGAAGAGACGCGATGTCATCGAACGACGAGCTGAAGAAGCAAGTAGTCGACTTCCTGCGCGACTACTCGATCGAGGCCACGCCGCACGACGCGGGCCGGCTCGACGAGATCAAGGCGGTGCTGGCGCCCGGCACGGCCGTGTACGTTGCGCACCCGCCCGGTGTGCCGATCGGCGATATCGTCCAGCTCGCCGGCCGCGTGCAGAAGCTGGGCCTGCGGGCCGTTCCGCACATCATCTCGCGCAAGCTCGAGAGCCGCGGTCAGCTCGAGGAGGCGCTCGCCGCGCTGCAGGGCTTGGGCGTCGACCACGCGCTCTGCGTGGCCGGCGACATCACGGCCGAGAAGCCCGCGTTCGACAGCAGTCTCGAAGTGTTGCAGACCGGCCTGTTCAGCAAGTACGGATTTCGCGAGGTCGGCGTCGCCGGCCACCCCGAAGGCAGCAAGACGATCGGCGAGGCGCGCGTCGAGCAGGCGCTGCGCGGCAAGGCGGCCTTCGCCAAGAGCGCCGACTTCAAGGTCTACATCGCCACCCAATTCACTTTCGATCCCGACGGCGCAGCCGCGTGGGAAGCGTCGACCACGGTCGAGGGCATCACGATGCCGGTGCACATCGGCATGCCCGGCCCCGCCTCGCTGCGGCAGCTCGCGAAGTTCGCGATGCTCTGCGGCGTCGGCGCTTCGATGCGCTTCCTCACGTCGCGCATGGGCGCCATGGCGAACCTGCTGAGCCAGCAGGCGCCGGACGAGATGATCCTTTCGCTCGCGAAGCATCGGGCGGCCCACTCCGGCTGCCGCATCGCGAAGATTCACTTTTTTGCTTTCGGCGGCGTCGTGAAGACGGCGCGTTGGGCGAATGCAGTGCAGGCAGGGCGGTTCGTCTTCAACAAAGAGGCGACAGGCTTCCGGGTTGAAGACGGCAACTGATCTTTTACGAAAACCCACTAGGTAGGAACAATGAGCAAGTCATATCTGTTTACCTCGGAGTCCGTTGGGGAAGGCCATCCGGACAAAATGGCGGACCAGGTCTCGGACGCGATCTTGGACGCGATCCTCGCGCAGGAGCCGAAGAGCCGCGTGGCCTGCGAGACGCTGACGAAGACCGGCATGGTCATCGTCGCCGGCGAGATCACGACCAACGCCGTGATCGAAGTCGAGCACATCGTTCGCAAGACCGTGCTCGACATCGGCTACGACCATTCCGACAAGGGCTTCGACGGTGCGACTTGCGCCGTGTTGAACGGCCTCGGTAAGCAGTCGCAGGACATCGCCCAGGGCGTCGATCGTAAGGCCCCGGAAGAGCAGGGCGCGGGCGACCAGGGCCTCATGTTCGGCTATGCGACCAACGAGACCGACAGCTACATGCCGGCCCCGATCATCTACTCGCACCGCTTGGTCGAGCGCCAGGCGAAGGTTCGCAAGAACGGCAAGCTGCCGTGGCTGCGGCCGGACGCGAAGAGCCAGTGCACGTTCCGCTACGAGAACGACAAGCCCGTCGGTATCGAGGCGGTGGTCCTTTCGACGCAGCACGCGCCGGAGATCAAGCTCAAGGCGCTGCAAGAGGCGGTGATGGAAGAGATCATCAAGCCGGTGCTGCCGAAGAAGTGGATCACCAAGAAGACCAAGTTCCACATCAACCCGACCGGTCGGTTCGTGATCGGCGGTCCGATGGGCGACTGCGGTCTCACGGGCCGTAAGATCATCGTCGACACCTACGGCGGCTTCGCCCGTCACGGCGGCGGCGCGTTCTCGGGCAAGGACCCGTCGAAGGTCGACCGCTCCGCGGCTTACGCGGCGCGCTACGTCGCGAAGAACGTCGTCGCGGCGGGTCTCGCGGATCGTTGCGAGGTGCAAGTGTCGTACGCGATCGGCGTCGCCAAGCCGACGTCGGTCACGGTCGAGACGTTCGGCACGAACCACGTGCCCGAGCAGAAGATCATCGACGCCGTCGGCGAGATCTTCGATCTGCGCCCGTACGGCATTGTCAAGATGCTCGATCTCCTGAAGCCGATCTACTTGGCGACCGCGGCCTACGGCCACTTCGGTCGCGACGAGTTCAGCTGGGAGAAGACGGACCGCGCCGACGCTCTGAAGGCGGCCGCGAAGTAACGGTAGCGCGCCGGCGCCTCGGGTGTCCGAGGCGCCGGCGGCCGTTTTCCGATGGTCTCGTAACGGTTGGGGTAAAGAAGATGACGGCGCTAATCTGCGGATCCGTAGCCTATGACAACATCATGGTCTTCGAGGATTCGTTCAAGAACCACATCCTCCCCGACAAGATCCACATGCTGAACGTCGCCTTCCTCGTGCCGAAGCTGCGGCGCGAGTTCGGCGGCTGCGCGACCAACATTGCCTACAACTTGAAGCTGCTCGGCGAGACGCCCTTGCCGATGGCGACCGTAGGCCAGGACTTCGAGCCCTACCGCAAGCGTCTCAAGAAGCTCGGCATCAAGCAGGACTACATCCGCGTCTTGGACGACGTCTTCACGGCGCAGGCGTTCATCACCACCGACCTCTCGTCGAATCAGATCATCGCGTTCCACCCGGGTGCGATGAACTTCTCCGAGAAGAACAAGGTGCAGGACGCCAAGGGCGTCAAGATCGGCATGGTGTCGCCCGACGGCCGCACCGGCATGATCAAGCACTCCGAGCAGTTCGCGAAGAAGAAGATCCCGTTCATCTTCGACCCGGGCCAGGGCATGCCGATGTTCAACGGCGACGACCTGCGCAAGTTCATCGATGAGGCCACCTGGGTCACGGTGAACGACTACGAGTGGGAGCTGCTCAAGGACCGCACGGGTTGGGACGTCGCCGACATCACGTCGCGCGTGGACGCGTTGATCGTCACGCTCGGCGGCAAAGGCTCGCTGATCCATACGAAGCAGAAGACCCACGAGATCCCGGCGGCGAAGCCGAAGTCGATCCAAGACCCCACGGGTTGCGGCGACGCGTATCGCGCCGGCTTGTTGTACGGCTTGTTGAACGACCTCGATTGGGAGACCACGGGCCGCATCGCGAGCCTCATGGGCGCGATCAAGATCGAGCACCAAGGCCCGCAGAACCACTCGTTCACGCTCGAACAGTTCAAGAAACGCTATAAGGCCGAGTTCGGCCGCAAGTTGAAATAAGGAATAGGAGATAGAAATGGCTGCCGTGAAGAAGGCGAAGAGCGCGAGCTCCGCGAACAAGGACTATTTGGTCAAGGACATCGGCTTGGCCGACTTCGGCCGCAAGGAGATCGAGCTCGCCGAGTTCGAGATGCCGGGCTTGATGTCGACGCGCGCCGAGTTCGGGCCGAAGCAGCCGCTCAAGGGTGCGCGCATCACCGGCTCGCTGCACATGACGATCCAGACCGCCGTGCTCATCGAGACGCTCCAGGCGCTCGGCGCGAAGGTCCGTTGGGCCAGCTGCAACGTGTTCTCGACGCAGGACCACGCAGCAGCGGCGATCGCGGTTCGCGGCACGCCCGTGTTCGCCTACAAGGGCGAGTCGCTCGAGGAGTACTGGGAGTACATCGACCGCACGCTCGACTGGGGCAATAGCGAAGGCCCGAACATGATCTTGGACGACGGCGGCGACGCCACGTTGTTCGTGCACTTGGGCTACCAGGCCACGAAGGATCCCTCGGTCCTCGACAAGAAGCCCGGCAGCGAAGAGGAGCGGATCCTGCTCGCGCAGCTCAAGAAGTCGCTCAAGGCCGACCCGAAGCGCTTCAAGAACATGCCGGCCGCCATCAAGGGCGTGTCGGAGGAGACCACGACGGGCGTGCACCGCCTCTATCAGATGCACAAGGCGGGCAAGCTGCTGTTCCCGGCGATCAACGTGAACGACTCGGTCACCAAATCGAAGTTCGACAACCTCTACGGTTGCCGCCACTCGCTCGTCGACGCGATCAATCGCGCCACGGACGTGATGCTCGCCGGCAAGATCGCGGTCGTTGCGGGCTACGGCGACGTGGGCAAGGGCTCGGCGCAGTCGCTGCGCGCCCAGTCGGCTCGCGTGATCGTCACGGAGGTCGACCCGATCTGCGCTCTGCAGGCGGCGATGGAAGGCTACACCGTCATGACGATGGACGAAGCCGTGAAGCTCGGCGACGTGTTCGTGACGACCACGGGCTGCGTCGACGTGATCACCGAGAAGCACGTGAAGCAGATGAAGCACAACGCGATCGTGTGCAACATCGGCCACTTCGACAACGAGATCCAGGTCGACAAGCTGAAGAAGTACAAGTGGACCGAGATCAAGCCGCAGGTGCACAGCATCGAGATCTCGAAGGGCAGAAACATCCTCCTGTTGGCGGAAGGCCGGCTCGTCAACCTGGGCTGCGCCACGGGCCATCCGAGCTTCGTGATGTCGTCGAGCTTCACGAACCAGACGCTCGCGCAGATCGAGCTCTACGGCAACACGAAGAAATACCCGCTCGGCGTGTACGTGCTGCCGAAGCAGCTCGACGAGAAGGTCGCCCGGCTGCACCTCGACAAGCTCGGCGTGAAGCTCGACACGCTCTCGAAGTCGCAGGCCGACTACTTGAGTGTGCCGGTGGAAGGCCCGTACAAGGCTGATCACTACCGTTATTGATCTGGCATTGCCTACTATCGTCGTGTAAGCGAACCCGGCGGCGGAGTGAACCTCCGCGGCCGGGTTTCCTATCTAGAAGCACACGCGCGGTGAAACCATGAAAGACGATCTGTCCATTGCTCGCGGCGTCAAGCTGCGGAAAATCGTTGAGCTCGCCAAGGAGCGTCTCGGCATCGATGCCGACGACCTCGAGCCGTACGGCCACTACAAGGCGAAGCTGTCGTCTGCGCTGATCGAGCGCGTGAAGAAGAACAAGGACGGCAAGCTGATTCTGGTCACCGCGATCTCGCCGACGCCCGCGGGCGAGGGCAAGACCACGACGACGGTCGGCTTGGGCGACGCGCTCAACGCGATCGGCAAGAAGGCGATGATCTGCGTGCGCGAACCGTCGCTCGGGCCGTGTTTCGGCGTGAAGGGCGGCGGCGCCGGGGGCGGCCACTCGCAAGTCGCGCCGATGGAGGACATCAACCTCCACTTCACCGGCGACTTCCATGCCGTGAGCATCGCGCACAACCTGCTCGCGGCGCTCGTGGACAACCACATCTACTTCGGCAACCAGCTCGGCTTCGACATTCGCCGCCCGATGTGGCGCCGCGTGCTCGACATGAACGACCGCAGCTTGCGGAGCATCGTCAACGGCCTCGGCGGCACCGCCAATGGTTTCCCACGCGAGACGGGCTACGACATCGTCGCGGCGTCCGAGGTGATGGCGATCCTGTGTCTCTCCACGTCGCTCGACGACATGCGCAACCGTTTCAAGCAGATCATCGTGGGCTACACGCGCGACAACAAGCCGATCCGCGCCGAGGCGTTGAACGCGCAGGGCTCGATGACCGTGCTCATGAAGGATGCCATCAACCCGAATATCGTGCAGTCGCTCGAGCAGACGCCCACGCTCGTGCACGGCGGTCCGTTCGCGAACATCGCGCACGGCTGCAACTCGGTGATCGCGACGCAGACCGCGCTCAAGCTCGCCGACTACGTCGTCACGGAAGCCGGCTTCGGTGCGGATCTCGGTGCGGAGAAGTTCGTCGACATCAAGTGCCGCAAGTCGGGGCTGCGCCCGTCGGCTGCGGTGCTCGTCGGCACGTGCCGTGCGCTCAAGTACTCGGGCGGCGCGAAGATCGAGGACGTGAACAGCGAGGACACCAAGGCGCTGATGCAGGGCATGGGTAACCTCGACCGCCACGTCAACAACATCCGCGAGAACTATGGGTTGCCCGTGATCGTCGCGCTGAACCGCTTCGGCAGCGACACGGAACGCGAGTTCGAGCTGATCAAGAAGCACTTGGGCGAGCAGGGCGTGCAGGCGATCGTCTGCGAGCACTTCGCCAAGGGCTCGAAAGGCGCGCTCGAGCTCGCGAAGTCGATGGTCAAGCTCATCGACGAGAAGCCGGGCTCGCTCAAGTTCGTCTACGCGGACGAGGATCCGCTCTGGAAGAAGATCGGCAAGGTCGCGAAGCACATCTATCACGCGAGCGAGGTCGTCGCCGACACCGCGGTGCGCAAGAAGATCGAGAAGTTCCAGGAGGACGGCTTCGGTAACCTGCCGATCTGCATCGCGAAGACGCAGTACTCGTTCTCGACGGATCCGCAGCTGCGCGGCGCGCCCGAGGGCCACGTGTTCAACGTCCGCGACGTCTATCTGAACGCCGGCGCCGGCTTCATGGTGGTGCTGTCGGGCGAGATCATGACGATGCCGGGCCTGCCGAAGAAGCCGGCCTCCGACAACATCGACATCGACGAGAAGGGCCAGATCGTCGGCCTCGCCTGAGCGGAGCTTCGATCGTCCGATCCAGCCGACGAGCGCCGTGAAGGCGCTCGCCGGCGCGTCGTTTTGTCGCAGTCCCGGAGTTCAACCGGACCGCCGCATCTGTTAGCGTCTCCGCGACGCGCACCCTGCGCGTTCGATCGATTGGGGGGGCACGATGTCGACTTCGCACGAGATGCTCTGGGGCGTCCTCTTCGCGAGCCTGTCTTCGGCCGCTTTTCCGTGCGATAACCTGCCGCTTGCCGCAGTGCCCGATCCGGGCGGACTGAGCCAGGAGCAGCGGCAAGCCGTCCAGCAGGAAGTGGGTGCGTATTTCGAGGCGATGAAGGCTTATACCGCGTGCTTGCAAGCGGAGCTCGTCGTTGCCGGTGGTGACGATGCTCCGAGGTACAGGGCAGCGCTGATCAACCGCAATAACGCCGCGGTCGCCGAAGCTGAAGTCGTGCTGAAGGTGCTCGAAACGTACGCGCCTCTCCCGGCGAATCCCGGCGCCGAAGCCGCGCTTCGCCGTCTCATCGACGGGTACGTTCAGGGCAAGTTCAACTACGACTTGATGACCCCGGAGGTGGCCGCAGACGTTCGGAAGATCGAAGCCGGGTTCCGCAAGCAGATCTCGTCGTTTGGGACGTTCGAGTCCGTGACATTCTTGAGCACGAATGTGCTGGGAGCCGACGTCTACCTCGTCAGGTTCGCCGACGGTCCGATGATGTGGGAGATCGGCCTCACGGCAGACGGCAAGACTTCCCGATCCGCGATGCACGTCTGTATGGAAGGCGGGAGACTTGTCGACCCTCGTTCCGTGCCGCGTTGCAGGCCGCCGGATTATTCGAAATATTGCGCTAGTCCCGCAGGTTCGGAGGCCGATATCTGCGCGGCCGTTCGACGTGCGCCCGAGCAACGCGGAGTCGACGGTCGGGAGACGCCGCCCTAGCTAGCTAGGGCAGGATGTTCCTATTCGATGGTTCACGGCGGACGGCTACCAAAGCCGCGACGTAATGCAGAGGATCGCGCGGTTGGGCATCACCGTGGGGAGGTTGTCTGCCGACATGACGACGCCGAACGATCCCATGGGCGCATACGAGTGCTTGCGCGCCGCGATCAGCGAGGGCAGGTTCCGGTTTCCGCATGACGCGGAGACCCTTGACGATATGTTGATGCTGCAAGCCGACTACGAGCGCCGCCGCGTCGATCATCTACCGGGCAGGAAAAAGGATACGGCCGACGCGCTCGCGGCCGTCGCGTTCCACTTGAGCCACAACGTCAGGCCGTGGACGCTCGCCGGCAAGGTCGAGGGCGCGAACATCGCGGCCATACGGCCCGAACTCGGTGGCGTGGTAACGCCCGTCCCGTACAACGGGCACGCCTCTTATCTCTACATGGTGCGCGCCGAGCGCGGCATTGGATACGCCGAGGGTCCGTAGCGCCCGGACACGCGATAGAATCCGGGGCCGTGGACAAGCAACACACTCTCGCCCGAGATACGGAGCTTACGACGGCGGCCGTAAAGCCGTTCAGGCCGCCGCAAGTGCATTTGACATGACAACGGCTGAGAGCATCGAGCACTTCTGCCAGTACTTCGAGCGCGAGCTACAGAGCATCGGGCGCTTAATAGTCGCGCCGGTGGCAGCCGTGGACGAGAGCGAAGGGGGCGCGTTTCGCTACCGCAAACTTCTGTATGTCACTGATTTGGACGCCATGGCCAAGATCAGATACGAAGGAAAGCACTACAAAAACCATAAACGGTTTAAGCTGTTCGTCGTGGAGCACGGTTCTTGGCCAGAAGCCGAACTCGTAAGCGTTCCATTCCTGGCGGCGGCGCTCAAACGATGTAATCGTCTGGGCAGCGTGTTGGGACAGCATGTGAGCGCGAGGCTCGCGCAATTCGCGACCGAAGATGGCGGATTCCCCGCGGCGGCGATGTTGGATGAGCGAACGGCGGACCTTCTGACGCTTGCGAGGAGCAAACGCGATAGAGAGGCGGTTGAGCGCTGCCGCCACATTGACGTGCTCTATCGTTACCGAAACTTTTTGGTTCATGAGTCGCGGGAGCCGGGGTACGGAATGGACGTGACCAATTCGGCGGAGTCTCACTACACGAGTTACATTGATGATCCCCTCTGGCATCTGGTGTATCCGTTGCCGATGTTCGAGGCGTTGCTACGGCGGTCGCTCGCGAGCTTCCGGCAGTGGCTAACGACTAACTCCGTGGACCCTTATTCCTTGATAGAGGAAGCCGAGCGCTTCTGAGACGAACCCGTGCATCACGCATGCGTTCCGCGCGCTCGCTCCGAGCGCAGTATTCGACGGCCGTTTGATCGTTTTGGCCCTAACGTATATGTGGCTGTGTAACCGTGGCTAGTGCAACAGAAGACGAGATCGAGCGCGCCACCATGTATGCGGCGATGTTGGCACGCGGGTATGAGTACGACCGCGGGCGGCCATCAACGCGCGAAGAAATCGGCGCGTGCCTCGGTCGGGCATACGCCGAAATGCGGATAGAGCCGGATGAGCAACAGCGGCAAATAGCCGTGGCAAGCGTTCAAGGGTTGCTCGCAGAAAATACGTTCATCGAGGAACTGCTCCGCTACCGGCTGTCGCAGCCTCCTGGCGCGCCGATACCGGTTGAGTTCCGACCCAAGATGCTCGCCGCGCTAGAGAAGTCGGTGAACCAGTTCCTCAAGGACTACGAGCGCGGGGCAGTCGGCAGGAAATTGCGACTTCGCGACTGCCGGTACTGCGGCCAAACGATTTCGACAACGGCACTGTATTGCCCTGCTTGTCTAAAGACGGACGATGCCGCCACAAACTGGATGAAGGGTGCGAAGAAGGCGGCGAAATGGGCGGCGCTGTTCGGTGCTGCGCTCGTCGGCCCGAACGCGATAGTGGGGGCAGTCCTAGGACCGCAGATGAACCGCCCCTCTGCGGCGACGCTCAAGACGATTGCAGGCACTATCGGTGCGATTGATTCCGTTCATGCGGGGACGGACATGACAATTTTTTTCACAAGAACGGGCTTCGTGTGGATGTTCCTCTACGACCTCGGCAAAAATCCGGCGATCCCGAAGGAGATACCCTATAGCGAGTATCTCGGCGTACGCATGCAGCCGCCGACGAAGAAGGGCGAGGTTGAAGGGTACGCGGAGTATCGGATACCGCCAGACGTTCGTGCGAGCATCGAGCCCCCGCGACGACCAAAGCCGATGGAGCGGCTATTGCTCGGGAAGAAGCTATATGAGCAGATGCTCGCCGATGCCGACGAGTTCGGGCGGAAAGGTCCGCCGACAACATCGGGCGCACCGTTCTCGTTCTCCGGCAAGGACGCGTCCGCGTTTGCGCAATTGCTCTCCGACAAGTTCGACGAGTACGCGCGTAGTCTCGCTTGAGCACCATGCGTCGGGCCATGCAATCCGCACCTGATGCACGCTTGATCAGGCCGCAGAACACGGCCCACACGTAGAGCCCAAGTCCGTTAGCTAGACGGCGACCGATCCGCGCCGCCGTTCCGTCGTACAGTGAGTTGGGCAGAGATCCGAGTGCGGGTGCTCGTCCCAGGTGTCGAGACCCGTCGGCAACTTGCGCTGAAGCGTCGTTCGAGACGTTTCGCGGACCCCAAACGAACGAGGGCGGATGTTGCCACCCGCCCTCGCTGAGATTCGCCGCGTATCCGCGGCAAGATCCTTTACGCCTTAGCCGCCGATCTCCTTGCGGACGATCGCCGCGCCCTGGGTGAGCGCGTTCAGCTTGAGCTTCGCGACCATGCGCGCGAGCGGCTTCATGCCGCAATCGGTGGAGAGCGTGATCTGCTCGGGCTTCAAGCCGCCCTTGATGACCTTGCGGATGCGGTCCGCGATCATGTCCGGGGTCTCGACCATGCTGGTGCGGATGTCGAGCACGCCGACCTGCACGCCCTTGTCCTTCGGGCAGTTCTTGAGGAACTCCACGCCGTCCATGTGGCGGTTCGCGTAATCGAGCACGAACTCGTCGACGCCCTCGGTGTTCCAGAAGAACGGCAGCACCGTCTGGTAGCCCTGCGGGAAGTTCGCCGACAGGATGTCGTTACCCCACGCGTTGCCAAAGCAGAAGTGCCAGCCGATCTTCGCGTCGACGCCGTCGCACATCCCCTCGATGCTCTCGCGGATCCACTTATAGTCGTCCTTGTTGTTCGTGAACAGCGGCAGCCAGGCGCCCAAGTCCTCGATCTGGAGGTACTTGGCGCCGTGCTTCACGAGCTCCTTCATCTCCTTGTTGAAGATGGGGACGAGCGCCATCGTGAGGTCCTTGGCGTTCTTGTAGAAGGAGCTCTTGTCGAAGTAGACGTGCCACGCGAGGTTCGCGGGACCCGCGCCTACCGACACTTTGACGGGGACGTCGCCGGCGGCCTTTTTCGCGATGTCGTAGAGATCCGGCCAGCGGAGCGCGTCGTTACCTTTGTCCACCGCGCCGTTGTTGATCACGCCGCCCCAGTCGTCGAGGAGGACCTTGCCGGCGCTCGGGCCCGCGCCGATCATCGACGGGTGCGGGTTGCGCGTGGGCTCGAAGCCGGGGATGCGCTCGTAGAGGTACCAGCAGAACGAGCCGATCACGCCGACGTAGTCGTCGTACCACATGTTGCCGTCGGTCACGATGTCGAGGCCGGCCTCGACCTGATCGGTGATCACCGTGGCGACAGCGTCCTGATACGCCTCCTCGTGCGAGACCTCTTTGAACGCCACGCGGATGTCGCGGCCCAGCAGCTGCTGCTTGAACCAGCCGGGCCGGGGATAAGATCCGACCATGGTCGTCGGCAGCACCTTATTCACTACTTTCTTCGGCATTTCTTTCTTCTCCAACGTGTGTCAGCTATGGGGCCGCGCTATGGGGGCCGGTGGGTGAATTCGGGCCTCGGAGTATACGCCAACGAACTGCGGCCGGAATAGCCGCGCACCGGCGCCGAACCAACCGGTGCGTCGCATCGTCGCTCGTTCGTTCGGCGCCTTGCGGACGCCGGCCGACTCGTTCGCTCAGTGCCCCGGATTCATCAAGAACGGCGGCGGGTAGTGCCGTCCGCCGCGCTCGAGCGTGATCCAGCGCATCTCGGTGAACTGGTCGATGCCGGCCTTGCCGCCGTGCCGCCCGAGGCCGCTCCAGCCGACGCCGCCGAAGGGGACGTGCGGCTCGTCGTTGACCGAGCTGTCGTTGATGTGCGCCATGCCGGTATGCAAGCGGCGGGCGATGGCGAGGCCACGCTCCTCGTTGCGCGTGATGATGCCGGCCGACAGCCCGTACTCGGTGTCGTTGGCCACGGCGATCGCCTCGTCGACGCTGCCGACCGTGATCACGGGCGCGATCGGCCCGAACGTCTCCTCGCGCATGACCTTCATGTCGCGCGTGATGTTGGTGAGGATGGTCGGCTCGAAGAACAGGCCCTTGTGCTTGCCGCCGCAGAGCACCTTCGCGCCCTTGGCGACGGCGTCGTCGACCTGGTCGCGGATTTTGTCGAGCTGCTTCTGGTTGATGATCGGGCCGATGCAGTTCGCCATCTCGCGCGGATTGCCGACTTTGAGCTTCTTGGTGTTCGCGACGAATTTCTCGGTGAACTCGGCCGCGACGTCCTTGTGCACGATCACGCGCTCCACCGACATGCAGATCTGGCCTTGGTGCATGAACGAGCCGAAGGTCGCCGCGTTCACCGCGTGCTCGATATCGGCGTCGTCGAGCACGATCAGCGCGTCCTTGCCGCCGAGCTCGACGCAGCACTTCTTGAGCAACCCGCCGGCCTTCGCGGCGACCTGCTGGCCCACGGCCGTCGAGCCCGTGAAGCTGATGCCGCGCACCAACGGGTTCGAGATCAGCTCGTCGCCGACGGCTGCGACGTTGTCGCGCGAGCAGGTGACGACGTTGAACACGCCCTTCGGTATGCCGGCCTCCTCGAGCACTTCGGCGATCAGCAAGCCGCCCGCGACCGGCGTCTCCTCGGAGGGCTTGAGCACGATCGCGTTGCCGACCGCGAGCGCGACGGCGAAGCCGCGCGACGACAGGATCAGCGGGAAGTTCCACGGCGAGATCACCGACACCACGCCGAGCGGCTCGCGGACCACCAGCGAGAGCTTGCCGTGATCCGACGGCAGGATCTCGCCCGTGACCTGATACGCGGCCGCGGCGCCGGCGCGATAGACGCCGATGCTGTAGCCCGTCTCGAACATCGTCTTGCCGATCCAGGAGCCGCCTTCGTCGACGAGGGCCTCTTGAAACTCTTTCGCTCGGGCCGCCAGCACATCGGCCGCCTTCGACAGGAGCGCGGCGCGGGCCGAGTGCGAGAGCGCCGCCCATTTGGGCTGTGCCTCGGCGGCGGCGGCTATCGCCGCGGCGGCATCCGCGCGCCCGGCGTCGGCGACGCGCGTCCACACTTCGCCGGTGGACGGGTTGTAGACGGGAAACGTGGCTTTGTTGGCCGCCGCAACCCATTGACCGTTGACATAGAGGTCTCGCTTACCAGCCATGAGGATTCTCCTTCGACGGCGGCGCGGCGGGCTCGAGCCCGACGAGCGTCAATGACGAGCATTTGGCGATGTCGTTTAATGATCAGCCTTGTTCTGAATCGCGACCGCTGCCTTTTGTTCCCCTTAGCAGCTACTCGCGCTGGCCTTCGCCGCGGTAGTATAGACAACGTCCCGAGCCATTGGCAGGTATCCCGCCCGCTCGTGCACCCCGTGAGCACAGCCGCGCGAGCACGAGCCCGCAGACACCTCGACGTGCGCACAACCATGCGGGCAATCGAACCCGATCGGAACCGACACCGCCGCGAGGCAAGTCGCGCGTGACACACCGGGCTCGCGGCATGTGCGCGATCTCGCTCGCGACGCTCGCGGCTTGCGCGACGTTGCCCCCACGGCCCGATTCCGAGCCCGTCCGGTCGCCGCCGGCCGCCGAGCGCGGTCCGCTGCACGACACCGCGGAGCGAGTCGCGGCGCAGCTCCAGCCGAGCGAGTCGGCCCACTGGCTGCTCGACCGCAACCAGCTCGCATTCACCGCGCGGCTCGCTCTCACCGACTCGGCGGTGGCGACGCTCGACGTCCAGTACTTCATCTGGCAGGAGGACGCGACCGGCTATCTCTTGGCCGGCCGTCTGCTCGACGCCGCGGACCGCGGCGTGAAGGTTCGGCTGTTGCTCGACGACTTCGGCGTGACGACGAAGAACGAGGAGCTGCTGCGCCTCGACGCGCACCGATCGGTCGAGGTTCGCGTGTTCAATCCGTGGGCGGCCCGCGGCGCGCGTATGGCAAAGGTCGCCGAGATGCTGCGCCGCCTTCCCGAGTTGAACCCGCGCATGCACAACAAGACCTACGTCGCCGACGGGCACTTCGCGATGGTCGGCGGGCGCAACATCGGCGACCGCTATTTCGGTCTGTACGCGCCGTTCGTCCAGAACGACCTCGACGTGCTGCTCGAGGGGCCGATCGTCGACGACGTCGAGAAGTCGTTCGACCTCTTCTGGAACAGCACCGTGACGTACCCCGCGGCGGCGTTCTATTCCCCGCCGGATCCGGCCGCCGACGTGGCGACGGTGCGCGCGGAGATCGGCGCCGCGGTGGCCGCCGCGGGCGAGCTCCTCCAGGCGTTTCCGCCGCGCGTCGCGCGCTGGGACGAGTACTTGGAGTCGCTGGTCGCGGATTTCTCGAAGGGAGAGTCGGTCCTGTACTACGACGGCCCGGAGCTCCACGACCCGGCACGGGTGCGGCTCTATCCCGAGCTCCTGAGTCTCCTGGCCGGCGCGCAGCACGAAGTGCTGATCAGCGCGCCGTATTTCATTCCCGACGAAGAGCTCCGCAGCTTGTTGCGAGTCCTCATAGCGCGCGGCGTGCGCGTGCGGATCCTCACGAACTCGTTGGCGACGAACAACCACGTGGTCGCGCACACCGGGTACAAGAAGTGGCGGCGCGAGGTGCTGGCCGCCGGCGTCGAGCTCTACGAGCTGCGTGCCGACGCGAAGTCTCTCGCCTTGTACGTCACGCCTCCCGCCACGGCGGCGGCACTCGGCTTGCACACGAAGGCGATCGTCGTGGATGGGGAGCGGACGTTCATCGGCTCGCCGAACGTGGACCCGCGCTCGCTCGTGCTGAATACGGAGATCGGCGTCGCGAGCGACGGCCCGGATCTCGCCCGCCGGCTCGGCGCGCTGATCGAGCGCGACATGGCGCCCGAGAACGCGTGGCGCGTGACCATGGACGCGGAGGGCTGGCTCACGTGGACGAGCGGCGCGGAGCAGGTCAAGCGTCAGCCCGCGAAAGGATTTCGCCAGCGGGCCGTCGAGTTTCTGCTGAATCTGCTGCCGCTCAAGAAGCAGGTCTGACGAAGCCCAGCCCGAGCACCTGGGCGCGAAGGATCCGGTCGCGCCCGACCGGCCGTCAGCGCTCGAGATGCTTGAGCTTGTCCTTGACGTCCTTCCAGTCGTCGGCGTCGGCAGGCGCAGGCTTGGCTTTCGTGATCACGGGCCAATTCTTCGAGAGCTCGGCATTGAGCTTCACGAACTGCTCCTGCCCCTCGGGTACGTCGTCCTCCGAGACGATCGCCTCCACCGGGCACTCCGGCTCGCAGAGCGTGCAGTCGATGCACTCCTCGGGGTCGATCGAGAGCATGTTCGGGCCCTCGTGAAAGCAATCGACCGGGCAGACCTCCACGCAGTCGGTGTACTTGCACTTGATGCAGGCCTCGGTGACGACGAAAGTCATTGCTCACACCCCGCGGGGTCGGTTGGAAAGGTGGCGAATTTTGCTACAAAACCGGACCGCGTCCAAGCTCGCCCCGGTTAGCTCCGCGTCGCTTAGATCTGCTCGTCGGCTACTCGCACGACGATGCCGTCGAGCTCGTTCCTTGCGACGATCTGGCAGCTCAACCGGCTGTTCGCGTGCCGCGCGAGCACGCAGTCGAGCATGCCGTCTTCCTGAGCGTCGGGGCGCGGGAGCTTGTCGATCCAGGCAGAGTCCACGTAAACGTGGCACGTCGCGCACGAGCACGCTCCGCCGCATTCGGCGACGATGCCCGCGACGTCGTTGTCGATGGCGGCCTCCATGAGGGTGCTGCCGGGGGTGACGTCGACGACACGCTGTTTGCCGTCGGGCTGGACGTAGGTCACCTTCGGCATGGCGGAAAACAATCCCGGTGTGGACCTTGCGAAATATGCTTATGCACTTGAATTGCCTGACTCTTCGGCGAGCCCGCTATAATACCCGCCACTTGCTCTCCGGGCATGTTTCGAATCGACGATCTTCGAATCCACCGATCCTGGAGCATTGCTCGGGACACGGCGGCCCCGACGAACGGAGCGCAGCTTGAGACCCGCGGCCATGAGCTCGTTCCCGCTCCGCTGCTACGCTGCCCGGTCCGTGCGTGCGCCGGCGGACTGGAAGTTGCATAGGCATGACCGGTCGCCTGGGTGCCGGGCGGGAAATATGAATGAGTGACGGAAACCGAATGGAAGCGCAGTCTGTAGTGGTCCGTTTCGCCGGCGACTCTGGCGACGGCGTGCAGCTCATGGGCACGCAGTTCGTGGCCGCGACGGCGCTGGCCGGCAACGACTTCGCGACCTTCCCCGACTATCCGGCCGAGATCCGTGCGCCGGCCGGCACGACGTTCGGCGTGTCGGCGTATCAGATCCACCTCGGCGCGCGGCCCATCACCACCGCAGGCGACGCGCCGCAAGTCCTCGTCGCCTTCAATCCGGCTGCGCTCAAGGTCAACTTGTCCCTGATCGCGCCCGGCGCGCTGATCATCCTCAACATCGATACGTTCACGAGCCGCGGCCTCGCGAAGGCCGGCTACAAGGAAGACCCGCGGACGACGGGAGTCCTCGATCCGTATCAGGTGGTGGAGGTCGACCTCACCAAGCACACGCTCGAGGCCGTCGCGTCGTTCGGTTTGAGCAAGAGCGACGCGGGCCGCTGCAAGAACTTCTGGGCGCTCGGCCTCGTGCAGTGGATGTTCAACCGCGAGGTGGCGTCGATCGCGGACTGGATCGGCAAGAAGTTCGCGAAAGAGCCGACGACCCGCGACGCGAACCTCGCGGCCCTGCGCGCGGGCCACGCCTACGGCGAGACCGCCGAGTTGACCGCTGCGGTGCCGCACGTCGGCACGGGCACCGCGAAGTTCCCGCCGGGCGAGTACCGCGGCATCCGCGGCAGCGAGGCGCTCGCGCTCGGCCTCGCCGCGGCCGGTGAGCTCGCGGACCGCAAGATCATCTTCTGCTCGTATCCGATCACGCCGGCCTCGCCGGTGCTGCATCAACTCGCGCGCTACGGTCACTTGGGCGTCGGCGTGTTCCAGGCCGAGGACGAGATCGCGGCTGTTTGCGCGGCGATCGGCGCGTCGTACGGCGGTGCGATCGGCGTCACGTCGAGCTCCGGTCCCGGCATCGCGCTCAAGACCGAGGCGATCGGCCTCGCGATCAACGCCGAGCTGCCGCTCGTGGTCGTCGACTCGCAGCGCGGCGGCCCGTCGACGGGGTTGCCCACGAAGACCGAGCAGTCGGATCTCTATCAGGCCGTCTATGGCCGCAACGCCGACGCGCCGATCCCGGTCATTGCAGCAAGGAGCCCGAGCGACTGCTTCGAAGTTGCGATCGAGGCCGTGCGCATCGCGCTGCGCCACATGACGCCCGTGATGTTGCTCTCCGACGGCTACCTCGCGAACGCCGCGGAGCCGTGGCTCCTGCCGAATCTCGACGAGTTCCCGCGGATCACTACCAATGCCCCCGGGCCGCACACGGTCGGCGACGAGATCGGCACGGTGATCTTCAATCGCGACCCGCAGTCGCTCGGCCGGCCATGGGTCACACCCGGCACGCCCGGGTTGATGCACCGGATCGGCGGTCTCGAGAAGGACATCCGCACCGGCAACATCTCGTACGACGCCCAGAATCACCAAGCGATGACGCAGCTGCGGGCCGACAAGGTCGCGGCCGTCGCGAAGTTCATTCCGCCGCAACAGGTGGAGCTCGGGCTCGAGGAAGGCGCGCTCGCCGTCGTCGGCTGGGGCTCGACGTACGGCGCGATCTATCAAGCGGTGCGGGCGATGCCGGCCCACGAGCGGGAGAGCCACATCCACATCCGCTATCTCAGCCCGTTTCCGGAGAACTTGGGCGAGCTGCTGCGAGGATTCGATCGCATTTTGGTACCCGAGATGAACATGGGTCAGCTTGCCAGCCTGCTGCGCGACAAGCTCGGCGTCGAGACGGTGCAACTCAACAAGGTCACCGGCCAACCGTTCCTGATCGCCGAGCTCGTGCAGAAGATCCGGAGCTTGCTCGCGGCGAAGCCCGCCGTGCACTCGGCGCCGAAGGCCGTTTCGGGAGATCGCAAATGAGCACTCAGCTGCAAGCGAAAGACTTCGCGTCGTCTCAAGAAGTGCGCTGGTGCCCCGGCTGCGGCGACTACGCCGTGCTCAAATCCGTCACGCGCGCGCTCGCCGACGTGGGCGCCGTGCCCGAGAAGACCGTGTTCGTGTCGGGCATCGGCTGCGCCGCGCGCTTCCCGTACTACGTCGAGACTTACGGTTTCCACACGATCCACGGCCGCGCGCCCGCGATCGCCACGGGCCTGAAGCTCGCCAACCCCGAGCTCGACGTCTGGGTGGTCACCGGCGACGGCGACGGTTTGTCGATCGGCGGCAATCACCTGATGCACGCGTTGCGGCGCAACGTCGGCTTCAAGATCTTGCTGTTCAACAACGAGGTCTACGGGCTCACGAAGGGCCAGTATTCGCCGACGTCGCGTGTCGGCACGCGTTCCCCGTCGTCGCCGAACGGCTCGTTCGACACGCCGATATTGCCGGGCACGTTCGCGCTCGGCGCCGGCGCGAAGTTCATTGCGCGGGCGATCGACGTCGACAAGGACGGTTTGGGCAAAGTGCTCGCGGCGGCGCACGGGTTCGAAGGCGCGTCGTTCGTCGAGATCATGCAGAACTGCATCGTCTACAACGACGGCGTCTACAACTCGTTTACCGACCGCGACAAGGAAGCGAGCGCACAGATCCACGTGGTGCACGAGGAGCCGCTCGTGTTCGACAACGGCACCAAGGGCCTCGCGTTCGACGCGCCGACGATGTCCCTCAAGATCGTCGACGCGCATGCCAACCCGAACGAGGTGCTGCGGCACGACGAGAACAACCGGATCCTCGCGCAGCTGCTGGTCACGATGGCTCCGCCCGAGTTTCCGATGGCGCTCGGAGTGATCCTGCGGCAGCCGGGCAGCCCGAGCTTCGAGCACGCGTACTACGCGCATCAGCCGACGAAGCTCGAGCGTACCGCCCGCGTGGCCGACGTGTTGCGCCAGACCAGCCTGTGGCGCGTGCCCCCCGACGGCGCGCCGAAGTAACTCTCTAGCGCGTCGCCGCGAGCTCCGCGGCGACGCGCTCGACCTCGCGCCACACGCGCAGCAGGTTTCCGCTCCACAACTTCGCGATATCTTCGTCGCCATAGCCGCGCGCGCGGAGCTCCGCCGTGACGTTCGCCGTCTCGGACGCATCGTTCCAGCCGACCACGCCGCCACCGCCGCCGAAGTCGGAGCTGATCCCCACGTGGTCGACGCCGATGAGCCGGACCGCGTAGTCGATGTGGTCGACGAGCTGCCGAACCGACGCCTGCGGCCAGCGCTTGCGGATCTCCGCGAGGCCGGCGTCGTATTCCGCGCGCTGCTCCGGAGTGAGCTGCTCGAAACTGCGGCCCGCGAGCACCCGCTCGCGTAGCTCGCGAGTCGCGGTGAGCTCCTCGTCGGGCTGCGGTCTCAAGTACGCGTCGTACGCGACCACTTGGATCACGCCGCCGTCGTCGCGCAGCGCGAGCAGCGTCTCGTCGTCCATGTTGCGCGGATGCTTCGTGACACCGGCGACGCCCGAATGCGACGCGATCACGGGCGCCCGCGACAGGCGCATCGCGTCGAGCGCGGTTTGCTTCGCGCCGTGCGATACGTCGACCATGATGCCGAGCCGGTTCATGCGCTCGATTGCGGCCGCTCCGAGCTCCGTGACTCCCGCCGTCGAGTCGGTCGCGTCGCCGAGCCTCGGCTCCGGGCGCGCCGAGCGTGCGAGGTCGTTGTCGCCGTCGTGCACGAGCGTGACGTAGCGGGCGCCGAGCTCATGATAGCGATCGAGCAGCGCGAGATCCTTGCCGAACACGAAACCGTTCTCGATGCCGATGGCCGCCACGAGCTTGCCTGCCGCCGCGATCCTCGCCACGTCGGCCGGCGTGTAGGCGAGCTCGATCAGGTTTGGATAGAGCTCGTCGGTCATCCGGTGGATGGCGGCGAACTTCGTCAGCGCGTCGTCGCGCGCTTTGTCGTAGCCGTCGGCCGTGCGCGCGCTCTGCGGAACGTAGACGATGAAGAACGCGGCGTCGAGACCGCCGCGGCGCATCCTCTCGAGGTTCACCTGAAGGTTGGCGTCGAGCGGGTCGACTTTCGGCGTCGCGAAGTCGAGCGGAATGTCGACGTGCGTGTCGAGGGTGAACGGGTGGGTGCGGGCGGCGGCGGTCGACGCGTCCGCGGGCGGAGCGGCCGAGGGGGGCGCCGCGCGCCCCGGGGAATCTGAGCCGCCACCGCCGCACGCCGCAAGCGCCGCGGCGAGCAGCAGCGTCGGCAAGCGCGCCGCGAGCCGCGTCATCGCCGTTCCGCGCCGGCCGGGGCGTTGCCCGGCGCGACGTCGGTCATGTGGTGTTTGGCCTGCACGGGCCGCATCAGCGCGTTTGCGACGAGCGCCACCGCGAGCAGGGCGGCCATCACGTACAGCGGCAGGTTGTAGAGGCTCGGCGTCGGATCCACGGTTCCTCCCGGTGCGATCTCCATGAGTTTGGCGATCGTAACGGTTTGCTGGGCGATCAGCGCGTCGAGCTGATCGAGCCCGGCGCCGAACGTCTGCCGAAACCGCTCGGGGTCGACGTGGGCTGCTAGATCGTGCAGCGCCGCCTCGCTCGCGCGCGCTCGGAGCTCGGTGATGACCTTCGGTCCGAGGTATCCCGCCACACTCCAAGCCGTGAGGAGGCGCCCATGAATCCCGCCCACGTAGCGTGTGCCGAACATGTCCGCCAGGTACGCGGGGATCGTGGCGAAGCCGCCGCCGTACATCGTGAAGATGACCATCGTCGCGCAGTAGAAGTACACGAGCCAGACGACGGACGGTGTCGCGCTGACGTGCTGCGCCGCGAACGGAAGAGACAGATACAGCACGATGCCGAGCGCGAAGAAGATCGAATAGGTGCTGCGGCGGCCGATGTAGTCGGAGGTGCTCGCCCAGAAGAATCGGCCGAGCATGTTGAACAAGCTGATCATGAAGACGTAACTGGCGGCGAACGCGGCGTCGACGATGCCCGGCAGTGTCGTGCCGAAGATCTCCGACATCATCGTCTGCGCGACGGCCAACACGCCGATGCCGGCCGTCACGTTGAAGCACAGCACGATCCAGAGTTGGTAGAACTGCGGTGTCCGGAGCGCTTCGTTGATGTGCACGTTGCGCGTGCTGATCATGCGCTTCGAGCGATGCGCGTCGTCCGGCGGAGTCCAGCCCGCGGGCTTCCACCCCGGCGCCGGCAGCCGGTACGAAAACGCGGCGAGCAGCATCACCACGAAGTAGACGAGCCCGAGTGTAACGAAGGTTGCCGCGACGCCGACGTTACCCGTGCCGACGACGTACACGCCTTCCGCCCCCCGCACGAGCATGCCCGCGACGTCGTTGGCGCCGACGACCACGACCTCGCGCATCTGCCCGGCCACTTCGGCGAACCTGCGCCCGCCCTCGGTGACGAGCCGCACCTGATCGACGGTGCCGAGATAGTCGGGAGCCTCGTAGAACAGGCGCATGAGATAGCGCTTGAGCGGCGTACCGATCATCGCGCCGCCGCCGAACCCCATGATCGCCATGCCCGTGGCCATACCGCGCCGGTCGGGGAACCAGCGGATCAGCGTGCTCACCGGCGACACGTAACCCAGGCCGAGTCCGCAACCGCCGATCGCCCCGTAGCCGAGGTAAACGAGCCAGAGCTCGTGCAGCGAGATCCCCAGCCCGCCGATGAGATAGCCGCCTCCCCAGCAGAGCGCGGCGACGGTGCCGACGACGCGCGGCCCCACGGCCTCGAGCCACTTGCCGGCGATAGCGGCCGAGAGGCCGAGGAACACGATAGCGACGGTGAAGACGAACGCGGCGTCCGCGAGCCGCCAGTCGTCCGCAGCCGGTGTCACGACGCCGAGCGCGCGCGTGAGCGCGGGGTTATAGACGCTCCACGCGTACACGGAGCCGATGCACAGGTGGATGGCGACGGAGGCGGGCGGAACGAGCCAACGATTGAACTCAGGCCCCGCGGTGATCCGCTCCTTTGACATCAAGCCGGCCATTCTTCCCCTCACCCAAGCGCGGTCGCGCAGACCGCGGCTCCGACCGGCGCCGCTTTCCGCGGTCGCTCGATCGAGCGCATCTAAAGCCAATTAAAAACAGCGAGTTGTTTATAGTTATTGAAGTGATCTGTAGCCCGTTGGCACGCCTTCCGATGCGCCGCCCAAGGCCATTCTATGGCGGCGTTGGGGCGTTTGTAGAGATTTCTGGGCGCTCGAGCGGGGCGGTTGACAACTCGGTCTTGACCTCTACACTTGTCGAGAGATTATGCGACTCTCAGAATTCGAGCTCGACGTGATGGCGCACTTCTGGAGCGACGGGCAGCTGTCCGCGCCCGAGCTCTTCGAGCGCCTTGGCGAGGCGCGCGGCGTCACCTACTCCACGGTGAAAACGATCGTCGACCGGCTGGAGCAGAAGGGAGCCATCGAGCGGGTGGCTACCGAAGGTCGCACGATCTTCTACAAACCGGCGGTCAAGCAGGAACGGCTCCAGAAGCCGCTGCTCAAGTCGCTCGTGCGGCGGCTGTTCGCCGGGAATCTGCGGCCGCTGTTCGCCCAACTGCTGCGCGACGAGCGGCTGAGCGACGCGGACCTCGAGTACGTTCAGCGGCTGGTCGACGAGGCGCGGCGCAAGAAGTGATCGCTTAAGACATGAGCGTGCTCCTCGACATGCTGATTCCCGCGTGCGCGCTGAGCGCCGTCGCCGCAGGCGGTCTCAAGCTGCTTCCCAAGGCGCCGGTGCGCCTGCGCCTGGCGCTCGCCCTCGCCGGGCTGATCGCGTGGGTGCTGCCGTGGCCTTGGATTCGGTTGCCGTGGACGCTGCCCAGCGTGTTGGAAACGCGGCTCGAGCCGCTCGCGGCCGCGATCTCAGCCATCGGTCCCGCGGCGGTCGCTCCGTCGCCCGTCCATTGGCTCGTCGCCGCGGTGTTCGCGCTCGGCATCGTCTGGTTCGCGGCCGATTGCGCGGCGTTGCGCAAGTCGATCGCGGGTTGGCGGTCGCGGAGCCGCAGCGGCGAGCACCTGCGCCGGCTCCTGCCCGCCGGGCTCCGGTCGACGCGCGCTGCGATCCGCGTCGTGGCCGGCTCGCGCGTGGCCGCCGCCGCGGGGTGGCTCCGGCCGACGATTTGGATGGGCGACGGTTTCGAAGACGCGGACGTCCGCGTGGCGCTCGTGCACGAGTGTTGGCACGTGCGCCGGAACGATCCGCTCCTGATCGCCGCGGTCATGCTCGTGAAACGCCTCTTTTGGTGGAACCCGATCGTCGCGTACCTCGCGGCGCAAGCTCTGCTGCTGGTCGAGGCCTCGTGCGATCGGCGCTGCGTCGAGTCGCTGGGGGCTCCCGACTACATCGAGCGCCTGGCGGCGATGATGATCGGCTCCGGCGGCCGCGCGTCGCCGCGTCTCGCAGCGGCCGCACGAGGTCACGAAAACGTGCTGCGACTCGAGCTCCTGAGCGAGCCCGCGCGTTGGCGTGCTCGCGATTGCGCGTTGTTGGTCGCGCTGTGCGCGCTCGGCGCGAGCTTCGCAGCTTGGCGCGCCACCGAATCGCAGCCCCAACCCGGTGTTGCCCCGCCGGCGTGGAGCCGCGTCCAAATTCCCGGCACCCCCGCCGGCAAGGCGCTCGCGGCGCTGCTCGATCTCGATGCTTGGTCGAGCGGCGTCGAGCTCGTCGACATCGTGAGCAGCGAGCCGCTCCGTATCGAGTACGTCGTCGAAAATCGGGTGGACGAGACGCGGCGGCTCGGCCGTCTGGAAGTCGCCGACGGCCCCGGTCTGCGGGTGACTTCGTCCGCGATCCGGGATCTCGACACCGAGACGCGGTAGCGCTGCCGCTCGCGGCGCGCGGTCGCGCCGGTTTCTTCGCAGCGAGAGTGGTTTGCTGACCGACTTGCCGTCGGCGCGACGGCGGGTCCTAAGTCCCGGCCGCGCGCAACCTTGGGTGTGCGCGCGGCCGGGAATCCGCCGGCGAGACGTTAGTTCGCCGCGACGCTCGGCGTCGCGATGTCCTCGATCGTCACGATGCCGCGATGCACCTGCGCCGCCGGAACGTCCTGGATCGTCACGCGACCGCGCCGCATCGGCTCTTTCACGGCCGTGATCGCCTCCCGTCCATTCGCGGGATAGGCAACGAGGCCCGTCACGCGGCCGGCGTCATCGGTCTCGAACTTCACGACCGTCGCAGCCTCGGCGACGAAGTAGCCGCCGGCCGCGTCCGCGCGCAAGCGCGACTCCGAAGCGCTCCAATTCGCAGGGAGCTCGATCGTCAGCAAACCGTCCTCCTGCACGACGTAGCAGACCACGCCGTCTGCGGAACGATAGCTACCGATGTAGCGATCGGACGTGGCCACGTCGTCGACGCGAACGCCGAGGTCGGCGCGCGCAAGCATGTGCCGGAACTCGGCAGCATTCGGAGCGGATTCCTCTGCAAGCGCGCTCGTGGCGATTGAGCAAACCGCAACCAAACCGAAGGCGCGAACGAAACTCATCGAAATCTCCCTGTGAACCCTTCTGTTGAATCGAACCAAGTGACGGACTGCTATTAGCAAGCAGCGTGCCAGCCCGCCGAAATCTGCATAACTCGTTGACATCATGAACAAAGACCTCGATAGGGCGCGGAAGGTTACATGTCGCGCCTAGTGCGTTTGACTAACTGTTAGCGCAGCGAACCATGGCGAATGAGCCTTGGCGCGAACCCGGCGCGCTGAGCCGCAGGGATGCTCTTGCGGGGTGTCTCGGGAAGGTCATTCGAGGTGCGGCCGCCGCCCCGCGCGACGGCAACGGCCGCACTAAGACGCGACCGCTTGAGTTTTCTTGATGTCCGCCCGGGACGCGGCTATAAGCTGCCGAGTCGTCGCTCGAGGAGGCGGAACGGAAATGGTGAAACGTTGGTCGCGCCGCGAGATGCTCAAACGCGCGGCGGTTGCCGGCGCCGTAGGCGCGGTTCCGGCGCGCGCGCTCGCCCAGGCCGAGCCGGCCGAGCGGTACGCGAACCTCACCGCCGCGCAGGGCGCGACGCTCGAAGCCATCGTCGCGCGCCTGATTCCGAGCGACGCGAGCGGCCCGGGCGCGCTCGAGGCGGGCGCCGCGCGCTACATCGATCGCGCGCTCGGCGACGCGCTCGCGCGGTGGCGTGACGCGTACTCGGCGGGTCTCGCGGCGACCGAGGCGTACGCGCGTCGCGCTGCCGGCAAGCCGTTCACCGAGCTCTCGGCCGACCGGCAGGACTCGGTACTGCGCGACGTCGAGCAAAACGTCGCGACGGGTTTCACGCCGAATTCCGCCACGTTCTTCGAGCTCGTGCTCGGCCACACCCTCGAAGGTACGTTCGGCGACCCGCACTACGGCGGCAATCGCGACTTCGTCGGGTGGGAGCTGATCGGCTACCCCGGCTTGCGTCTCGCCGTCACGCCCGAGCAGCAACGCATGGACGCGCGGCCGGAGATGACTCGACTGTCGGCCTACGACCTGCCGATGTTCGCCGCGGACGACGGCGGCCATGGGGACGAGCATGGCCATTAGGCTCGACAAGACCGACGTCGTCGTCGTGGGCCTCGGCGGCGCGGGCGGCGTCGCCGTCGAGCCGTTGACGGCCGCGGGTCTCGACGTCGTCGGCCTCGAAGCCGGCACCTGGCTCTCGCCGAAGGACTTCGCGCCGGACGAGCTCCGCAACAACTATCGCGGCTGGCCGCAAGCGGCGCAGAAGGCGAACCGCGAGATCCCGGTGCACCGGCCGAACGCGACCGCGCCGGATTCGCCGCGCGCCGCGGTCCATCCGATGATGAACGGCGTCGGTGGCACGACCCTCCACTACTGGGCCCAGAGTTGGCGCCTGAGCCCCTGGGACTTTCGCGTCGTGACCGAAACGAGACGCCGCTACGGCGCCGCGCGAATTCCGCGCAGCTCGACCGTCGAGGACTGGCCGTTCGGCTTGGACGAGCTCGAGCCCTACTACGACCAGGTGGAGCACGCGCTCGGCGTATCGGGCCAGGCGGGCAACGTCGGCGGCGTCATCGATCCGCGCGGCAACGTCTTCGAGGGGCCGCGTGCGCGCGGCTATCCGATGCCGCCGCTGCGCGGCACGGAGTTCGTCGACTCGATGGCGGACGCCGCGCGGCGGCTCGGTTGGCATCCGTTCCCGGGGCCCGCCGCCGTGAACTCGGAGCTCTACCAGAATCGCAGCCCGTGCATGTACCACGGCTTCTGCAATCGCGGCGGCTGTCACGTGTCAGCGAAGAATTCGACGGCCGTGTCGACGATTCCGCGCGCGCAGGCGAGCGGGCATCTCGACGTCGTCACCGAGGCGCACGTCACGCGGATCGACGTCGGCCGCGACCGTCGCGTCACCGGAGTGCAGTACCGGAAGGGCGGCGAGACGTATGTGCAACCGTGTGCCGCCGTGCTGCTCGCGTCCTACACGTACGAGAACACGCGGCTGCTGCTGCTGTCGACGTCCGACGATTTTCCGCGCGGCCTCGCGAACAATTCGCGCCAAGTGGGCAAGCACTACATGACGCACAACCAGGGCGCCGGCGTGCTCGCGCTGTTCCCCCGCAAGGTCAACCGTTGGTACGGCTTGCCCGCGCAAGGCGTCGCCGTCGACGAGTGGGCCGACGACAACTTCGATCATTCCGACGTCGACTTCATCGGCGGCGGCAACTTGTGGGTCTATTCCGACCGCCGTCCGATCGAGGCGGCGAGCATGTCGACGTTCGGCCGAGCCCCCCGTTGGGGTTCCGCGTGGAAGGCGTTCGTGATGGAGAACGCCGACCGCTGGGTGAGCTCGTATTTGCAGAAGACGACGCTGCCGTACGAGGACAACTACTTGGATCTTCATCCGACGGTGAAGGATCCGCTCGGCGACCCCGTGTGCCGCCTCACCGCGGATCACCAGGACAACGAGAAGCGGATCGCGTCGTTCGTGCAGGACAAGATGGAGCAGTGGTTTCGCG
>Ga0137410_10000431_pt1 | contig 29543 bp, 26 predicted proteins | sample CZODoug1_16funga_FD_108878 | JGI IMG/M metagenome (GOLD analysis project Ga0137410, IMG submission 108878) | Vadose zone soil fungal communities from Angelo Coast Range Reserve, California, USA - CZODoug1_16fungal (Illumina Assembly) | ecosystem: Environmental > Terrestrial > Soil > Vadose zone... | reverse complement strand
CGTCTCCTTTGAGGAGTTGGACGGCACCTCCGAAGCTGCGGGCAACTCCGACCTCGGTTCGGGTGCATTACCTGGCAACGGCGCAGCCGGGCCTCCCGCGAGCGCGTCCGATCCTCCCAAACCGCCCTCGAAGGGCAACGGCTATTCGGTGTCCATGACCGAGAACCAGCGCCGCTACCTCTTCCGGATCCTCGCCGGCTACGGCATCGAGGGCGATGACGCGCACCAGTACCTGAAGGACAAGCTCGGGGTCGCGACGCTTACCGGCGTCTCGAAGCTCGATGCCACGAAGTTGATCGATCGGCTCCTCAAGAACCTTCCGTTGGAGGCGGGCCGTGGAACCGATCAGCATCAGTAGGGTCCAGAGCTACCTCGCATGTCCCCTGAAATACAAGTTCGAGCACGTGGACAAGATCCCCAAGCCCTGGCGGGCGGCTGCGCTCGCCTTCGGCTCCTCCGTCCACGCCGCGATCGAGTGGTTCCAGAAGGAACGCATCGCCGGTCGCACACCGATTCTCCCCGCGGTGCTCTCTCTTTTCAACGCCGACTGGTACGCACAGAACATCGAGCCGCTGGTCTTCGGCGACAAGGATTCGAAGGAGTCCCTCGCCGAGAAGGGCAGGGAGCTGGTCCAGCTCTACGTTGAGCAGGCCGGCGCTATCCCGCCTACCGCCGTAGAGGCGCCCTTCGAGGTCGAGCTGTTCGATCCCGTAACCGGGGAAGTGCTCGACGTCACCCTCCGCGGCAGATTCGATCTACTGGAGGAGGGGGAGGTCTTGGTCGACGCGAAGACCGCGGCAAGGACTCTGGATGATCGGGGCATCCAGCAGCACCTGCAGCTGTCCACGTACGCCTTGGCCTACCTCCTCCTCTATCAGCGGGTACCGAAACTCCGGCTCGACCAGCTCCTCAAGACCAAGCAGCCCCGCATAGAGAAACGTGAAACGGCCCGGACCGTCGAGGATCTGGCATGGACCGCGCAGTTGATCCGGCGCGTTGCTGGGTCCATCGCGGCCGGGCACTTCTACCCCAACCCCTCCTGGCGCTGCAGCGAATGCGAGTACTTCGCCCACTGCCAGCGCTGGCGAGGAGAGTAGTTCCTCCGCAGCACCTTCCGCTCCTTCCAGCTCTTTCCGCTCGCGGGGCTCCTGGTTTCGACCGGGAGCCCTTCCTCTTTCCCGAAGGGAGGCAGCACCGTGTTCGTCTTTGACAAACCGCAGAAGGGCAAACCCATCGAGCAGGCGCCAGATGTGCTCCGGGAAGCGGCCGCTCGCATTACGGAACTCGGCGCCGGTGTCCTCACGGATACCGAACTGGTCGCGATTCTAATCGGGAGCGCCGAGTGCGCGGCGCGATTCTGCACCTCGGTTCCACTTCGTCAGCTCCACCGGGTTCCCAGCGAGGAGATCGCGGCGGTCCGAGGCATCGGTCCGGACCGCGCCCGAAAGCTCCTTGCGGCCGTGGAACTCGGCCGGAGGCTCTGGCCGGACGGCGATGCCGCGCCGCTGGTCCGTGGACCCGAGACCGTTTTCGACCTTTGCAGGGACATCCGCGGAGCCAACCGCGAGCACTTCGTCGGCTTCTACCTCAACTCCAGAAACCAGGTCCTCCGGCGCGAGATCATCTCGATCGGCAGCCTCAACGCCTCAATCGTCCACCCGCGCGAGGTGTTCCAGCCGGCGATCGCGGTCTCAGCCGCCTCGCTGATCCTCGCCCACAACCACCCGTCAGGAGACCCAACTCCAAGCGAGGAGGACTTGGCCATCACCCGGCGACTTGTCGAGGCCGGGCGGATCATCGGGATCGACATTCTCGATCACGTGGTCGTTGCGAAGGACGCGTACGCGTCGTTCAAGGAGCGAAAGCTCCTGCACGCCTAAGGAGGGTCACGAATGGGATACACGGTGGATCTTCAGAGTGACTGGCTCTGGTGCAGGTCCGAGGAGGACGCACGGAAGGCCCAAGCCATCATCAGCGAGAACAAGTCGTTCAGCTACTGGCTCCGGGTCGAGGTTGCGCAGGAGGGAGAGCAGTGGTACCTGCGCATCAATGATTTCCAAGGGGACCACTGGCACGAGGACGAGGCAAGAACGATCTGGGTGGCGCTCGCCCCTCACATGGGAGATGACGCTTCGATCGAGTTCCAAGGGGAGGGCCTCGAGCGCTGGCGAATCCGGTGGCACGGCGGCCGATGCTTCGAGGATCGGGTCGAGGAAGTGGTTTGGATCCAAGATCACGAGATCAACACCCCGAAGAGAGAGGAGAGTCGCACATGAATAACCTCACGCTGCACCGCGGGGGATGGGAAGCGACCAAGGCAGATCTGGCATCGGTACCAGTTCCGGAAGCAACCCCGAGCTACCACCCCGTGCCGTACAGTCGATTCGTCGAGGAGATCGAGCTCCACATTCCGCGCTTCGGGCTCCACGTTCAATCCTCCTCCTTCGCTCTCGCGCGTAATGGGAGCCAGATGTTCGGGGTTCTGACCTGCACGAATGGACACCCCGGCAAGGACTACGCTCTGGCGATCGGGCTCCGGAACTCCTATGACCGATCTCTATCCGTAGGGCTCGTCGCCGGTACCCGCGTCTTCTGCTGTGACAACCTGGCCTTCAGCGGGGAAGTCTCGATGGCGCGGAAGCACACGGCGAATGTGTTCCGGGATCTGCCGGACCTGATCTACCGGATGCTCTCGCAGGTAACGGTGATGAAGGCCCGGACGGACGAGGAGATCGCAGCGATGAAGACTCTGCGGTTTTCAACCGAGCGGGCGCATCACCTAATGGTCCTGGCGATCCGGGCGAACATTCTGCCTGCGTCCAGGCTGCCGAAGATCATCGACGCCTGGGATCAGCCAAGACATGAGGAGTTCATGCCGCGAACCGCTTGGTCCCTCTTCAATGCAGTCACGGAGGTGCTGAAGGCTGGCAGACCGAGGGAACAAGTCGAAGCTAGCCTTCGTCTCTCAACTCTTTTCAGGACAGTACTTAGCTAGCTCTTTCGGAGGCCATTCTCATCAGGATGGCCTCCCCCTTTATGTCCTGGCCGACGCCTTGGCGCGAACGGGCATGGACGAATTTTCAACTCTGCCGAAGAATTCTAGAGACAAAACGGTTGTCGGTGCTGGATTCTGTGATCAATTGGGGTCCTGCCCAACTCGCAGCCCAAGGAAAACCCTCTATTAAACAGAGTGTAGACAGTCTGATCAGGAGTCTGCATGAAGCGTGCAGCCGTGCTCATCGGTGTGAATAAGACCGGCCACCTCCCCCGCCTACATGACGCTGTCTCTTCCGCAAAGCGGATGCAGTCCTGGGCGTTCAACCAAGACATGTCAACGGATTGTGTGATACTCCTGACTGACGAAGACCGTCCACTGGCAATCAAGTCGATCAAGGATGCAATCAAGGGCCTCGTCGACAAGGCGACTATTCAACAGCTATTCGTTTACTTTGCTGGTCACGGAGTCAATATTGGCTTTAATGAGTATTGGCTCCTCTCCGAGGCCCCACTCGATCCACAAGAAGCGGTGAATGTTTCCGGCAGTAACGAGCTGGCCCGCCATTGTGGAATTCCTCATGTGATCTTTTTTTCGGACGCCTGCCGGACAGCCGCCGAGGGGATTCAGGCCCAGGCTGTAAGGGGAAGCGAGATCTTCCCAAACGCTCCCAAGAAAGGCCTTGAGGACCATGTGGACCTGTTTTTCGCATCGGTGCTTGGAAGTCCCGCCTTCGAAATTAAGGATCCCGCACTCTCAGCGAGCGCGTATCGAGGCATCTACACCGAAGCCTTGGAGGTAGCCTTGGCCGGAAGGGTCGACTCAATTCTCGAATGGTCTAGCGAGAGCGGGGACACCTTCCAGGTTGTGAAGACTTGGCCACTTGGGGACTACCTACATGAAGAGCTTCCAAGGGCCCTATTTAAATTGGGGCTAGCAAACTTGACCCAAGAACCACAAGCTCGCATCACCTCGGCCCCCAATTCTTGGGTATCGCGTTTGGTCGGAGCTCCTCCAACAACGCCGAAACCGTCCGGTCCAATCAGACCGTCAGGCCCTAAGCCTGAGCCTGAGCCGCCGATTATCCCTGATGTCCGTGGGACGCGCCCAGAACTGACTGGACCAGCAGGACGGATTCCCGCAGGCTCCAGATCGCTACAAGGGCTCGCGCGTGATGCTCTAGCGCTGGCACTGCAAGGCCCCACTGACAAACTGGAGACGCTTCTGCTGTCAATTACCAAGATACCCGATCTGCCCGGTGCGGGTCTCTTTGCTGAAAGTGCGAGGTTATCACGGAGCAAATTCGGCCCAACGCGCTTCGAGACAGCTTGTGGATTCAAGGTGAAGGGGCCGAAGTGCGTGGCGGCTTACGGCGACAGGACAGGTGCTGAAATACTTGGTCCCGACGGCGATGTCATTAGAGTCGACCGAACCCAAGAACCTGCGAATGTACTTCTGATCTTCGAGACAGATACGAGTGTTGTCTTGCCTGCAATTCCAGGGTTTGTCGGCGCTCTCAGCTTCCGTGATCGCGAACTGATGGACGTCTCGTACGATCCATCCGAGGGCACTGCTCAATGGGATGACTTTAAGCACGAGGAAACGGAAGTCCGAGCATTGCGCAGCGTAGTCGCTGCTGCCAGTAGTTTGGGTGTCTTCCGTCTCGATAGAGATAAGGCACTTGCGTTAGCCAGACGAATGCAGAACGCGAAAGGCATCGATCCTTCGCTCTCAGTGTACGCCGCGTATGCTTACTATGAGCTCCAACAGCATGAACTCCTGCAGGAGATGCTCAGATTCCAGGAAAGGAGATTGGGGTTCGGGTTTTTTGATGTAGCCCTACTCTCAAAGGCATTATCAAAGGATGCTGCTTCTTTCAACTCGTTCCTGCCAGGATTCCCCCTCCTTAGTCAGGGATGGGCCTTGTTGAATGCATTGGGCGCGGATCCATCTGGTTCTCTGTCAGAACTTGGTCAGTATACGGTCCCTTCCGTCTGGACACAGTTTGATCAAATCGGGACCTCAAAGCTCGCGGAGAAATTTGGAGCTGTTGCGGTGGTCCGCTAATGCGACAACTCGTGTTTGTGCACGGTCGGTCCCAGCAGAACCTTGACCCGTCGAAACTCAAGGAGGAATGGGTATCATCATGGGAAGAAGGCCTCGCCAAGAGCTCGTTAAAGCTTCCTATTAAGGCTAGCGAAATCCGTTTTCCATATTACGGGGACACCCTTTATCAGCTCTCCAGGGGTGCGTCGGAGGAGTCGATGGCGAGAGTAGTGATAAAGGGTAGCGGCGCGGATACCGAGCGCACGATCTTCATCGCGGCTATTGTCGAGGAGATGCTCACAAAGGTGGGCGTTGATCTCGCCGAAGTGCGGGAGGAATCACCAGAGGCTGCGGAGAGGGGACCGCTCAACTGGGCGTGGGTTCTCGCCATGCTGAGAGCTATCGATACTGTGCCAGGATGCGGGGCAGCGTCACTCCGCCTCTTCACCAATGATGTCTATCAATACGTGACAATGGCCGGCATTATGAGCACAATCGATACGGGCATCGTCGGCGCTTTCACGCCTGATTGTTCCGCTGTTGTCGTTGGCCATTCATTGGGCACAGTAGTCGCATACAGCATCTTGCGACGGGGTCATACGTACGGTTGGACGGTACCATTGTTTGTGACCCTGGGGTGCCCACTTGCAGTAAGCGTCATCCGCAGACATTTTGCACCGATCGGGCACCCAGGCTGTGTCCGGCGATGGTTCAATGCGATGGACCCTAACGACACGGTAGCTCTACATCCACTTGACAGCTCGCATTTTGGAGTTCAACCACCAGTCGAGAATAAAGATGACGTGATCAATGAAAGCGAGAACCACCACAGCATTCGGGGATACCTAAGCGATTCAGTCGTTGCTCGGCGAATTTATGATGGGGTTATCGGATTCCCGATATTTGAAGACGCGCAACCAGCACGTCTCGGCGTGGAGGCACCAGGCTGGCCAGGCGTACGTGCAAAGTTGGACTCCGGAGTACAGCAGGCAGTCGATTCCGGGCAGGGGGGTAGTTCAGATTGGGGATAGTCCCAGTGCTGGTACCGCCTGACTCCGGGGCGCTCGAAGTGCTCATAGCTAGCCCGAGTTATCCACAGGATTTGGGCGGCGTTTTGTGGCGCTATCGACCGGACAAGAGCGCGGACGGCAGGGCTGGGTCGTTCACTCCAAGAGTCCCCAAGTTCTCGATCGGCAGTCTGGTGACGTGTAAGGGCTTTTACTTCCGCCTTGAAGGATACGTTGTCCATCACAACGATTCGCCACCAACGCCATATCAGGTGGTCGTGACGATCGCGGCCGACGGACGACCAGTCCATTCCGAAGTTCCGGAACAAGGTGGTACGGGTGTGGTTGGAGATCAGAGCGTCGCTTTCCTCTACGTGTTCCAAATCCAACCGGCGACGTGACACCTCATAGGACTTGTGGGACTCTGGTTCTATTGCTGCTCTCGCTGGGAGCACTAGCGAGGCCCCTCCTGGCATCTGCAGAGTCCTCTCCCGACAGCGCTGCAATCATCGCGCTCGTCATGAGCGTCCCGTATGGTGTTCCGAGCTCGCCCGCTTTCGAGTTGTTACCGAACAAACCAGACCTGGTGACACATGCAAGCACGCCCAATGACTTTCAGGCCGGACTCGTTTCATGGCTTGATGGGTCCCGCATGCGAGTTGGAGTGGCTGCAGACACACGGCCGCTTGTGCGTGCCGCCGGCTCGCCGTCTAACTACCGCAGACACTGGTGGAGGCAGGCAGCTTTTCGGATGACGCTTGCGGCGGGTACGGCGTTAGCAACCTCCGGCTCCAAAGACGTTATTACGTCCTTCGGCGTTCGAGTTCCTATTATTGACCTCGGTGATTCCCGGGCAGATCCTAAGTTCGCACAGTCGATCATTGAGGCAATTAATCAAGGCTTGAGCAGCGGGGAACAGCCAAGGCTCGATGAGACATTGGCTCAGACCCAAGCTCGTATTGATCGAGCATCCAATCTGCCGGAAGTCGACAAGATTCGCGGTGACTTCTCCCGGCTCCACTGGAATTCACCTCGAGTCGAGCTAGGTGCCGCTGGCAGCGTAACATCTAGGGAAGGAGCTCTGCAGGGCACAGACCGATCAACACAGGGAGGTGTCTGGGTAGGAATCTCGGGTCCGCTTTGGAGAGGGTGCAGAGTCGGACAACTCACTGCTCTCGGTAAGTCCATATGGTCGCGCGTGTCGGCCGACTCGGACGAGACAGACCGGAAGCTGGGGGGAGCTCGTATCCGTGGTTTCTGGAGCGAGAGTTTTACCACATCGCTGGAGGCTGCGCGGATCTGGTCACGACATACGCGGGACGCCACACTCAACGAACACTGGAACCACTACGCGGCTGTAATGGAGTGGAGAGTAGTGCAGCTGAAGGGTTGGGTCGGTATCGCGTATGGCGGTGATACTAGGCATCGAGGACAGCAGAAGGACGAAGTTAGCCTTCGGTACGCCTTGTATAGGAAAGCAATTCTTTCCAGATAGTTGTTCTGCAGTTGAGATCGTGTGGATCTCCTAGAGGAGTACCTGTTCACTGCGGACAGCCTCCACCGGGAGCCCTCTCAAAGGGGCACTGGCGCTATGTAGCCCGCAAATTGTATTCTTATCGGACTCTGACCGCACCGTTTCGCAGAACCGTGCAGTACCGCCTTCCGCGCCTCCGAGCTTCTTTGATTCCAGTGCAAAGCCAGTTCCTCCTCTCCGCACCGTGGAAGAGTTCGTGCGCAATTACTGCCAAGAGTACGATGTGCCTGATCCGGCGGGCACAGCTGCCAAGGTTCTCGCCAACCCCGACAAGTATCCGAGGACTCGCAACCGAATGAGGGCCTTCTCGCTACTTCTGCATCGATACTTGGTGAGCGGTCAGAGAATCGAGGATGGAGATGTTTACGATATCCGGCAGATGGTTTACCTCAATGACTGCGATGTCTATGTCACCGACGAGACGAGGCTCCGCGATCGGTACCACGCGGTGTTTGATACATCGAAACAGATCCTGAGCGTTGAGGAATTCATGGCTCGCAGATGGTGTTGAGGAGGACAGTGTTTATTGTTTTGTCAGTGGAGGCAGCCACTCTTCCTTCATACGCTTCTCAAGACTCTCAGCCGCTTCTTGGCTCTCGCAGGTGATCCAAGCGATGGTGCAAGCTCGGATCCGTGCATTCACCTGATAGACCTGCTCGGCGCTGGGATGACAGCGGCCGGCTTTGATGTCGCCGGCTGACCCAATGCCGAGATCCTCCGCGACGTTTCGCCTCAAAGCCGACGTCTTTAGGCTTCGACTCTTACGAAGGTGCCGTCGCCAGATCCTATCTTGGAGGTCCACACTCTTACCTACATAGATCGGCTCCCCATCCCCGTACCAGGCATACACGCCGGGGCCGCATGGAATATCTTCGCACTGGAGCCGTCCTGCCTCTCGGCGCGGCTGCTCGTTCATCTCCTTCCAAAGAGGTCCCAAGAGCCTCCTCAGTGACCTGGCCGCGATCGCCTTCGCGAGCAGGCGCTGTAAGCGTTCTCTGTCCCGCCCGTCCGGCCGGGGGGCCGATGATGAAGTAGCACAGCAGCTTGATGGGCTCGGACCCCGGCATCGTTGACGTCCTGGCGCGAACTCAGTATGATCGCGAGGCGTAACTCCTTGCCTTAACGCCGCGTACGCGCGTCAGCCCGCTGGAACTGAGTAGACAGAAAGCCTTTCACGCCGCATGAGACAGCGCGGGGAGATTAGTCTATGACCTACTACCCAAGACACCCCGCCCACCGCCTGCAGGCTGCTCTCCGCTGAAATGCCTGGGACCGTCAGTGAGTAAACTCGAGGACCTCCAGCCCAGTGCCACCGTGCGGGGCGTCCTTCCGGACGCACTCGTGACGGTCGTGAACGTACGCTGGTTTGGCTCGGAAGCTGTCGAGCTGACATACAAGGACCCGGCGGGCCGCGTTGCCAACCTGCTCCTCTACCGCCCGGACGAGGAGAGGATTGAAGTTCTTGAGCACGGCCGACCATGGAGTTTCGACGGCGACGGTGCCTTGTTCCGGCTCGTCTCGGAGGCGTACCGCATCCATTTGGCGCACCTCTTTGATCCGGTGCTCGCCGTTCACACCTCCAAGGTTGATCCGCTCCCGCACCAGATCACCGCAGTCTACGGCGCGATGCTCCCACGCCAGCCATTACGATTCCTCCTTGCGGATGACCCCGGCGCCGGAAAGACGATCATGGCAGGTCTCCTGATGAAGGAGCTAATCGCCCGCGGCGACCTCCAGCGCTGCCTCGTGGTCTGCCCCGGGAGCCTCGCGGAACAGTGGCAGGACGAGCTCTACCAGCGCTTCCATCTCCCCTTCGAGATTCTCACGAACGACAAGCTCGAGGCCGCCCGCACGGGCAATTGGTTCCTTGAGACGAACTTGGTGATCGCCCGGCTGGACAAGCTCTCCCGCGACGAGGCTGTGCAGGAAAAGCTGAAGGCCCCCGACGCGCGGTGGGACCTGGTCGTGTGCGACGAGGCGCACAAGATGTCCGCCACCTATTTCGGCGGCGAGATCAAGTACACGAAGCGCTACAGACTCGGGCAGTTACTCTCGACCCTGACGCGCCACTTCCTCCTCCTCACGGCCACTCCGCACAACGGCAAGGAGGAAGATTTTCAGCTCTTCATGGCACTTTTGGACGGGGACCGCTTTGAAGGCCGCTTCCGCGATGGCGTACACGTGGGCGACGTGTCGGATCTGATGCGCCGGATGGTCAAAGAGGATCTGCTCAAGTTCGACGCGACGCCGCTGTTCCCCGAGCGGATCGCCTACACGGTGGCGTACAAGCTGTCCAATCCCGAGGCGCAGCTCTACAAGGAGGTGACGGAGTACGTCCGGAGTGAGTTCAACCGCGCGGAAGCGCTCCAGAACGATAGACGCACGGGTACCGTCGGGTTCGCCCTCACTATCCTCCAACGTCGTCTAGCTTCCTCTCCGGAAGCTATCTTCCAATCACTCCGTCGCCGGCGCGAGCGCCTCGAAACCCGCCTGCGGGAGCTGGAGCTACTCCAGCGAGGTGGCAACTTGGCCGCAGAGATTCCCACTGTGAGCGAGCCGACCCTGGACGAGGAGGATGTCGAGGACCTCGAGGATGCACCGGACAACGAGGTTGAGGCGGTCGAGGAAGAAATTCTCGACCGTGCAACCGCGGCGCGCACGATTCAAGAACTCCAGGCCGAGATCGAAACGCTCAAACACTTGGAATTCCTCGCCTCAACCGTGCGCCGCAGCGGAACGGATACAAAGTGGCGCGAACTCGCAAAACTCCTCGGAGAGATCTTCACTCCCGGGGCGCTTGCCCAAGGCGCCGGAGAATCGGTCACGGCCTACGGCGCCGGACCGATTCGGCCGCCGACAGCCTCCCCTCGCCAGAAGCTCGTCATCTTCACAGAGCACCGCGATACGCTCAACTACCTTGAGAGCCGGATCACCACTCTCCTCGGGCGAAAAGACGCCTTGGTCCTGATCCACGGGGGAATGGGGCGCGAGGACCGATTGAGGGCTCAGGAGTCGTTCCGGCACGACCCGGAAGTCCAGGTACTCCTGGCTACGGATGCCGCAGGGGAGGGCATCAACCTTCAGCGCGCTCACCTCATGGTTAACTACGATTTGCCGTGGAATCCTAATCGCATCGAGCAACGCTTCGGACGCATCCACCGCATTGGACAGACCGAGGTCTGCCATCTCTGGAACATGGTGGCAGACGAGACACGCGAGGGGGATGTCTACCGCACGCTGCTGGAAAAGCTGGGGGAGGCACGCAGTGCCCTTGGTGGTAGGGTATTCGATGTCCTGGGGAAGATGCAGTTCAACGGCAGACCGCTGCGCGATCTGCTCATCGAGGCTGTTCGGTACGGCGACCAACCGGAGGTTCGAGCGCGACTCACCCAGGTGGTGGCTGGCGCATTCGACCCTGGCCAGATCACCGACCTGCTTGAAGAACACGCCCTCGCGCACGATGCCATGGACGCGAGCCGCGTGCACCGCATTCGCGAGGACATGGAGCGCGCGGATGCTCGCCGTCTTCAGCCGCACTACATCGAATCGTTCTTCCTCGAGGCTTTTCAGCGTCTCGGCGGCACGCTCAAAAAGCGCGAACCTCGCCGGTACGAGGTCACGCATGTACCCGCTCCGGTGCGCAATCGCGACCGTATCATCGGGCTCAACGAACCCGTGCTCCAGCGCTACGAGCGTATCGTCTTCGAGAAGAGTCTTATCGCGCCGCCAGGGGAGACCATGGCTGCCTTCATCTGTCCGGGACATCCCCTCCTCGATGCCGTCATCGATCTGAGCCTGGAGCGCAACCGGGAGCTCCTCCGCCGAGGTGCGATCCTGGTCGACGATCAGGACGCCGGCGCGACACCCCGGATGCTCTTCTACCTTGAGCACACCGTCCAGGACGCTAGCCTCACGCGAGCCGGTGAGCGCCGTGTTGTCTCGAAGCAGACGCACTACATCGAGCTCGACAGCAAGGGCGCCACACGGCACCTGCAGTACGCGCCATACCTGGACTATCGCCCGTTGCGCGATGGGGAGCCAGCGGTCGCTGAGATCCTAGCGCGCCCGGAATGCAAATGGATCAGCCAAGACCTAGAGGCCAAGGCACAGGACTATGCCATCACCGACGTGGTCCCCAAGCACTTCGAAGAGGTGCGGGCCCGCAAGGTAGCCCTCATCGATAAGACGCTCGCTGCCGTGAAGGAGCGGCTGACGAAGGAAATCAACTACTGGGACCACCGCGCCGCACAGCTCAAAGACCAGGAGCGCGCCGGGAAGATCAACGCCCGACTAAACTCCGGTGAGGCTCGTCGTCGCGCTGACGCGCTACAAGCGCGATTGGAGAAACGCCTCGAGGATCTCAAAAAGGAACGGCAGCTCTCGCCCCTTCCTCCCGTGATCATCGGTGGAATGCTCGCCGTGCCTGCGGGGCTTCTTGCCATCATGAAGGGTGGGCGGCCGCCTGAAACTGGACAGACTCCTGACACCTTGGCGGCGGCAGCCGCGGCCAGGGCAGCTGTCATGGAGGTGGAGCGGAAGCTCGGTTTCGATCCCATTGATCGGGAGACCGAGAAGCTTGGTTACGATGTCGAGAGCCGAATGCCCGGAACAGGCCGGCTCCGGTTCCTCGAGGTCAAGGGGCGTGTGACCGGAGCCTCGACGATCACCGTGACCAAGAACGAAATCCTCTACTCGCTCAACAAACCTGACGACTTCATCCTCGCCATTGTGGAGTTCGACGGGAAAAACTCTCATCGCGTGCGGTACGTACGCCGTCCGTTCCAGCGCGAGCCGGACTTCGGCGTGACGAGCGTTAACTACGATATGCGGGATCTGCTGAGCCGCTCTGAGGACCCAACATGACGCCTCGTCGCAAGCTCATCGAGGTCGCCCTCCCGCTCGACGCGATCAATGTTGCGAGTTCGAGGGAGAAATCCATTCGACACGGTCATCCGAGCACGCTTCACCTGTGGTGGGCTCGCCGTCCCCTGGCAGCGGCCCGTGCAGTGATCTTCGCCCAGATGGTGGATGACCCATCGAGCCATCCCGACCTTTTCCCGACGGAGAAGGCCCAGCAGAAAGAGCGCAAGAGGCTCTTTAGGATCATCGAGGAGCTGGTTCGGTGGGAGAACATCACGAACGAAACCGTCCTCGCGGAGGCACGCGAGGAGATCTGGAAGAGCTGGCGCGCCGCTTGCGCGGAGAATGCGGACCACCCTCACGCTAAAGAGCTCTTCGATCGTCACACACTTCCCGCCTTCCACGACCCGTTCGCCGGTGGCGGGGCGTTGCCTCTTGAGGCGCAGCGTCTGGGCCTCGAAAGCTACGCAAGCGACCTCAATCCGGTAGCCGTCCTGATCAATAAGGCGATGATCGAGATCCCACCCAAATTCGCTGGTAAACCGCCGGTGAACCCGGCGTCGAGGAATGACAAAGAACTCTTCAAGAGAGCTTGGCGCGGCGCGGAGGGTCTGGCCGAAGACATTCGCTACTATGGCCAGTGGATGCGGGACGAGGCGGAGAAGCGCATCGGACACCTCTACCCTAAGGTCGAGGTCACGGTGGAGATGGCGAAGGAGCGTCCCGACCTGAAACCGCTCGTGGGGCGGAAGCTTACCGTGATTGCCTGGCTCTGGGCGCGCACGGTGAAGAGCCCGAATCCCGCGTTTGCCCAAGTTGACGTGCCCCTCGCCTCCACGTTCATGCTCTGCACTAAGAGCGGGAAGGAGTCATACGTCGAGCCGGTGATCGAGGACGGCGGCTACCGCTTCACGGTGAAGATGGGAAAGCCCAAGGACGCCGAAGCGGCAAACAACGGCACAAAGCTCTCTCGCGGGGCGAATTTCAGTTGCTTAATGTCAGGCACGCCGATGGCGGGCGACTACATCAAGGCCGAGGGTAGGGCCGGTAGGATGGGCGCTCGACTGATGGCCATTGTTGTCGAGGGCGAGCGACGTCGGGTGTATCTCCCGCCGAGTCAGGAGACGGAGAAGGTCGCTCGCCAGGCAAAGCCAAAGTGGAAACCTGAGACGCCGCTCGCTCCTGATCTTCGTGCGCTGTGGACACCGCCTTACGGGCTCACGACATTCGGCGACCTCTTCGCTCCGCGCCAGCTCGTTGCGCTGACTACCTTCTCCGACCTGGTGCAGGAAGCTCGCGAGCGGGTGAATCGCGAGGCACTTGCCGGCGTGCCCGATGACGACAAGTCCCTCGCAGCCGGCGGCACCGGTGCAACCGCCTACGGCGACGCGGTGGGCGTGTATTTGGCGTTAGCTACCAGTCGAGCGGCTGATGCTTGGTCAACGATCGTCAGCTGGCGAAACGGGGTTGAGGCGACCCGTGGCACTTTCGCTCGGCAGGCACTTCCTATGGTTTGGGACTACGCGGAAGCGAACCCCTTTAGCGATTCGTGCGGAAACTGGTTAGGTGCCTGCCTCGAATGGGTGTGCGAGGCGACGGCAGCAGTTCCTGCAACGGCATCAGGTGGAGCCTCGCAGGCCGATGCATCTTCGCAGTCCGTCAGTCTGAACAAAGTCGTCTCCACCGACCCACCGTACTACGACAACATTGGATACGCCGACCTGTCCGATTTCTTCTACGTCTGGCTACGCCGCACACTGAAGCCCGTCTTCCCCGACCTCTTTGCGACGCTCGCAGTCCCCAAGGCAGAGGAGCTGGTCGCGACGCCCTACCGCCACGGAAGCAAGGAGAAGGCGGAGGCGTTCTTCCTCGGAGGCATGACCAAGGCCATGCACCGTCTGTCCGAACTTGCGCACCCGGCGTTCCCAGTCACCATCTACTACGCGTTCAAGCAGTCCGAGAGCGAGAACGACGCGGGCACCGCCAGCACCGGCTGGGAGACCTTCCTCGACGCTGTGATTCGCGCCGGCTTCGCCGTAACCGGCACTTGGCCGGTGCGCACCGAGCGTGAGGGCCGCAGCATCGGCATCGGCACTAACGCTCTCGCCTCAAGCATCGTCCTCGTCTGTCGCCCACGCGCGATCGATGCCTCTACCGCCACGCGCCGCGAATTTGTCACCGCGCTCAAAGGGGAGCTCCCCACAGCTCTAGCGCACCTACAGCGCGGCAATATCGCCCCAGTCGACTTGGCCCAAGCCGCCATTGGTCCGGGAATAGGGATCTACACCCGTTTCTCTAACGTGCTAGACGCCTCCGGCAATCCTGTTTCGGTGCGAGGAGCCTTAGCTCTCATCAACCAGGTCCTCGATGAAGTCTTGGCAGAGCAGGAAGGCGACTTTGACGCTGATAGTCGCTGGGCCGTATCGTGGTTCGAGCAGTACGGGTTCTCTGAGGGCGAGTACGGGATTGCGGAAACTCTCTCGAAGGCGAGAAACACCAGCATTGGGGGAATGGTCTCAGCGGGTATCGTGATCTCGAGCCGCGGCAAAGTACGGCTCCTGAAACCGGAAGAACTGCCTAATGAATGGGATCCGGCCAAGGACTCCCGCTTGACCACGTGGGAGGTAGTTCATCATCTGATTCGAGCCTTGGAGCGCAGCGGTGAAAGCGCGGCCGCAGAACTTGCTTCGAAGCTGGGGAGCCGGGTTGAGACTGCCCGCGAACTCGCATACCGGCTCTACACGATCTGCGAGCGTAAGAAGTGGGCGAGAGAGGCGCTCGCGTATAACGGCTTGGTACAGAGCCTCCCGGAGATCACACGCCTTTCGAAGGAGCGGGCGGGCTTGCTCGGAGAGCAGGCCGCGTTGTTCACTAAGGAATAACACATGGCTACCACGAATCACGAACGCGTTGGCAAGGCCGTCGAGCTCCTGAAAGCGGGCCTGGCACCGTTCGTGGAGCGCGAGTTCAAGGACCGCTACAAAGGCCAAGCCCTTGTGGAAGCCCAGCGTCTCGTGGCCAGCGAGCGATTGGATTCCAGCAAGCCGTTACTGCAGTGGGACGCTGCCGTGCTCCTTCGCCTGATGTGGGAGGCCTGGAACGAAGTCTTCCGCCGCACGCTCGGGCAGGCGGAGCGGACGCTGGTAAGCGAGCTTCGGGACGTGCGCAATAAGTGGGCGCACCAAGAGCTCTTCTCGACGGACGATGCCTACCGCGCCCTCGATTCCGCGAGTCGTCTCCTGACCGCCGTCTCCGCTCCGCAGTCAGACGAGGTCGAGAAACTGAAAATGGAGCTGCTACGGGTTCGCTTTGACGAGCAGGTCCGTACGGAGAAGCGCAAGACTGCTGGATCCGCCATTGAGAGCCATGCAACCAACGGGCTCAAGCCGTGGCGCGAGGTGGTAAGCCCGCACAAAGACGTTGCCAGCGGTAAGTACCAGCAGGCGGAATTTGCCGCTGACCTCTGGCAGGTCTATCTCGGCGAAGGAACCGATGAGTACAGGAAGCCTGCTGAGTTTTTCCGCCGAACGTATCTGACGGAAAGCTTACGCCTACTGCTCGTCGGCGCCGTTCAGCGCGTGTGCGCTGGCTCAGGTGATCCGGTGGTGCAGCTGCAGACGAATTTCGGCGGTGGCAAGACGCACTCGATGCTCGCCCTGTACCATCTCTTCTCAGGTACCCCGACCAAGGACCTCGCGGGTATCGACGCCGTGCTCCAGGAAGCAGGGGTAACGCAGCTTCCTAAGGTCCAGCGCGTGGTGCTCGTTGGAAACAAGATCTCGCCCGGCAACCCGGTCAAGAAACCGGACGGAACGGTTGTGCGCACACTCTGGGGCGAGCTGGCCTGGCAACTAGGGGGAAAGAAGGCGTTCGCTCGCGTAGCAGCGGACGACGAGAAAGCCACTAGTCCCGGCGACGTAATCCGCGAACTGATGAACGAGTACGGGCCGTCCGTAATTCTGATCGACGAGTGGGTGGCGTACGCCCGCCAACTCCACGAGCAGAGCGATCTCCCCGCCGGCAGCTTCGATACCCAGTTCACGTTCGCGCAGGCGCTCACAGAGTCCGCGAAAGCTGCCAAGAACTGCCTTCTGGTGATCAGCCTACCCGCTTCCGACACGAGCGGATCGCCCCACACACAAGCTGATGACGTCGAGGTTGGCGGACAGCGCGGCCGTGAGTCGCTCGATCGGCTCCGAAACGTCGTCGGGAGGGTTGAGTCCTCGTGGCGGCCGGCGAGCGCCGAGGAAGGATTCGAGATCGTTCGCCGTCGACTGTTCGAACCGATTGTGACGAAGGAGCAGTTCGTGGCGCGCGACACCGTGGCTCGTGAGTTCCACGAACTCTACCGCACCCAGCACCAGGAATTTCCGCCCGAGTGCCACGGTTCCGACTACGAGCGGAGAATGAGGGCTGCGTATCCCATCCACCCCGAGATCTTCGACCGGTTGTACTCGGACTGGTCGACGCTCGTGAAGTTCCAACGAACCCGAGGCGTGCTGCGCCTGATGGCGGCCGTCATCCACAGCCTCTGGGAGAAGGGGGACAAGAATCCCCTCATCCTGCCGGCAAACGTCTCGATCGATGATCCACGCGTCCAGTTCGAGCTTACCCGGTACCTCTCAGACAACTGGGTGCCGGTGATCGAGAAGGACGTGGACGGTCCAAACTCGCTTCCGCTCCAGATCGATGGGGAGGTGCCCAACCTCGGAAAGTTCGCGGCCTGCCGGCGCGTGGCGCGCACGATCTATCTCGGCTCAGCACCCACCGCCACCGCCGCTCACCGGGGTCTCGAGGATCGTCGGGTCAAGCTCGGCTGCGTCATGCCCGGGGAGTCGCCAGCGATTTTCGGCGATGCCCTACGACGGCTGGCCGGTGCGGCAACCTACCTCTACCAGGACGGCCCGCGATACTGGTACTCGACGCAGGCGACAGTCACGAAACTCGCGGAGGACCGCGCGGAGCAGCTTCTGCGTGATCCCGACAAGGTCGTCCAGGAGTTCGAGCGCCGGATCCGGACCAATCTCCGAATCACCGGCGACTTCACCCGGGTTCACCCTCTACCGCAGTCGGGACAGGACATTCCCGACGATCTCGATGCGCGCCTGGTTGTCCTCGGCACGGATCATCCGTACACCAAGGAGCCGAACAGCCCGGGGGAGAAAGCTGCGAAGCAGATCCTCGAATTGAGGGGCAACACGCCGCGCCGCTTCCGAAATACGCTCGTGTTCCTGGCGGTGGACAAGACACGATTACAGGATTTGGACGAGGCTGTTCGTCGCTACCTAGCGTGGGATTCAATCCTCGAGGAAAAGGAGACGCTCGATCTCTCACCACATCAGGTGAGGCAGGCTGAGACCCAAAGGACCGCAGCAGACGGAGCGGTTACCGCCCGGCTGCCCGAGGCCTACCAGTGGTTGCTCGTGCCAACGCAGTCCTCGCCTCAAGCCGGTGTTGAATGGCAAGCGCTGCGGCTCAACGGCCAGGAGGCGCTCGCGGTGCGGGCTAGCAGGAAGCTCAGAAACGACGAGCTGTTGGTAACGGCCTACGCCGCGACGCTCCTCCGAATGCAGATGGACCGCGTGCCGCTCTGGCGCGGGAACCACGTCGCTGTAAAGCAACTCGTCGAAGATTACGCGCAGTACCCCTACCTGCCGCGGTTGAGCGGTCCCGAGGTGCTCCTCGAGGCCATACGCGGCGGGCTGGCGCTACTGACATGGATGAAGGACACCTTCGCCTACGCAGAGAGCTATGACGACAGTGAGGCGCGATACCGGGGACTTCGCGCGGGGCAGCACGTGCTCATCGCGGATGCTGGTGATTCGGGCCTCTTGGTGACGCCCGACGTAGCGCGAGCGCAGTTGGAAGCGGAGAGGACACCCGAGGCGAAGGGCACCACGCCTTCAATAGCGGGGGAAGGTGCTGCCACCCCGGAGCAACCGCCCCCCGGGCAGGAATCCTCGCGACAGGAGAAACAGCCCACCGGGCCGAAGCGTTACCATGGCACAGTCTCCCTGGACGCCGCTCGCGTTGGTCGCGATGCGGGCCGAATCGCTGACGAGGTCGTGGCCCACCTGGCTGGGATTGTCGGTTCAAAGGTAAAGGTGACGCTCGACATTGAAGCGGAGATCCCCGCCGGGACGTCGGATCAGGTCGTACGAATCGTGACCGAAAATAGTCGAACCCTGAAGTTCACGAGCCACGGGTTTGAGGAAGAGTAGATCGGGAAATTGAGGCATCCCAGGATGGGGATGGGACGTTGGAAGTCTGACCAAATCAAACTCCGCCCCCCTTGACAGATCCTGCAGAAAGCGTAGGGTGCCGGCGCAACATCCTTCCTGGCCTGAAGTATCCGCCTCCAGTTCTTTACCCCTCCCACTCCTCTGCGCACGATCGCCGTCGGTAGGTCCGGCTTGGCTACGCATTGCCAATCCAGGGCTGCCGGCGACGCGAATGGTTCGTGGGCTAGAGCAGCGGGAGGACCGATTGTGCCAAATGGCAAAGCTCGTTCTACTGTGTCTCTCGCAATTGGCGTGGCCCACCAGTTCATGGTGCGGGGTTACATGACGCCTGGGCAGGTGCCAGCGGATGGTGACACTCTGTTCGTCGTCCTATTCGACGGGTTAGGCTCAAGAACGATGCCGCAACTCGAAGGGTACGTAGCGCGCCTTCGGGGGACGCTGACACTCACGGACCGTGTCGGTCCGATGACCCATGTGCAGGTCCATCTCCCCCTTGCGAAAGGGAACTACACGGCGGGCCGATTCCTCGCGCGTGGTTGTCACTTCGCACTCGGCCTGCAGCGACTCATCGCGAATCGTCGGTGAGCCATATGGGCCTAGGAGGGATTCCTAGGCCTATCCTTTCTTGGGTTTTGCTTCCTTTGGATCCAGAAGTTCGCTCACCGAGAAAGCGCTTGCGAACTCGTGTAGACGAGAATGGGCGTGGGCCACGAAAGGGGCTGTCCTTGGGGTCGCGAGACGGTGCAACTCGCGGAGTTCGTTGCTCGCCGTCCGGAATGCTTCCAGAACTGCCGGCGTGTCGGACGGGAGTGCGTCGTGCGTCGCAACAATGATGGAAAAGACCACCATCCGCGCCCGCCCAATGATTCGCAAATCATCGTTGTCGACCATATCGAATAAGGATCGGGATTTGGCATAGTATGCACGGATAACATTAGCGCGCTTCGCGAAGGGAAGGTTTGTCGTTGTAAGCCAGCGCTGGTAGACACGCTCGAACTCATAGTGCAACACTTCAAGGATACCCCCGACGTTCCTGCAGTAACGGAATTGCTGAAGGGCCTGTTGGAATAGTTTAGCGGCATCGTCGAAGAACTCCGGAGGAAATGGTGGCAGTGAGCCCTCGTGCACACATAACAACCCTTCAAGGGCAAGCGCGTATCCTCGATCGATCGAGGGAACGGTGGGCACGGCTGATTCTGCCCGGCTAAGCCACCCACGGCACTCGGCGACTCGTCGCTCGTCGAGTGGCCACTCCGGCTTCTCGGCCATTGCCTGGGCAAGTATGCTCCGCGCAATCATGATGTACGCTTGGGCCTCCACTAATAGGCGCTCGGGAGATGGGGCCTTCACTTCGCGGTCCAAATGCGCTTCAAGGGCATCCCGTCCCGCCGTCAGCTCCTTGGGCCCTCTGTGCGCGAGCGCACTTTCGACCCGTAGGCAATAAAGGCGCGCAATGTGGCACCACTCGTCGGCATCAGACGAGTCCTTCGGCTCCCCTAGGAGTGCGTAGATCCCACTGACGTCGAGCCTGGCCGGTGCCGATCCCATGACCGCCTCCATGAAGCCGAATTGGGCGGCCCGATCGAGCCCCTCGAGTGCAGGAGCATTGGCCACAAGACTTTCCCAAGATGCCTTTAACAGTTCCGATTTTCCTGTAGAGGTCAGCCAGTCTCGAAGGGCCGCAGTGACCGGCGAAATAAGGCGGGCGTGCCTGGATCTGCCTGCTTTCGCGTCCTCAATCTGTACGTCGCGCAGTTTGCGAAGCCGAGTAAGTGCTCGGCATAGGGCCCTTGCCAGGTTTTCTGGTTTCTTGCCGATCGCCGTGTGCTCCTTCAGCTCCTTGGTCCCTACCCAACCTCCCTCAAAGCGACGCTTCGCAATGGCGGCTACCACCACAAGTGCCAGTACCTTGCACGCGTTCCCCGTGACCGTCTCGATCGTGGTGCCATCCTGATCCCTGCGCTTCAAACCTCGCTCCTCCTTCTCTGTCCGGTTTTGACCGGTATTGGAACGCAGACTGAGCAGCATTGTCGTCTGGTGGTCGAGTCTAATCCACTTTAGAGACACCCGCCGTAGCCAGGATAGCCCGAGGCGGCCGGCGGGTGAAACGAGCAATCACACCTGGAGGAGTGCGTGGATCGAGTGGGCAGCGCTTTCGAGATGCGAACAAACGGAAACCGTTCTGCCGAGGGGTTAGCACCCTCTTCGTTGATCCGTATCTTCGTTCCATCTGCGGACCGGTTCGGTCGGCCGCTCGACCTCCGCTCCCTTCTACAGCACGTGGTCGACCATGTCCTCACCTTTACGTCCGGCGTGACGATATCCAAGGGCGTTGGTATTTGGCGCCGCCCCGACGGCATCCTCCTACGTGAGCGCGTCCGGGTCGTCGACTCCTACGTCCACCTCGGCATGGATGCTCCGACCTACGGTCGCTTTCTCTCGGGGTTATCCGGAATCGCCCTGGCAGCCGATCAGGAGGAGTGGCTCGTCGTGGTGGACGGCGCGCCGATCCTCCTTGCAGGACTGAACGCGCTAGACGCCTCTGGTTCGGCCCACGGATCGGTGCTCCGGAATGGAGGCCGCCAGTGAACCGGCGACAAAATCGCACCAGCAACGGGCAGTCTCGTGCAAACGGTCACTCACATATGAGTGACTCTATGCAGCAATTCGTTTCCTTGGAGGGTGGGGAACGGATCGAGTTGACCCAGCACGCGCGCGCTGCAGGGCGAGAGAATCTGCCAGCTCCCTGGGCGACCGAACCGAATGAGGTGGAGGCTGCGATATGGCGTGAGCACGAGGGCCGACACACAGAGCTTGTCGAACAAACTCGGAACGAGCTGCGCGAGTGCGCGGCGGCCTTCGAAGCCTCCAGTAATCAGCTCGCCTCCACCACAGATCTTGGCACGGCCGTCGGCGACGCGGCGGCCGATCTCGAGCGCGAACTCGCGGCGGACCGGTCTATCCCTGCCCTGGTCGCGAACCGAGACCTCAGCCGACGCGACCTACGGATGTTCGTTCGCGAGCACCACTTGAACCGAGAGCCTCGGTATCCGGAATCCCCGTGGTTAACGGTCGGGATTGCCGCGCTCCTTGTCGTCGCGGAGTCCTGGGCGAACTCTGGATTCTTCGCGGGTAGCAGCTTCCTGGGGATCCTTGGTGGGTTCCTACAGGCGGTAGCGATCTCTGTAGTGAACGTCATTAGCGGATTCGCGGCGGGGTTCTTCGGGCTCCGGTGGTTTCACCACCGCCGTTTGGTCCCCAGGACCGCTGGAGGGACGGGCCTCGCGCTCCTCGCCGTATTCGCTCTCAGCTTCAACGCGGCGGTGTCGCACTACAGGGATCTGGCCAATATCGGAAGCGTGACGGGCACCGAGCTCGTATCCGGTCTCCTCAGGCACCCACTGGATCTGACGCTCCCAAGCCTTGCCCTCTTCGCGACGGGCCTTCTCGCCTGGGGGCTCGCCCTGTGGAAGGGGTTTCGGCTGGACGACGCCTACCCAGGCTACGGGGACATCCACCGTCGTTTCCGTCTCTCCGAGAAGGCGCTCGTTACAACTCTGGATGCCCTCCGGGCTCGAATCCTGGATCGAATCGTCCGAATCCCGCAGGGCTGCTGGGCGATCGTGAAGCGAGATGGAGAGGTCCTCGGTGAACTCGACGAAATCGTCCTTCGCGCCCATCGGGCCTTCGAGATGTATGAGACGACGCGCGAGCACCTGAAGGACCGTTGCGAGCTGTTCCTTCGGCGGTACAGGGACGAGAACCGAGCGGTCCGAACCGCTCCTGAGCCTCCGCACTTCTCGGTGTATCCAGAGTTCTCCCCGCGCGTACAAGCGAGGGAGGTCGCCTACCTACAGGATCGCGCTCGGGTCGCACGTGAAGAGCACGGGGCGCTCCAAGCGACGGCTCAGCGCATTCATTTCACGAATGCCGGTCGGATCCGAGAGGCCGCGCTGCGCTTCGATCAACACGTCTTGGAGCAGATGGGCAGGGCCGAGCCCCGCGATCCGGATGCGTCCGGCGCGGCGTTCAATCAATTCCTAGGTAATAGGGGGAGAGATGACTAACGGGGGCTCTAAGGATCGAATCGGCATTGTCCTCATTGCCGTCGCGCTCGCCCTGATCGCTCTGACCGCAACAATTGCCGAGAACCTCGAAGGTCGAGCCCAGAAGAGGGCCGCGGACGATGTCGGCACAACGGGCGTACCGGGGTCGCGCCAATGGGTTGTTCTTATCGACGTGACCGATCCTCTGCCCGGCGATCAGGTTCAGTCTCTCGACAAGCGCTTCCTTCGGCTGGACCGGTCCGAACTACGACGGGGCGAGTACCTGAGCGTCTGGTCGCTTGGGAACTATCCCGAGGGCGAGCTCAGACGTTGTTTCTCCGGGAGGTACCCAGGCCGCGACGCGAACATCCTGTTTGAGAATCCACGCTTTATTGAAGCGCGCTGCGACTCCTTATTCTCCTCACCGCTCGCGCGAGCTGTCATTGATGTCTTGGCTTCGCGCCCCTCGCCACGAACCGAACTCTTGGATGCTTTCCGCGAGCTCACGGAACTCGCGCAGCTCGGTGGCACGTCCTCACCTGCGCGGCTCCTTCTGATCTCGGATCTCGCCGAGAACACGCCGGAGCTCTCACTGTACGGCGGTGCCGTCGTCTCCGACACCGTCTGGTCGACTTCGCCCCTTCGGGACCGGCTCGTCGATCTCCGCGGTGTCGCCGTCGAGGTCCTCGAGATCCCACGGCCCAGCGACACGTTTCGACTTCGGGCCGTCCGCCGTCGCTTCTGGCGGGGGTACTTCCTCGCATGCGGCGCGTCGGCCGTGCGATTCGTGAGGCTCTGATGGGCTCCGTCGATCGACTCGTCCAAACGGCATGGCGCCTAGTGCTATTTCTCTTGGTGCTGGCGATCGCACTTCCGATGGCTGCTCGCTTGGCTGGATCCGCCCTAATAAGTCTCCTTCAAGTACTCGGTCTGGCTTTCGGGCATTCACTGTCGGGGCTTGTCTGGTCTTTCCTGCTGGTCGCGTTTTTCATCGGGCTCTGCGTGCGGCTGTTCGAAGGAATCCGCGGCCTGGATCAGGCCTCGGCTAGATCGAAGGATAGCGATGCACGCCGGGCCAAGCTTGCCGTTCGCCGGCGAGCCGAGGATGTGCCACTCGGGATCAATCCGCCGGAGCTGGCGGAGGATCCCGATCCACCCATTTCCGGTTCATCGGACTAACGCATGGACCGCGCCGCAGAGCGAATCCGTCGACTGATTCGCGGTAGAGAGTCCGATGCCGCACGTGCATGGCATGCCCGTGCTGAGGAAGGTCTCCTGCAAGGCAACCGGATCGACCGCGAGCGTTTCCTCGCCCGGTTCGGATGCGACGAAGGAGAGAGCCGGGTGATGCTCGGGCGGACGCGGTCTGCATCGGGTGATCCTATTTGGTGTGGTCTCGAGATGGAGGAGTTCCTTAGCCAGCACGCGTGGATTACCGGGGCTACAGGCAGCGGGAAGTCGTACTTCGTTGCGGCATGCCTGCTCCAAGTACTTCGAGCGGGCCGGAACCCGGTGATCATCGTAGATCTCAAGTCTGAGCTCAGCGAGATGCTCATCGAAACGGTACTGCCTGCTCTCGCGGCTAGCCCAGCAGGCGAGAAGTTCGTGGACAGCATCCGGGTCATCCGTCCGTTTGGCAGTGACCTCCCGGCGCTCCGCATAACCGAACCCGAAGATGGGGTACCGCGCGGCGTCCAAGCGTACAACTTGGCGGCAGCGCTCGCCGAGGCTGTCGGGGACGATCTAGGCACTCGAATGCAGCGTGTATTTCTCCGGATGGCGGGCTTGGCCATCGAACGCCGTGACCCGCTCCCGGTCATCCAGCGCTGGCTGGAGCGTCCCGTCGAGTTTGCACGTGCGGCGCGTAACTCCGCGGATCCCGCGCTTCAATCGTATGCACTAGGTGGGTTCGAACGGGAGAGCCGCCCAGCGATCGACGCGCTCCTGGCGAGGCTTGATTCATTCCTCTTCCTCGACGAGGTGAGGCTCGCCCTCGGTGCGCCATCTTGCGTTTCCTTCCGCGAATGTCTCGAGAGCGGAATCACCATCGTGGACCTCGGGTCGCCTCCGGCCGGGGCCGAGCGCGTGCAGCGCTTCTGGGCAGGGATCCTTTTAGGTCGGATCTCGCGCGCGGTTCTGTCCCGGCCGGTAACGCCGGAGAGTCCGGCAGCGTGGCTGGTCGTCGAGGAGGCGCAAGAAGCACTCACGCGGGAATCCGCCCTGCAGTTCGGGCGCCTGTTGGCCCTGGCGAGGCACAAGCGGGTCGGAATCACACTGATCAACCAACAGCCGGCGCAGATCTCTGCTGTCGACCCGACGCTGGTCCGGCTGCTCCGCACGAATGCCGGCTTCGAGTTCGCGTTCCGCTGCAACTACGAGGACGCCCGCACGCTGGTTGAACCGATGCCCCTGCCGCCCGGAACACCGCGATCGGCTGAGGTGCGACAGGCCATGGGGCAGGAACTGGTCCGCATGCCAGTCCGATCGTATCTCCTCTGGGCCAAGCGTGAGCCCTTCGGCGCCCAGCAGGTGCGCTCGCCACGACTCGATCTCGCTTCACTCCGCGCGGAGGCAGACCGTATCGATCCGGCGCTGCGGGAGAGGATTCGGAAAGGGAGCGTATCTATCTCGCGGGCGGAGCTCGAAAAGATGGCAGAGCTGGAGTCCGCGACTTCACCGGTCAGTGATCTCCTCGGGCTGGTTGAAGATCCGAAGGCGGCACGGGTGCGACATCCCAAACTTGGATAAGGGAGGGCATGAACGAAATGCGACGAACGTTCGAGACCGGGTTGCTTCCGGTGCGGCTTGTCCTCTGGGTGATTGGAACGTGCTGGATCGGAAGTAGGGTGGTCTATCGGACCGGACGTCTACTACTCCGTTGGCATCTGATCATGGCGGAGACATTGCCGTGTCCACGCGGACACCGGACCCCGGCGTACGGCGTTTTCACCTGCGTCTGCTCCGCTCTAGTCGAAGGATGGGTGTTTACGCGCTGCTGCGTGTGCGGGCAGGCCGCCGGGTGGACCCCGTGCGGCGAGTGCGGACTCCCGGTACGGAATCCGATCCTCCGATGAAGCCCAACACGAGACGGCAGCCGCGGGCTGATCGCAGACGCGGGACAAGGGTCTCCCTCTCCGCCCGCGATCGAGATCTCCTCCTGGCGCTCGCTCGCTTCGGCATTGCGCGTACGTCGGACCTGGTGCGTCTGTGCTTCCCGGGCGCACGCCGCGATACGGCCGCCTCTCGCCTTCGGCGGCTCTTCGATTCCCGCTATCTCGACGTCCGGGTGTCCGGGCGGAATGAGCAAAACCTCTACGTGCTCGGACCCTTGGGCAGAAAACTTCTCGAAGGGCTTAACGTCCCGTTGGCGCCGGTTCCACGCGGAGGACACGACCACCATCTGGCCATCGTGAGGATCTGGATCGCGCTCGCGACCAACGGTCTGGGTCTCGAGCTCGTTCGTGCACGATCGGACTGGGAAATCAGGGCAGAGAACTCTCTCGCCCCGGGACGGGTGATCCCGGATCTCGTCGTTGTTCTCCGGCACGGGGGTGAGGCGCTGACACTGGCTATCGAGGTGGACCTAGGCACCGAGCGGCTCATGGAGATCCGCGGAAAGATTCACCGGTACAAGCAGGAGGCGTGGGCCGGCGGTCATGTCCTCGACTCAAGGCTCGCTGTTGGGATTGTGGTTCGTTCAGCGGAGCGCGCTCGAAACGTCGGGAAGATTCTCGAGGCTGAGTTCCCGGGGCCATGGGTGGTGTGGTGCGAGGTCGATGGTCCTGCTGCCGCGCTGACGAACCTTTTCGACCTGTCGAGGACTCCCCTTACAGGCTCCCCTTACGGCAAGGGGACTGTGCTGCCCGTAACTCCCCATGCTTCACCGCAGACCGGATCGGACGATGGCCGACTCTAGGAGCATGAGAACAGGAGCGGCCAGCGCACCGCGTACGGACGCATTCCGAGACGTTCCGGATCGTCTCTGGACGCCGCAGGAGGCTGCTCGCTTCCTGGGGGTATCGACCAGGACCCTCCGCCGCTTGGTCTACTGGCAGAACCTTCCTTGCGTGCGTATCAGCTCACGATTACGCTTCGTTCCCGCGGACGTTCTTGCGTGGGCTCGGCAGAGATAAGGAGGAACTAGCCATGCCGAGGCTCCCGCGAGGCATGTATAAGCGAGGGCCGTGCTACTACGCACGGATCTACCGGGCAGGGCGCGAGCGGAGGAAGTCGCTCGGGCGAGACTTCGGGAAAGCGGTGCTGCAGCTTCACCGGCTGAATGCTGGTGTTGCCGTCCGTGATCCCAATGCAACGGTCTCGTCCATGGGCAAGCGCTGGCTGGAGACAGACGTGCACACCCGACGCACGAAGACGGGCATCCAGGAGGCGGAGAGTCGGTTCAACCGGCTCATGCACCGCTTCCTCGGTCATATGGCGATCGATGCGGTGCGACCCGATGATCTGCGGGCATACCGAATCTGGATCGAGAGCCAGAAAACCTACAAGCCCGAGACCGTGCGGCACCATCTGGGTGATGCTCGTCGGTTCTTCAACTGGCTCGTCGACTCGGGCTACCTCGACCGGAGTCCGTTCCCGCGGGGCATCATGCCGCGGGTACCGGAACGCAGGCCGGATCGCCTGAGCGAGGCGGACGTGAAGAAGCTGCTCGGAGTACCCGAGCCGTACCGCTTCACGATCCGACTCGGACTCGCGACCGGAATGCGGTGGGGTGAGCTCGCGCAAGTCCAGGCGAAGGACGTCGAGAACGGAGTACTTGTGGTCTTGGCCGGGAAAACCGGCAAGGTTCGAAGGATCCCGCTGCCACCCGATCTTGTTCGAGAGATTAGGCAGCGGGTAGGTCTTCTCGTTCCGTTCAGCAAGACGTCCAAGGGCTCGTTCACCCGAGTGGTGCGGAAGCTAAGCGGTGTCTCAGGATTCCATCCGCACCAGCTCCGCCACACAGCAGCGTGCAACTGGCTCGAGCAGGGCATGAGCCTGCCGGCAGTCCAGGAGTTGTTGGGTCACGCTTCGGTCATCACGACGCAGCGCTACTCGCGTCTTTCCGATGACGCCGTGCGCCGGGAACTGGAGCGCATTTGGGCCCAGACCGGATCACTTACCGGATCACCTCGCTCAAAGCATGTCTCAAGAAAACGTGGTAAGTTACTCGCTTCAGTTTAGTTGGGCCGTTAGCTCAGGTGGTAGAGCACCTGCCTTTTAAGCAGGGAGTCGTTGGTTCGAGTCCAACACGGCCCACACCTTCACCTACTTCTTCCCGACGTCGAACAGCAGCACGGCGGTCGCGTTGATGTACTTGAGGTCGGAACCGTCCGTGAGAACGTCGTGGAAGGTGCCCTGGACTCCGACGTGCGCGCTTGTGCCCGCGTCAAAGAGAAGACCCAAGCCTCCATTGATTCCGCCCTTCGTCTGGGAATCGCTGGCCGAGGACCCATAGAGCTTGGCGGTGACTTTGAAGTTGTAGAGGCCGCCTCCGACCGCAATGAACGGCTTGGTCTTGCCCTCAGGCGCGAGGAAGAACCTGCCGCGTGCTCCGTAGTGCATGACCGTGTAGTGGCCGTCGATCGGCAGCCCCGTGGTCATCTGGAGCGCCTTTTTGAAGTCGTCCGACCAACCGTTCCGGTTGTATGCCACGACCGCTCCGATCGAACCCGAAGGACTCAGCACATAGTCGGCCTCGGCGGAAAGGCCAAAGCCGGTTTTGCCGATATCCTTGTAGTCGCCCACGGGAATGAGGAGCCCGGCACTCGGCCCGAGCAGCCACTGCCCTTTGCTCAGTGTTGCGTTCGCTGACGACGCCCAGAGCAGCAACATCAGAACGACCACAAATCCGGTTCTCGGTTTCATGACCCCCCCAGTCATTTGCGGACCAACTACGCCTCGCCTGGCAACGGCCACTCATGGATCGCATACTACATCTCCCTTCGGGTAAAGCAGTATCCTCGAGAGGTTCCAGCACAGTACCCCTTTTGGGGGAAGGGGCGGCGCCCGAGGAGGGGAGGGGAATGATCGATCCAGGCACCGAAATCGGCCACGTGCACTTGAAAGTCTCGGACCTCGACCGCGCGGTTCGCTTCTACCGGGACGTTCTGGGATTCGATCTCACGTCCCAGGTGCCCGGCGCGGCTTTTCTCTCCGCGGGCGGGTATCACCATCACATTGGACTGAATACCTGGGAAAGCCGCGGGGGATCGCCGCCGCCGCGCGGCACGACAGGTCTCTTTCATTTCGCGATCCGCTATCCGGCCCGGCGCGCCCTGGCGGACGCACTCCGGCGCTTGGCAGAGCACGGCGTTAGGCTCGAAGGCGCGTCGGATCACGGGGTGAGTGAGGCCCTGTATCTCCACGACCCGGATCAGAACGGCATCGAGCTCTACTGGGATCGGCCGAAGGAGGCGTGGCCGCGCCAAAAGGACGGCACGATCCGAATGGTCACAGAGCCGCTGGATCTGGAGGGCTTGATGGCGGAGCTGAAGTAGGGCGGCTGCGAAGCTCGCGGCGCACAGCTACCGGGGCACGTTCCCCGTTCGAGGCCTCGTGTCCTCGAATCCCTCCAGCTCGCGAATGTAGGCCGAATCGACGTCGGCGCCCAGGCGCTTGGCGGCCTGCGCATCGATCAGCGCCCGCTCTCGCTCCTTCAGCCTCCACCACGTCTGGCTTCGGCGGAGATGGTACCCGGCCAGGCGCTGGCGATCCTCCGGCGGCGCCGTGCGGATCGCCTCGTCGTACGCGGCGATCGCGTCGCGCGTGCGGTCGAGCTGAGCCAGTGCGAGCGCGATCGAGCCCATCTGGATG